>JACCDO011198506.1_pt1 | contig 17812 bp, 15 predicted proteins | sample 7446101 | NCBI WGS metagenome assembly JACCDO01 (sample SAMN15323440, study PRJNA562643) | freshwater metagenome | isolation source: river surface water | place: USA:Blue River Watershed | collected 2017-08-16 | reverse complement strand
TGGCATAGATTTTTGCCGGCAGCGGTGTGGTGTTGCTGAATTCCAGTGTGACATAACCTTCCCACTCTGGCTCAAATGGTGTCACGTTGACGATGATGCCGCAGCGCGCATAGGTGCTTTTGCCCAAGCAAATGGTCAGCACATTGCGCGGAATGCGGAAGTATTCAACCGTGCGAGCCAGCGCAAAACTGTTGGGCGGGATGATGCAAACATCGCCTTCGATGTCCACAAAGCTGCGGTCATCGAAGTTTTTGGGATCGACCACCGTGCTGTAGATGTTGGTGAACACCTTGAACTCGGGCGCACAGCGGATGTCGTAGCCATAACTGCTGGTGCCGTAGCTCACGATTTTTTGACCGGCCGCGTTTTGACGGATCTGACCGGGCTCAAACGGCTCGATCATGCCGTGCTGCTCTGCCATGCGGCGGATCCATTTGTCGCTCTTGATGCTCATGGTGTCCCTTTGAATCAATCCGGCTATTTTAGAGGCAGGCGCGAGGGGCGATTTTGCGCCCCGGGACTCATCGGTTGATGCGCCCCACCACGCCCTGGACCAGGTAATTCATGGCCAAAATCTGCGCATCGCTCAGGCTTTGTCCCGCCGACACGATGACCTGGCCTTCGTTGTCCACGATGGGACCGGCGAACGGAAACAACTTCCCACTGCCCACGGCTTTTTGCTTGGCCAAGATGTCGTCTTGTACTTTTTTAGGCACCTTCGGTCCAAAGTCGCCGACGCGGATCATGCCGTCCTTGACGCCGCCCCACACACTGCCTGAGGTCCATGTGCCGGCTCGGGCCGCTTTGACGCGTGCGGTGTAGTAGTCGCCCCACTGGTGGGTGACGGCAATGATTTGGGCATCGGGCCCGATCTTGCGCATGTCAGAGTGGTAGGCCACCGCCATCTTGCCGCGCTCTTGGGCGGCCGCCATCACCGCGGTCGAGCCGGTGTGAAAAGCGATCACATCCACATCTTGGTTGAACAGCGCCATGGCCGCTTCGCGCTCTTTCGGGGGATCAAACCACGCGTTCAACCAGATCACTTTGACGGTGGCTTTGGGGTTGACCGAGCGCATGCCCAAAGTAAAGGCGTTGATGCCCTGCAGCACCTCGGGAATCGGAAAGCCCGCCACATAGCCCGCCACGTGGGTCTGGGTCATGCGACCTGCGGCAATGCCGGCCAAGTAACGCCCTTCGTAATAGCGCGCGTTGGAAGCGGCGACGTTGGGCGCGGTCTTGAACCCCGTGACCGATTCAAACTTCACATTGGGAAACTCTTTGGCCACCTTGAGCGTGGGCTCCATGTAACCAAAGCTGGGCGTGAAGATGATCTGATGGCCCTGCTGGGCCAGATCGCGAATCACGCGCTCTGCGTCAGCGCCTTCTGGCACATCGGCCACAAACGTGGTCTTGACCTGATTGCCCAAAGCCTTTTCAACGGCTTTGCGACCTTCATCGTGCTGCTTGGTCCAGCCCGCCTCGGTGATGGGCGAAACATAGACAAAACCGGCCTTGAAGGGTTCGGAAGAAGCGCTGGAAGTTTGTGCCAGCGACTGAGCGGTGGGAAGAAAAAAGCAGGCGGCCACGAGCGTGGCTGCGAGGTTTTTGTACATGGTAGTCCTCTACATGGCCCCGAAACACACAAAAAGAAGCCCGCCGGGGCAGCGGGCTTCGGGGTGGGATTTTATCAACCCCGGGCGTGCATTCAGTCTTGCTCGAAAAACCCCTGAAAGCACTGCTTCAAGTCGTGCATCCAGCGGTGTTTGTCGGCTTCTGGTGCAAAGCTGGCTTCGATGCTGTTGGCGGCGAGTTTGTAGGCCTGCTGGGCATTCAGGTGCAGGGCAGCAAAGGTCTGCAGGTAGTTGTCATTCAGGTAGCCCCCAAAGTAGGCCGGATCGTCCGAGTTGAGGGTGATGCACAAGCCGGCGTCCAACATCTGGCCCAGGTTGTGATCGGCCAATGTTTTGAACACGCACAACTTGAGGTTGGACAGCGGACATACCGTGAGGGGCATTTGCTCTTCGGCCAAGCGCTTCATCAGTGCGACATCGTGGATGGCTTGCACGCCATGGTCGATGCGCTCGACTTTCAGCACATCCAAGGCGCTCCAAATGTAGGCTGGGGGGCCTTCTTCGCCGGCGTGGGCCACCACATGCAAGCCCAATTCGCGGGCACGGGCAAAGACACGGGCAAATTTTTCGGGGGGATGCCCCACCTCGCTCGAATCGAGGCCCACGCCAATGAAGCGATCGCGCCAAGGCAAGGCGGCCTCCAAGGTCTCCAAAGCCGCCTCTTCAGACAGGTGGCGCAAGAAGCACAAGATCAAATCGGCACTGATGTTGAGTTGTGTTTGTGCATCGCGGCAGGCGCGGCTCAGGCCCTCGATCACATGGGCCATGGGCACACCGCGGTCGGTGTGGGTTTGCGGATCAAAAAACAACTCGGCCCGCACCACATGGTCAGCCGCCGCCTTTTGAAAATAGGCCCATGCCATGTCGTAAAAATCTTGCTCGTGCAACAACACGCTGGCCCCGGCGTAATACAGGTCCAAGAAGCTTTGCAAGTTGGTGAAGGCGTAGGCACTGCGCAAGGCCTCGACGCTGGCATAAGGCAAGCGCACGCCGTTGCGCTGGGCCAAGGCAAAAATCAACTCGGGTTCGAGCGAGCCTTCAATGTGGATGTGCAACTCGGCTTTGGGCATGACCCGCAGCAGTTCGGGCAAACGTTGAGGGGCGATGGCATGAACTTTGAACATGAGAAATCCAAGGGAATGGGATGCGCCATATTAATGCGGAAGGCCCGCGGCGCGGCGGCAGTCAGCCCGTGCCCGCATAAAAAAACCGCCTGACTTTCGCCAGGCGGTTTGCGGGATACCGATCAGGTCAGTCGCGACCTGAGGCCGTTATCACTTGCCGGGGATCTTGCCTTCCACGCCCTTGACGTAGAACATCACACCGCCCAAGAATTTGTCGTCAGCGACAGCGTCTTTGGCCAGCATTTCTTTACCGGACTGGTCCACGATCGGGCCTTTCCAGATGGAGAAGGTGCCGGCTTTCAAACCTGCTTTGATCTCGTCGATCTTTTTCTTGGTGTCTTCAGGCACGTCAGCGGCCACATTGACCATGTCGATCGCGCCTTCTTTCACGCCCCACCAGCTTTGGCCAGTGGACCACTTGCCTTCGAGGGCTTCACCCACGGCCTTGACGTAGTAAGGACCCCAGTTGATCACGGCAGAACCCAAGTGCGCCTTGGGGCCGTAAGCGGTCATGTCAGAGTCCCAACCGAAGGCACGCTTGCCCATTTTTTCGGCGGTTTGCAACACGGCTGAAGAGTCGGTGTTTTGCATCAACACGTCAGCACCACCGTTGATCAACGAGGTGGCGGCTTCGGTTTCTTTTGGTGGGTTGAACCACTCGTTCACCCACACCACTTTGGTCTTGACCTTAGGGTTGACCGACTGGGCGCCCATGGTGAAGCTGTTGATGTTACGGACAACTTCAGGAATTGGGATCGAGGCCACCACACCCAGGGTGTTGGTCTTGGTCATCTTGCCCGCGATCACGCCCGCCATGTAAGCGCCTTCATAAGTGCGGCTGTCGTAGGTGCGCATGTTTTCGGCGGTTTTGTAGCCGGTGGCGTGTTCAAACTTGATCTCTTTGTTGTCCGCAGCCACTTTGAGCATCGGCTCCATGTAACCGAAGGTGGTGCCGAAAATCAATTTGTTGCCTTGTGCGGCCATGTCGCGGATCACGCGCTCAGCGTCAGCGCTTTCTGGCACTTTTTCGACAAAGCTGGTGACGACTTTGTCGCCGAAGGCTTTTTCAATTTCTTTGCGGCCGTTGTCGTGGGCGAATGTCCAACCGCCGTCACCGACAGGACCGACATACGCGAACGCGATTTTCAGAGGCTCAGCCTTGGCAGGAGCCGCTGGGGCTTCGGCCTTGGGCGCTTCTTCTTTCTTGCCACAGCCGACCAGCGCGGCAGCAGCCACAGCGGTCAGGGCCACCATCTTGACGATCGAGCGTTTCGAGAGGTCTGTCATGTCAGTTCCTTTTGTTGTTGAACAGGGTTACAGGGTTGAGAAAATGGGATTATGAACCGGGATAAAAGGGTTTTCCAAGCGAGGCCGGCATGTTCACCCGAATCCAAGTGGGGTTACGGGAAATCAAGGCCAGCACCACGATGGTCGCAATATAAGGCAAGGCGGTCAGCATTTGGCTGGGCACCTGCACGCCGATGCCCTGCAAATGAAACTGCAACATGGTCACGCCGCCAAACAAATAAGCGCCCAGCAAAACCCGTGCCGGCCGCCAAGTGGCAAAGGTGGTCAAGGCCAGCGCAATCCAGCCCTTGCCGGCAACCATGCCCTCGACCCACAGCGGGGTGTAGCTGACCGAAATGTAGGCGCCAGCCAAGCCGCACAAAGCGCCCCCGGCCATCACGGCGGCCAGACGGATGCGGCGCACAGGGTAGCCCAAGGCGTGCGCCGAAGAAGGCGACTCGCCCACGGCCCGCAGCACCAAACCGGTGCGGCTGCGGTACAAGAACCAAATCAGTGCCGCCACCAGCAACATCGCCCCATAAACGAGCGGGTGCTGCTTGAACAAAGCGGAGCCCAAGAAGGGGATATCGGCCAAAACAGAAATCTCATATTGGGGACGCTCGGGTAATTTTTCTTTCACGTAGCCAATGCCCACAAACGCCGAAAAGCCCACCCCAAACAGACTCAGCGCCAGGCCGGTGGCGTATTGGTTGGTGCCCAGCCAAATGACCAGCACCCCAAAAATAGACGCCAACACCAGCCCCGCGCCCATGCCCGCGGCAAAGCCCAGCCAGTCGTTGCCGGTGTGCACCACGCAAGCAAAGCCGGCGATGGCGGCGCACAGCATCATGCCTTCCGCGCCCAGGTTCACCACCCCGGCTTTTTCATTGATCAACAAACCCAAAGCCGCCAAGGCCAGCACGGTACCGGCATTCAGCGTCGCGGCCAACAGCAAAGCATACGATTCCATCAGACGCTCCCTACTTTCTTTGTCCAGCGCAGGCGGTACGCCACCAGCGTGTCGCAGGCCAACAGGCTGAACAGCAACAAGCCTTGGAAGACCCCGGTGATCGATTTGGGCAAGCCCAAGCGCGACTGCGCCAACTCACCCCCGATGTAAAACATGCTCATCAGCACCGCTGAAAAAACCATGCCCGCCGGGTGCAAGCGCCCAACAAAGGCCACGATGATGGCCGCAAAACCGTAGCCGGCAGGCACATACGGCGTGAGCTGCCCAATGGGGCCCGCCACTTCCAGTGCGCCGGCCAAACCCGCCGCGCCGCCCGAGGTGAGCAAGGCCACCCACAACGCTTTGCGGGACGAAAAACCCGCATAACGCGCCGCATCGGGGGCCAGACCGCCCACTTGCTGGGCAAAGCCCGCGCGTGTGCGGAACAAAAACACCCACAACAAGCCCGCGCCCACCAGCGCCAGCAACAAGCCCACACTGACCCGCGAGCCCGACATCAGGCGCGGGATTTGGGTCACCGCTTCAAAGGTTTTGGACTGCGGAAAGTTAAAACCCGCCGGGTCTTTCCAAGGGCCATAGACCAAATAGCTCAAGACCATGTCGGCCACGTACACCAACATCAGGCTGACCAAGATTTCACTGGCATTGAAACGGTCGCGCAACAGCGCCGTGATGCCGGCCCACAACATGCCGCCCAAGACCCCGGCCAACAGCACCGCCAGCACCACCCAACGGCCCGTCTCTTTGTCGGCCATCAGCGCCACGCCGCCGGCGCACACGGCGCCAATGACAAATTGCCCCTCGGCCCCGATGTTCCAGACATTGGAGCGGAAACACACCGAAAGCCCGAGCGCAATGATCAGCAATGGCGTGGCTTTGACCATCAACTCACCCAGCGCATAACCGGTCTTCACGGGCTCCCAAAAAAACATTTGCAGGCCGCGCAAGGGGTCTTTGCCCAACGCCATGAACAAGGCCACGCCCAGCAACACGGTCAGCACCAGCGCCAACACCGGCGAGGCATAAGTCCACCACTGAGAGGCTTGGGGTCGGGGTTCAAGCCGCAGCATGGGGCACTCCTTCAGCGCTACGGTCTGCCGAAACGGCGGCAGGCCACAAGCCACTCATCCACTCGCCAATGCGCTCCACCGTGGCCTCGGCTCGGGCAATCGAGGGAGACAAGCGCCCCTTGGCGATGACATGCATGCGGTCTGACAGCTCAAACAATTCTTCCAACTCCTCACTCACCACCAAGACCGCGCAGCCGGCATCGCGCAAGGCCAAAATTTCACCGCGAATCTGCGCTGCGGCGCCCACATCCACACCCCAAGTGGGTTGCGAGACGATCAGCAATTGGGGTTGGGCACTGATCTCGCGCCCGACAATGAATTTTTGCAAATTGCCCCCCGACAGCGACTGGGCGGGGGCTTGCGGACCAGCGGCCTTGACTTTGAAGCGCTCGATGATGCCGCGGGCTTGCTCGACCAGTGTCCCGGTGCGAATCCAGCCGCCCGCGCCCACCGCCTCGCTGCGTGTGAGCAACAGGTTTTGCGACAGGCTGAGCGAAGGCACCGCCCCGCGACCCAAGCGCTCTTCAGGCACAAAATGCAAACCCTTTTGACGGCGGGGCACAGGGCCCAAGGCCGCCACACTCTGGCCCGACATGCGAATGCTGTCGGGGCCGCACTGCGCGCCGGCCCGGGTGTCTTCGCCTGACAAGGCCCACATCAATTCGCGTTGGCCATTGCCCGAGACACCGGCCAGGCCAACCACTTCACCGGCACGCACCTGCAGGTCGATGCCCTCCAGGTCCACCCCAAATGGGTCTTGCCGCTTGAGGCTCAAACCCTGCACCGACAAGACCACTTCACCCGGCTCGCGCGAGACGTGCTCGAGTGCCGGCGGCTCGGCGCCGATCATGAGGCGACTGAGCGAGGCGTTGGACTCTTCGCGCGGATCGCACACCCCGGTGACTTTGCCGCCCCGCAGCACGGTGCAAGCGCTGCACAGCGCACGGATTTCGTGCAACTTGTGCGAGATGTACAAAATGCTGCAGCCTTGGCTGACCAATTTGTGCAGCACGACAAACAATTTTTCGACCGCTTGTGGCGTCAGCACCGAGGTGGGCTCGTCCAAGATCAAGAGCTGTGGTTCGGTCAGCAGCGCGCGGATGATCTCCACGCGCTGCATCTCGCCCACACTCAGGGTATGCACCGGGCGGTCGGGTTCAAGGTCCAGGCCGTATTCACTGGCTTTGGCCACGATGCGCTGCGTCACTTCAGCCAGGCTGAGTGATTTGTCGAGACCCAGCCACACGTTTTCAGCCACCGTCAACGTGTCAAACAAACTGAAGTGCTGAAACACCATGCTGATGCCCAGCTTGCGCGCTTCTTGGGGGTTGCGAATGTTGACCGGCTGCCCCTTGAAGACCACTTGCCCTTCATCGGGCTTGACCGAGCCGTAAATGATTTTCATCAAGGTGGATTTGCCCGCCCCGTTTTCACCCAGCACCGCATGGGCTTGGCCGGGCATCACGGTGAGCGACACGTCCTGATTGGCCACCACGCCCGGATAGCGCTTGGTGATGCCTTGCAAAGACAAAAGAGGAGTGGTCATGTCTGGGGTGCGATCTTGTGATTCAAATAGAAGACGGGTTGGCCAAGTTCAAGGCACTGATTTTCACCTGTTCGCGCAGCCATTTGGCCGATGCCGAGGCATGGCTGCGTTCGTGCCAGAGTTGGTAGTACTCCATTTTGGGAAACGCCACTGGACAGGGCAGCAAGGCCAAACCGTGCTGAGCCACCGGGCCTTCTAAAAAGCGCTGGCAATAGTGGCGACCCGTGGTCAAGACCAACAAACTCGAGGCCACCATGCGCGGCATCAGGCCAAAGTGGGCGCAGCGCGCGGCAATGTGGCGCGTCAGCTGCAAGCGGTCCAGGTGTTCGTCGATCACCCCGCGCCAGCCGGGATAGGCGGGCATGGGGGCGATGTGCTCACACGCCAGCCAATCGTCTTGTGACCAGCCCCGGCGCACCGCGGGGTGCTTGCTGCTGACCAAACACATCACGTCGTCCGCAAACAACTCGGCGCGGTGCAACTCTTCACTCGGTTGGGCCCAGTTGCCAATCACCACATCGATCAGCCCCTGCCCCAAATCTTGCGAATATTGGGCCTGTGCCGACAGCGCATGCACCTCCACCCGGCATCCTGGCGCCAACGACTTGATGCGGGCCATGACCGAGGGCAAAAACAAAGGGTCGAGGGTGTCGCTGGCGGCAATGCGAAACGTTTCGTGGGCCAGCGCGGGGTCAAAACGGCGGTCGGGCGAAAACACAGCCTCGGCCGACTGCAAGAGGCTGTTCACCGGGCCCAACATCTGCAAAGCCACTTCGGTGGGCACCATGCCCGAGCCTGATCGCACCAAGATGGGGTCGCCCGTCAACTCGCGCAAACGCTTCAAGGCCACCGACACCGCGGGCTGTTGTTGGCCGAGGCGCAAGGCTGTTTTGGAGACACTGCGTTCGATGAGCAAGGTGTGAAGCGTCCGGATCAATTGAAGGTCGATCTTGTCGAAAAGATGCGCTGGCTTCATATCCGTATGCAGATAAGCGTTATGGCAAAAATCCCATGATGAGGCTTCGGGTTTGTCCTAGGATTCACAGACTCCCTTGCTCTCCATTGCCATGTCAAAAACGCCCGTCTCTCCTCTGAAATCGGTGCCGCTTCAGCCCAGTGTCTTGCGATTCTGGCATCGCGGTCAAATCTTGAATCACGGCAATGTACCACCAGATCGCACCCTGCTCGACCTGTTGCGCGAAGACCTGCGGCTGACCGCCACCAAAGAGGGTTGCGCGGCCGGCGACTGCGGCGCTTGCACGGTGGTGGTGGCAGAGCCGGTGGCAGGAAAACTGCAGTACCGGGCTGTCAACAGTTGCATCAAACCGGCCCATGCGATCGACGGCATGGCGCTGTGGACCGCCGCTGATTTGGCCTCGCCGCAAGGCGATTTGCACCCGGTGCAGCGCAGCATGGTGGCCTGCCACGGCTCGCAGTGCGGGTTTTGCACGCCCGGCTTTGTCATGAGCCTGTTTGCGCTGTACCAACGCACCGTCGAACAGGGCCAAAGCGTGGACGCCACCACCGCACACCAAGCCTTGTCGGGCAACTTGTGCGGGTGCACCGGCTACCGCCCCATCGTAGAGGCCGCATGCCAGCTGCAAGCCGACCCGGCCCACACCTTGCAAGAGGTGCCCATTGTCTCGGCCTTGGCAAAATTAGAGCCTTCATTGCAGACAACCTTGGAGACACCGCTCAAGAAGCCAAAAGGCACGGCAAATGCCCCCACCGGCAAGGCCGTTGCCAGCTACGAACGGCCCACCCAACTCAGCGCTTTGTTGCAGCTGCGGGCCCAATTCCCCCAAGCGCAATTGATCGCGGGGGCCACCGATGCGGGTCTGTGGCTCACCCAAGGGCTGCGCCGCATGCCCCAGATCATCGATTTGACCCGGGTGAATGCCTTGCAAGGGATTGAGCGCTATCCGCATCACATCGCGATTGGCGCGGCCGTCAACTTGCAAGACGCTTTTGACGCGCTGGCGCAAGACCGGCCCGTGATTGGCCCGTTTGGCGAACGCTTTGCCGGCTGGCCCGTCCGCCAATCGGGCACTTTGGGCGGCAATGTGGCCAATGGCTCGCCGATTGGTGACAGCATGCCGCTCTTGATTGCACTGGGTGCGCAGGTGGTGCTGATGTCTTGGCGCCAAGGGCGCGTGACGCATCGCCATGTGCCCTTGGACCGCTTTTACACCGGCTACCGCCAAAGCCTGATGGCCGCCGACGAGGTCTTGGCCTGGGTGGTGGTGCCTCGACCGGCGCCCGAAGAATGGCTGGCGGTCTACAAAGTGTCCAAGCGCCAAGAGGACGACATTTCGGCCGTTTGTCTGGCGCTGCAGTTGCACCTTCAAGCCGGACGCATCGCCCAGGTGCGCATCGGTGCGGGCGGTGTGGCGGCCACGCCGGCCCGTGCCGTATTGACCGAAGCCGCGATGCAAGGACAAGCCTGGAACGAAGCCACTTTGGCCCGGGCGCAAGACACCCTTGAGCGCGAGTTTTCACCCCTGAGTGACTTGCGTGCCAGTGCCGATTACCGCCGACAAATCTTGCGCCAACTGCTGCAACGGGCATGGCTGGAAAGCATGGGGCAAAACCACGTTCGGCTGGAGGAATTGGTATGAAACAAGCCACCCCCGCCAACACGCCCAACACCGACGCCAGCCGGCCACGCTTTCACGAAAGTGCCACCGCGCAAGTGCAAGGCCAGGCCACCTACATCGACGACTTGCCACTGGTCGAGGGCACGCTGCATGCCGCCCCACTGATGAGCCCCGTGGCCCATGCCCGCGTGACCCACCTCGACCTGAGTGCCACCTTGGCGGCGCCCGGCGTGGTGGGCGTGGTGACCGCGCAGGATATTCCAGGCGATCCCCTGCTGGCCACCTATGTGCATGACGAGCTGATTTTTGCCTCTGAGCATCTCATGCATGTGGGCCAAGTGATGGGTTTGGTGATTGGCCAAAGCCACTCGCAAGCCCGATTTGCCGCACGCCAAATGCGCCTGCAAGCCGAACAGCAAACGCCGTTGTTGCATGCCCGCGAGGCCCTGCAAGCAGGCCAGTTTGTGCTGCCGCCCGTGACGGTGAAACGTGGCGATGCCGCGCAGGCCCTGGCCCAAGCACCGCACCAGTTGCAAGGCTCACTCGAGATTGGCGGGCAAGAGCACTTTTATTTGGAGAGCCAGATCGCCTACGCCGTGCCGCAAGACGACGGGCATTGGTTGATTTACAGCAGCACCCAACACCCGGGCGAGGTGCAGCATTGGGTGGCGCTTGCGCTGCACCTGCCGCTGTCTAAAGTGCGCGTGGTGTGTCGCCGCATGGGCGGCGGCTTTGGCGGCAAAGAAACCCAAGCGGGCCATTTGGCGGTGTGGGCGGCGCTGGCTGCACACCGTTTTGGCCGTCCGGTGAAGATGCGCTTGGACCGCGGTGACGACATCCTGATCACAGGCAAACGCCACCCCTTCAGCCACGACTGGCAAGTGGGCTTTGATGCGCAAGGACGCGTGCTGGCCTTGAACTCGGTGCAGCTGGTCCATTGCGGCCACAGTGCCGACCTGAGCGGCCCGGTGGCCGACCGGGCTATTTTTCATACCGACAACGCCTACTATTTGAGCGATCTGGCGATCACCTCGCACCGCTGCAAAACGCACACCCAAAGCCACACCGCCTTTCGGGGTTCTGGCGGGCCGCAAGGCGTGTTGCTGATTGAAACCCTGATGGGCGACATCGCGCGGCACTTGGGGCTGGACGCGCTCGATGTGCGGCTGGCCAATCTGTATGGCGTGGGGGAACGCGACACCACGCCTTATGGCATGAAGGTGGAAGACAACATTCTTCAGCCCTTGATGACGCAACTGGCCGAGCGCTGCGACTACCGTGCCCGACGCAAAGCCTTGCAAGACTGGAACACCACGCACCGCGTGATCAAAAAAGGGCTGGCACTGACACCGGTGAAGTTTGGCATCAGCTTCACGGCCACGCCTTTCAACCAAGCCGGGGCCGTGGTCTCGGTGTACACCGATGGCAGTGTGCGCGTGAACCACGGCGGCACCGAAATGGGCCAAGGCCTGCACACCAAGGTGTGCGGCTTGGTGGCCCGCGTGCTGGGCTTGCCGGCAGACCAAGTGCAGGCCAGCGCCAGCGACACCGACCAAGTGGCCAATGCCAGTGCCACGGCGGCTTCCAGCGGTACCGACCTGAACGGCCGCGCCGCAGAAAACGCCGCCTTGCAAGTGCGCCACAACATCGCCGCTTGCATCGCCAAGGCCGATGGCTGCACGCCCGACAGCGTGCGTTTTGAAAACAGCAGCGTCATCACCCCGGCGCGCCAACGCAGCTTCACCGAAGCCGTGCAATGGGCTTATGGACAACGGGTGCAGCTGTGGAGTGACGGTTTTTATGCCACGCCCAAAATCCATTACGACCGCAGCACCCTCACCGGCCGGCCGTTTTATTACTTTGCGTATGGCGCGGCATGCAGCGAAGTGGCCATCGACACGCTCACAGGCGAATACCGCGTCTTGCGCACCGACATCCTGCACGACGTGGGGCACTCTTTGCACACCGAGATCGACATCGGGCAGATCGAAGGCGGCTTTGCACAAGGCTTGGGCTGGCTCACCACCGAAGAATTGGTGTGGAACAAAAAAGGAGAGCTGCTGACCAAAGGGGCCAGCACCTACAAGATTCCCACCGCCGCCGACATGCCCGCGCAGCTGAACATCGCCTTGTGGCACGAGGCCAACCGCGAAGACAATGTGGGCGGCAGCAAAGCCGTGGGCGAACCGCCCTTTATGTTGGCCATCAGCGTGTACGAGGCCTTGCGCGACGCCATTGCCGCCACGCGCAGCGGCCAGACCCCCATCCACCTGGACACCCCGGCCACGCCCGAGCGGGTGTTGGGCGCTATCCTTGCAGCATGACCGAACCCTCTAGCTCCCCCTGGCGCCATTTGCAAGGCTTTCGCGCCGACCTGCTGTGGTTTCCCGACCCCCAAAAACCCCAACTGAGCCATCTGCAAGATGGCCTCTTGGTGACCGGCCAAGGTGCTGACGGCATCGTGCGCATCGTGGCCATCGGCCCCTACAAGGACATTTATCCGCAGTGGGCATCCCAGGCATCGGCTGGCCCTGATGCGGCCGATTTTCCGGTGACCGATTGGCCCGACCGTTGCATCGCGCCGGGCTTTGTCGACCTGCACATTCACTACCCGCAGACCGATGTCATCGGCTCGCCGGCCGAGGGGCTGTTGCCTTGGCTAGAGCACTACACCTTTCCTCACGAAAAACAGTTTTCAGACCCCGCCTATGCGCGGGCCGTCTCGGGGTTTTTCTTGGACGAACTGATGCGCCACGGCGTGACCACGGCCTTGTGCTTTGCCACCGCGCACCCTGAATCGGTCGATGCGTTCATGACCGAAGCACGCCAGAGACAGCTGCGCATGGTCACCGGCAAAGTGCTGCAAGACCGCCACAGCCCAGACGGCCTGCGGGACACCGACACCGCCGAAAGCCTGCGACAAACCGAAGACCTGATTCGCCGCTGGCACGGTGTCGACCGCTTGGGCTACGCGATCACACCGCGCTTTGCGCCCACCAGCAGCGCCGAGCAATTGCATGGGGCCGGCGAGATCGCCCAACAATTTCCCGGGGTGTGGATTCAGTCGCATGTGGCTGAAAACTTGGACGAAATCCGTTGGGTGCAAACCTTGTTCCCAGAGGCGCGCAGCTACCTCGATGTGTACGACCGAGCCGGCTTGCTGCGGCCACGCGCGGTCTACGCGCACTGCATTTATTTGGACGACACCGACCGCCAACGCATGGCCGAAGTGGGGGCGACAGCGGCAGTCAGCCCCACCAGCAATCTCTTTTTGGGCAGTGGTTTTTTTGACTACCCCGCCTCAGACGCCGCGGGCCTGGGCTATGGCTTGGCCAGCGATGTGGGCGGCGGCACCAGCTTCAGCCCCTTTCACACCATGCACGCGGCCTACACCGTGGCCCGGCAAAGCATCGGCCGCACGGGCATCAGCTTGGCCCCAGAACACCTTTGGTGGCAACACACGGCAGGAGCCGCGCAGGCGCTGGACATGGCGGGCCAAGTGGGCAATTTGCTGCCCGGTTGCGAAGCCGATTTTGTGGTGCTCAACCCCCAAGCCACCCCGCTGCTGGCGCGGCGCACGGCGCAAACCGAAACCTTGGCCGAGTGGCTGTTTGCCATGATCGTGTTGGGCGATGACCGCTTGATTGCCCACACGGTGGTGCAGGGCCACACCGTGCAACCCGGTACCCCAGTGACATGACACCCGCCGACACGCCCGAAGACGCACACGCCATCATCGACCCCTATGCCGCGCAACGGCAGTCGGTGCGCCAAGGCATTGCACAGTTTCAAGCGCGCCTGCAGGCTGCGGGGCATGACTTCAGAGAGCCCCCGCCCGAGCCCACTTCGTGCTGCGGCCGCGGCTGCAATGGCTGCGTGTGGGAGAGCTATGACGCCGCGCTGATGTTTTGGTACGAAGACGCTGGCGCCCTGCTGGCGTCTTGAAAGCGCCTCAAGCCAAATGCTTGCCTGCTTCTCTGCGGGTGAGCCCGGAGAGCTGCTCGGCGTGTTGCTGCAAAAACGCCCTGACCGCTTCGGCTTGGCTTCGGGCATGGTCGCGCAAGGCCCACCCAATGGCTTTACGAATGAAAAAATCGGTTTCACCCGCCAGAGCGAGTGCATAGCGAAACAACCGCTGTTGGTCGGTGTGTTCGCGCCAACCCAGTTGGTGCAACATGGCCACGCGGCGCACCCACATGTGGGGATGCACCAAGCAATCGTCCATGGACCGCTGGGCATCTTGGCCCGCGTTTTTGGCCCTCAGCACGATGTCGCCCACCACCCCCGCCAAACCATCTACGGTGTCCCACCAAGCGTCGGTTTGTACCCATTGCAACAGCTGGGGCAGCGCTGATAGGTCCAGGCGTTTGTGGTGTTTGGCCAGCAAGTCGATGGCGGTGTATCGAAACTCTCGCTCAGGCAAGCGCCACAGCGCGCCAGCCAAAGCCAACAAGGCATCGGCATCCCCAGCAAATTTGGGCAAGCCCTTCAGGGCCGCGCGCCGGGGCCCTGCACGGATGCCCAAAAACTCAAATTGGTCCAGCATGTAGGCCTTCATGGGCACAGCTTGCTGGGCGTCGGCCAGCGCCCGCAACGCGGCTTCAATGGCGGGCAACTCGGGCGGTTTTTTCGGCATGGCTCAGCTCGACACCTTCGCCGAGATCAACGCCGAGATCAACGCCGACACCACGTCTTGCGTGGCCGTGGGACGCACCACGCGACCAACTTCTTGGCCATCACGCAGCACGATCAAAGTGGGCCAAAGCTTGACGCGGTAACTCCGGCCCAAAGCACGGCCAGGGCCATCTTCGACTTTCAGGTGTTGCCATTCGGGGTGCAAGGCCAGTGCTTGGCTCACGGCGGCTTGTGCCGCACGGCAGTGACCGCACCAGTCGGTGCCAAACTCCAGCACAGTCAGGCCGGGCCGGGCATCGACCTCAGATCGGCTTGGCGCCTCCAGGGCGCTCAGGTAGGGCATAGAGACAGGCATGGCAGCAATGGCGTCAAGATGGACGCTGCAGCAGGGCTCAGACTCCCGCCAACTCCTGCAGCGCCTGCGGGTTGGGCAGACCCAAAACACGCCCAGCCCCAATGATAAGTTGCCGATCTCGCAAATGCCGCAGCACCCGCGAGAAGGTTTCAGGCGCCATGCCCAACTGGGCTGCTATGGTGCGTTTGCGCTCGGTCAATTTGACCGCCAAACCGCCCAACAACTCATCGGGTTGGGCATGGCGCAACAGCCACTCGGCACAACGCGCATCGGCATCTTTGGCCAAACGACTCACGCCCATCTCGGTTTGTTGTCGCTGCGATTGCGCCAAATCGTGCAGCAAGTTTTGCGAGGCCTTAGGCAAGCTTTTGACCTGTGCCAAAAATTCGTCCACATTCACAAAGCGCAACTGCACATCGGTCTCGGCCACGGCATCGACCACATGCGGCAAACCCAACAAGCCCGCTGCGGCTTCTAGCCAAAAAGGCCCTTCGGCCACGCCCAGTTGGTGGGCCATGTGGCCCTCAGCCAGCACGCCCAAAAGCACGCGCCCTTGCACCACATGCACCACGCGGTCTACGGCAGCGCCTCGGTTCAGCAGCACCGTTCCGGCGGGCAAAGAAGTGAGGGAATCAACAGGGATGGCAAGGGACGGGTCGAACATGATGGGCCTGAATGTGCCAGAGCGCCGCCCTGCGGGCATTGACACAAATCAAAAACGCCTGCAAAGGGCGTCAAAGCACCAAGATGGCCCTGAAATCGTTCACATTGGTGTGGGTGGGGCCTGTCACGACCAAATCATCGATGGCGGCAAAGAAACTATAGGCATCGTTGCGCTGCAGATGGTCGTCCACTTTGTGGCCCAAGGCGACGGCGCGGCTCAGCGTATCGGGCGACACCCTGGCCCCTGCGTTGTCCTCGATGCCATCGATGCCATCGGTGTCAGCGGCCAACGCCCACACACCGGGCAGGCCTTGCAAGGCCTGCGCCAAGCCCAAGCAAAACTCACCGGCGCGCCCGCCCCGACCCCGTGGGGTGCCCGGAGGCTGAGGCTTGAGGGTGACCGTGGTTTCGCCTCCGCTCAAAATCACACAGGGCTTTTGGAACGGGCCTTGCCCGCGGGCCGCAGCACGCACCAAAGCGGCATGCACTTTGCCCACCTCGCGCGACTCGCCCTCGATTTCATCGCTCAAGATATAGGCGTTCAAACCCTGTGCCCGAGCCGCCTCGGCGGCCGCCTCAAGCGACTGCTGGGGCGTCGCGATCATGTGCAAGGCATGGCCCGTGAACACCGGCGAACCGGGCTTGGGGGTTTCCCATGAGCCGGACTGCAAAGCGTGCAAGACCTCGGCAGGCACCGCAATGGCATAGCGCTGCAAGATCGCCAAAGCATCGCTGCACAGCGAGGCATCGGGCACCGTGGGGCCGCTGGCAATGATCGACGGATCGTCGCCGGGCACATCGCTGATGGTGAGCGTGACCACCCGGGCCGGCGCACAAGCGGCAGCCAAACGGCCGCCTTTGATGCGCGACAGGTGCTTGCGCACACAGTTCATTTCGGCAATGTTGGCGCCACTGGCCAATAACTGGCGGTTGATGTCTTGCTTGAGCGCCAGACCGATGCCCTCGGCGGGCAAGGTCAGCAAGGCCGAGCCCCCGCCGGAGATCAGACACAAAACCAAATCGTCCGCCGTGAGGCCTTGGGCCAAAGCCAAAATGCGCTCGGCGGCTTGCAAGCCCGCGGCATCGGGCACGGGGTGTGAGGCTTCCACCACTTCAATGCGTTGCGGCAAACCCGCCGGGCGTGGCGGCGTGTGGCCGTAGCGCGTGACCACCAAGCCCGAGAGGGGCGCGTCTTTGGGCCACAAAGCCTCGACCGCCTGAGCCATGGCCCCGCCCGCTTTGCCCGCGCCCAGCACCACGGTGCGGCCCTTGGGCGGCGGCGGCAAATGGGCGGCGGTGTTGTGCAGGGGCAAGGCGCGTTGCACGGCCACATCAAAGAGGTGGCGCAACAAATCCAAAGGATTTTCTAGGCTGTCAAAAATGGGGTTTGAGTCAATGGGCATGGGCAAATTGTGCCCCAAGGCAGGTAAAGTTCTGCCCATGACCACCTTGCTGATTCACCGCGCCCGCTGCATCGCCACGCAAGACGATGCCCTCACCGAATGGAACGACGCTTCGCTGCTGATCCGCGATGGCCTGATTGAGCGCATCATCCCCGCCACTGAAAACACCGATGCCCTGCGCACGCAGGTGGACGAGGTGATTGACGCCCGCCGCCATGTGGTGGTGCCGGGCCTTGTCAACACGCACCACCACATGTACCAATCGCTCACGCGGGCGATTCCGGGGGTGCAAAACGCCGAATTGTTTTCTTGGCTGCAAGGGCTGTACCCCATCTGGGTCGGCCTGACGCCTGAGATGGTGCGCGTGTCGGGCCAAGTGGCCATGGCTGAGCTGCTGCTGAGTGGCTGCACCACCAGCTCAGACCACCTGTACATCTACCCCAACGGCGTGCGGCTGGACGACAGCATTGAAGCGGCGCACACGCTGGGCATGCGCTTCACTGCCACGCGCGGCAGCATGAGTGTGGGCGA
>JACCDO010686939.1_pt1 | contig 17813 bp, 21 predicted proteins | sample 7446101 | NCBI WGS metagenome assembly JACCDO01 (sample SAMN15323440, study PRJNA562643) | freshwater metagenome | isolation source: river surface water | place: USA:Blue River Watershed | collected 2017-08-16 | reverse complement strand
ATTTACAAAAACTTATTTTACGCTTTTTTATCACTTATTCTTTATTATTTCTTCTTTCATATATTTATATTATACTTTATACTTTTATACTTTACCACCCTTTCTTCACACATTTTTTACATTTTTCAAACAGAGCGAGAAAAAATACTCTTATATTAAAATTTTTTTAAACTCTAACTCTAAAATAGTTCAATAAAAAAAAATAATACTACCATATAAACTACCAACTCTTCAAATACATAAATCTTCAACTCAAACCAACATCAAATACTCATTTAAACTATAAAAAAAATAACTAAAAACACTCTTAAAATATCAAATTAAACCTCATACAAATTTTTATATCTAACACACCATCAAATTTTAAAATGTATTCAACCAAAAATATTTTTTCTAAAATTTTTATTTTTTTCTAAAATTTTTATTTTTTTCTAAAATTTTTATTTTTTTCTAAAATTTTTATTTTTTTCTAAAATTTTTATTTTTTCTAAAATTTTTATTTTTTCTAAAATTTTTATTTTTTTCTAAAATTTTTATTTTTTCTAATTATATACGAATAAATAAGTTTAGAAAATATAGTATTAAATAAAAATTATAATTTAAGTATCAATCTTCTGAATCACATATCATTCAATAAACTTTACTTTCATCTGCGCTTAATCACAAAGTTGCCATTTGAATGTAATTCAAAATCTACACCATGAATAGAGCCCTGACAGTAACCACGGAAATATCCATAATAACGCCCATTGATATAACGATAACTCTCGACGAACTTTCCTTTCTTGAATTTTCCATGAATTTCTTCATCTTTATAAAGGAGTTTACATACTCCGGACCACTTTCCGTAATGCATGTTTCCAGTAAGGACAATCAAGTTATCTGAATAACAATACTTAGAAGATCCATGATATTTTCCATTACGTAGACTTCCTGTATACATGGAATCATCTTGAAATTCATGAGCATATTCTTTCATATTTCGTTTGGGAAACCCAGTAGGTTTATTCATATGAAACCCAGTAGGTTTATTCATATGAAACCCAGTAGGTTTATTCATATGAAACGTTTTATGTTTCACAGGTTTATTAGATGGACGTGATAGTGGCTCCCAACACCATTCACAAAAGGGAACAGCACCATTTCGTTTACGATCAGCACAATAAGTACAATCACAATTCAAACATATACCACTATGGGCAGTACCAAAGGAGTCTTCATGTTCAATATCTCTTTTCTCCTCTTCCGTACATCCACAAACCAAGTATTCAGTATCTAACAATTCATCATCCGATGATTCATCATCTGTCCACACCCAGTCATTAGGATATTTAGAATATCTAGAAACAGACATCTTGGATATAACAAATGCTTTGAAAAAGGATATTTATGTATTACTACAAAACTACCCAAAGTTTATTTATTTACTAGATATATAACAAAAGTAACTTGTCTAATAAAAAGGATATTTTTATATTACTACAAAACTACCCAAAGTTTATTTACAAGATATATAACAAAAGTAACTTATCTAATAAAAAGGATATTTTTATATTACTACAAAACTACCCTAAATGATTTATTTGATATACTATTAAAACAGCTTATCTAATAAATCAAGCACAATATAATTAATATTAATAATAAATTAACTATATATATGCCTATGTTCTATGAGATAGTAACGCAATCCAATATTTATATTTTTTCAATTTTTATGGAGTAATAAAAATTATATATACAACTAATATATTATATATTATGTCTGAATCCGGAAATTTAACTTATTTACACAAAGTATTAGAACAATCTGTTAAAGATGGTAAATCATTTACTCACGAAGAATCTGTAATTCATGGTCCCAGAGGTTTAACCATCAAATATTATTCTAAAAAAGATGATGATGTTGAAAAAATTGTTATTTACAGTAAAGATGGTTCATTTATTATGAAAACAGATAAGGGAGAAAAAACTTTATCCAAAGATGATTTAATTAAAGAACTTGACTCTAACAAAAAACTTAAATTCGCTTTGGCTTATGTTAAAACTTCTAAAGCCTCTTTGTCTAGATCTATTAAAAGAGCTTCTAAGAAAACCTCTAAAAAAACTTCTAAGAAAACCTCTAAAAGAACATCTAAGAAAACCTCTAAAAAATCTAAAAAAACATCCAAGAAAACTTCTAAAAAATCTAAAAGAACATCAAGAAAATAAAAAACTTCTAAAAAAGTTTAATTAAAATTTTAATTGTAAATATTTCATTTTGTATTTGATGTATTTATATAAAAAGATATTAAAAATTTGAGGTCAAGCATCGACTAAGCTCGAAATAAGTGCACTTTGTAATTAAATACTTTACAATAAAAATTGTGTTCAACCAAAAATATTTATTTTAACTATCAAATATAGTCCTGCTCGGATCCGATGTATTGCCAGAGATCTTCGGTGGAACTCGCATCTAATTGATGATACACCCATAAATTCTGAAGCGCTATTATCCACATAGTAACTGGCCATCTCTCAAGAATGTAGATGAAATTAACATTATTACACAGCTTTGCCAAACTGTAAGCAGAGTAACCATCATTTACCTTTTCACTAATGTTCATACCTCGTTCCAGCAACAGTTTGGCAACACCACAGTGACCATCTAAAGATGCTTCCATAAGAGCATTACCTCCTTCATTATTTTTATCGTGGATATCTGCACCTTGATCCAGCAACAGCTCTACAACATCTCTGTGACCGTAATATGATGCATATAGAAGAGCATTAGAACCTACACAATCCTTCTCTTTTATGTCTGCACCTCTATCCAACAGTAACTCTACAATATCCTTGTGACCCTTGGAGGATGCATAGATAAGAGCATTGATACCATTATTATTCTTTTCATGTATATTTGCACCTCGATCTAGTAACAGCTCTACAATATCCTTGTGACCCTCAGAGGATGCACACATAAGAGCATTAATACCCTTATTATTCTTTTCATGTATATTTGCACCTCGATCTAGTAACAGCTCTACAATATCTCTGTAACCCTTACGGGATGCACACATTATAGCATTGTAACCGTCAAGAAGGCTCTTTAAGTTAACATCGGCTCCTAGCTCCAATAATCGTTCAATGATCTGTCTTGATAAACCCTTCCAACATGCTAGATGCAATGCGGAGTTTCCAAGTCCAGATCCTTCATATCTATATTTTTTCCAACCTGGTAATTCTTTATAGATGCAGAAATTTACATCTCCTCCGTTTGCAACAGCCTTGTTAATCTTATCTAGATTAGGCTCTATCGTATCATCTACTGTCTCTACTGCCTCATATAATAATAATTTTGCAGACATTTTGTCTAATTAGTTGGTTGTATTGAATTCAAATTAGTTATATATGTATGTATATATACTATTCTATTCTAGTAATTAAAAGTAAATAAATGGGCCAGGCAGTGCATTGAAATTTTCAATTTTTTATATAATTAGAGCGCTATTGTACTAATTACATTCAACTAAATGTAAAAATAAATTTTTTTTAATTGTGAATATTTCATTTTATATTTGATGTATTTATATAAAAAAATATTAAAAATTTGAGGTCAAGTATCGACCAAGCTTGAAATGAGTGGAATTAGTAATTAGAGAGTTTTACAATAAAAATTGTATTCAACCAAAAATATTTATTTTAACTGCCAATTATAGTCCTTCTCAGAACCGATGAATTGAAAGAGGTCAGATGTAGAAAGGGCATCTAGTTGATGATAGACCATTAGTTCCTCGAGCACTACGATCCACATAGTAACTGGCCATCTCTCAAGAATGTCGACATTATTAACATGTTTAATCTGCTTTGCCAACCAGATAGCTGTGTATCCATCAATTTGCTTATCGTGTATGTTTGCACCTCGTTCTAATAGCAGTTCAACAACATCCTTGTGACCATTCTTTGATGCCAAATGAAGAGCAGTAACTCCATCATAATTCTTCTGGTTGATGTCCATACCTTGACCTATTAGAAATTCTGCCACATCCTTGTAACCATACATACATGCGCGTTGAAGAGCGGTAAAGTCCCTATCATCTTTCTCGTTAAGGCTCGCTTTATGATCCACTAGTAATTTTACAACATGCACGTCCCCATTATAGACTGCCCACATAAGAGCAGAAGTACCACTAATGCTATCCTTCTCGTTGACGTTTGCACCTTTTTCTAACAATAGCTCGATAACTTCACGGTGACCATTCTTACATGCAATGTGCAGAGCAGTATAACCATAAATCCTATCCTTTTCATTGACGTCTTCACCTCGTCTTAGCAGAGACTTAACCATATTCTTGTTGCCAATCATACTTGCACCGTGAAGAAGAGGCATGTCATTTATAAAACTACTAAACGTAAACCCAGACATTTTGTCGAATTAGTAGGTTGTATTGAATTCAAATTAGTTATATATGTATGTATATATACTATTCTATTCTAGTAATTAAAAGTAAATGAATGGGCCAGGCAGTGCATTGAAAATTTCAATTTTTTTATATAATTAGAACTCCATTATTTTAATATACAACTATTATATAAATTATGTTCTGTGAATACAAAGATATTTTTGGTAAACCCGGGGAAGGTATCCATTCTTTTAGAATTTTTAATATATCTGTGGTTGATGTATTGATTGTAATATTTGCAGCATATATTGTCAAAGCATTTGTTCCTTCCTTTTCTTTTATTTTTATTTTAATTATACTCTTTGTTTTTGGTATCTTAGTTCATCGACTTTTTTGTGTTTCCACTACAATTGATAAATTATTATTTGATGATTCCAATGTATAATTGTTATTAGTATTTTATCTTATTATAACATAAATATTTATGTTATCATAGTTTAATATTAATTTTTTCAATAAAACAATATTTAGGCTTGTTGAATATTAACACCATTTGCAGAAATTGAATAAGATTCACCATTTAAAGTTGTTTGGAAAGCAGTATTAATTGTATTTTTAAATTTAGTAAATGCATATCCACCATTTAATACTACTTCTGTACTGATTGGTCCAAAAAATGAAGAATATCCAGTTAATTTTGTTTGAAAAATGTTTGATACTTGTCCAGTTGTTTCATTAGTTACGTAACATTGATTAACTTCGCCTAATGAAAAAGTAATTTGGTCATTTATTGTATCTACAACTTTAAAGGTTGTAGGGTCAATAATAGCAAGTGATACTGGTGTGGAAAGACCTCCACCAACTGGTACATTAAATTGATTTTGAGAATAAGCTCCAAGAAAAGATTGACCAGTTGCAATATTTTGAATATTTATTGTACCAGCGGTAATTTGATAAGGAGTTTGTAAAAATGTTGCGTTAAAAAAAAGGTCGTAACAATTAGTAGTGACTGACATAAGTATATATATAAAATGTACAAGAAAATAATTATAAATTGACTGATTAATAATTAAATTTTATCATTATAATCTAAAATATTTATTTATATTATTTTTTTCAATAAAAACAATATTTAAGCTTGTTGAATATAAACACCAATTGCTGAAATTGAATAAGATTGACCTAATATAGTTGTTTGGAAAGCAGTATTAATTTTATTTTCAAAATTAGTAAATGCTAATCCATTATTTACTACTACATTTGTACGGATTGGTCCAAAATATTGAGAATATCCAGTTAAACTTGCATTATTACTAATGCTTGTTATTTGTCCAGTTGTTTCATTAGTTGTATAACATTCATTAATTTGACCTAATGTAAAAGTAATTTGGTCATTTAATGTAGATATAACTTGACCAGTTGTAGGGTCAATAATTTCAAGTGTTATTACTGTGGAAAGACCTCCACCAACTGGTACAGTAAATTGATTTTGAGAATATTTTCCAATAAAAGATTGACCAGTTACAATATTTTGAATATTTATTGAACCAGTAGTAATTTGATAAGGGGTTGATAAAAATATTGCGTTGGTAAAATAGGGGTAACAAGTAGTGAATGACATAAGTATATATATATAAAATGTACAAGAAAATAATTATAAATTGGTTGATTAATAATTAAATTATATATAATTTTTAATATCAATTTTTTAATAAAATATTATTTAAGCTTGTTGAATAAAAACATTAGTAGCACTAATTGAATATTTTGTATTGTTAATAATTGTTTGGAAAGCAACATTAATATTATTTTGGAATTGAAGAAAATAGTATCCTACAAAATCAACTAAAACTTGTGTTTTGACTGGTCCAAAAACCTTAGAATAGCCATTTAAAGTTGTTGTAAAAGGAGTTTCTGATGACGATGGACATTGTATAACTTCACCTAACGAAAAAGTGATTTGGTCTTTAAATGTGTCAACAATTAAACCAGTTACAGGATTAATAACATCAAGTATCACTGGTGAAGAAAGACCTCCAGCAGTTGGTACAGTAAATTGATTACCAAATAATGAATATATACCAATAAAATTTTGACCAGTTGCAATATTTTGAATATTTATTGAACTAGCAGTAATTTGATAGGGTGTTTGGAAAAATGTTGCAGTAAATCCAGTATTATAACAATTAGAACTCATAAGTATATATAAAATTTACAAGAAAATAATTATAAATTAACTGATAAATAATAAAAATTATATAAAATTATTATTTGATGATTCCAATGTATAATTGTTATTTGTATTTTATCTTATTATAACATAAATATTTATGTTATCATAGTTTATCAATTTTTCAATAAAACAATATTTAAGCTTTTTGAATATAAACACCATTTGCAGAAATTGAATAAGATTCACCATTTATAGTTGTTTGAAAAGCAGTATTAATTGTATTTTTAAATATAATAAATGACCATCCACTATCCAATACTACATTTGTACTAATTGGTCCGAAATATTGAGAATATCCACTTAAATTTGCATTATAACTAATTGTTGTTATTTGTCCAGTTGTTTCATTAGTTACGTAACATTGATTAACTTCGCCTAATGTAAAAGTAATTTGGTCATTTAATGTAACTATAACTTGACCAGTTGTAGGGTCAATAATTTCAAGTGTTACTGGTGTGGCAAGACCTCCTGCAACTGGTACAGTAAATTGATTTTGAGAATATTTTCCAATAAAAGATTGACCAGTTGCAATATTTTGAATATTTATTGTACCAGCAGTAATTTGATAAGGAGTTTGTAAAAATAATGCATTAAAAAAAAGGTTAGTGTAACAATTAGTAATTGACATAAGTATATATATATAAAATGTACAAGAAAATAATTATAAATTGACTGATTAATAATTAAATTTTATTATTATAATCTAAAATATTTATTTATATTATTTTTTTATTTATTCGTAATACCATTAATAAATTATTATTTGATGATTTTAATGTATAATTGGGCTCCTTATTACCTTTAAGCCCAGCATAATAAATTAGTAATAATTTATTATAGCTTGTCAAATTAAAACAAAAATTTATACAAGAGTTTGAGATTATTGAACTAAAATTTCAATAGTTTTGATTCTTGTATAGACCATCAAAATATTTTATTTTTATCGTCTCAAATGCTCTTGTTTTAAAAATTTTATTTTTTCTTATCGTCTTAATAAAAGTTTTTTATAAAAAAATAATTTTTTATAAAAATAGTATCCTAAAAGACTTTTTTATTTTTTTAAAAATTTTTTCACTCTAAAAACACACAATATTTATTTTTTATTATTTACAAAAGAGAAGAAGGAGAAGAAGAAAAAATAAAAAAATATGTTGAAAAAGAGGAAAAAAGGAATGAAGGAGGATAAAACAAATAAAGGTATTTTTTGATGCGAAATGTTGCGAATTATTGCTATTAATTGCGATTAAAAATAAAATAATATATAGATATATTTAATATATAAAAGTATAAATGGTATTATATAATTGTCCAAATTGCTTAAAAGAATTTAAAAAAAAAGATGATTTTATTAAACATACAGAAAGAAGAAAGACACCATGTCAAGCATTTAAAGAAACCACCAATGACCCGCCAGCTACATCCAAAATACCACCGATTATCAATATTTTTGATGGAAATATTAATAAATGTATATATTGTGGTGATATTTTTACTAGAAAAGATGTTTTAAAAAGACACATGGATAATAGATGTAAAGTTAAAAAATTAAAAGATGATGAGGAAGAAAAAGACAAAGAAAATATATTTAAATTACTGCTTGCTAAAGAAGAAGAAATGAAGAAAAAAGACGAAGAAAGCAATAAAAAAATTAATAAATTAGAGGATTATGTTAAAAAACTAACTGATATGAACATTGAATTAAATAATAAAGTTGCAAAGTTATTAGATAAAATGTCAATTAATAATATTACAAATAATAATATTACAACCAATAACAATATTATCAATATAAGTAAAGAAAAATTAGTTAATTTTGGAGAAGAGGATGTGAAGGAAATTGAATTAAAATTATTTTCAAATTGTTTCAATAAATTTGGAAAACATATTTTTGAGGAATCAGCAAAAAATATCTGGTATAACAAATCTAAAAATAAAAATTTCTATATAAGCGATCTTTCTAGGGATAAAGCTATGACCTATAAAAACGGACAATTTTATCTAACTCCTATTAATACAGTTCTTACAACTATTAATCAACAGTTATACAAATATTTTAAACATAATATAGATGAAATTAAAAAAACGGGTAACAAAAAATTAATGGAAAAAGTAGAAAATGAAATTATAAATTCTTATAAAATGTTTTTTAATGCTTATGATAATGATGTTGATAGATTTATTCCGACTGATGAAAGATTAAAGGAGTTTTCTGATGTTGTTAATAAGCATTTAACTAAATTTTTTAATAGCGTAAAAAAAGATATTATTTCAAATTATGAACAAATTAAAAATGATGTGCTTAATGATAATTTATTAAAACAAATAGAATATGAACCACCTAAAAAAAGAGGTAGGCCAAAGAAAATTACTAATACTGAAGAAATTAAAGTTACTACAATACCAAAAAGTGCAAGTGGTAAAAATGAAATCAAAAATATATTAAATGATATCAAAGAAGAAATTAAAACTATTAAAAAAGATGATATAAAAGAAGAAGTCAAAACTACTAGTAAAAAGGAAAAGGAAAAGAAAACTAAAGAAGAGAAAAAGGATGCACCATTTGTTATAAAAAGAAAAGGTAAAACTTATTATATTGATGATTCAGATGATTTGCATTCTATTTTTTAATTTTTTTTATTTATAAAATAAATCTATCAATTTCAAATTTTTATTTATACAATATTTATTATAACTATATTCACCAACATATTCTTTGTAAAATTCATTGTAACCAAATGCATCAGATTCAGATTTAATTAATCTACCTTCTTTTAACAATCTAAAAAGATTAATAATTAATAAATCATATTTATCTGCTAACTCATATAAAGAGTGCTTACGTTTTTTATAATCAGTAAATATTGCATCTAATTCATCAGAATCAGGTGTTCTCATTTTTTTATCTTCAATTTTATCTAATATTGCTAATTCCTCACATCTGCCTTCTAATCTATTTCTATAAACTAAATAATCAGTTAGCCCATACAATCTGTCTTTACAACCATCCCAATCAGAAATACTCAAATATAATTCTTCAGGTGAACATTTAAATCTTTTTGCTGTTTCTGTTAAATTATTAGTTTCTGATAAACTTTCTAATATTTCAACTGCTAAATTATTATCTATAATTATTTGTTTTCGTTTACATCTATTTTGTAATTTGTAATATTCCTCCTCTAAAATTAAATATTGTTGTTTATATTCTTCTAATTCTTTTTGCATATTCATCTTATTTTATATTAAACATTATTATTATACTTTAATATCAATTTTTATAAACTTTTTATAAACTTTTTACACATATGTTTTCTACCAATATACTTTACTTTAATATATCTCATATTCTATATAATAAAAAATTGAAATTTTTAATTTTTGGTGGACCAACTCAAGATTTGACTATTAAATAGGAATTGTATTACTTTACTATAAAAATTAAAATATTTTACTACTAAATTTATAAAATGATGTTATTATACACTATATTATTACTTTTGTGCTTTATGTCTGGGATTAAAGCATATTGCATTCCCCCAGGATTTATTGGGGCTCGCACTACTTTACTGAATGGATATCAATTACCATACTTAACTCAGGGTTGTGGTTTAGATTGGCCTACAACAAAAATCGAGTATATACCAATTGCACCTGAAGTCGATAGTACTGGGCCTTTTTCAGGGTATTCTATTGAGAAAAATCCAATTACATTTGAAATCTCAATTGAAAATGAGTGGAAAAACTTACGAAACCATTCCCTTATTTTTGATACTACAACAAAATATGGAATAACCACTTATGATAAACGCCTGGTATTAGAGCCAGCAAAACAGATGTTGAGAGAAATTGCTTCCAAAAAGTCAATTGACGCAATTGTAAGTAGTGAATTTGCTGAACTAAATGATCTAATACATATTGAGTTGCAACGAGAAAATGACAACTTGGGTACTGGAATTAAGATTAATTGGGTTCGAGTGGTTCCACCAATTATTGATGCGAAACTTATGGATCACTATAAAAGTATCGTTGAGCACACTGTTGCTGCTAAAGCACTTGGTGAAAAGAAGAAAAGAGATGCCATAAACAATGAAATTGCTATTCAAGAACAAGCATCAAAGGATAGAATCGAGAGAGAAACCGCGTTGTCAAAGTTTAGAATAGCTGAAGATAAGGCTCAATCCGACAGAGAAATATCTTTGAAAAATGCTCTAGCTGCTCGTGAAAAGGCTATGATTGAGTTGAATGTAACCCTCGAGACTGCTAAGGTTTACTATGAGAAAGGTATCATGGAAGTTGAAATTTTGGAAAGAACATGGGGTATTGAAAACTATGCGCAAGCTCAAATAGCAAATAGCACATTCCCTAATCTCCAAGTTATTGGTGATCCCAAAGTTTTAGTACATAGACATTTGTCTCATCAAAAAGAAAATGCACATAAAAACAATGCAATTCCGGATATAGCCGATGAATCTAAATAAAAAAATACAAAGTTGATTGTATATGATATTTATTTAATATTTTTATATCAAAAAATGTTGATAAATAATAAAAATAATATAACTATTATATTATATAAAATTATTATAATGAACATTAAATACTTATCTGATATCCATCTCGAATTCATACAACCAGGTATGATTAGAAAATTTATAAAAAATATCAATAATGTTACAAACGCAGATATATGTATTTTAGCTGGTGATATTGGTAACCCATACAGTGAAAACTACAAATTGTTTTTTACTCATATTAACTCTATTTTCCCCAAAACATTTGTTATTGCTGGTAATCATGAATTTTATAATAATGACAAAGAAATTTGTCAAACAAGAGAATATTTGAAAACTTATTTTAATGACTACCCAAATGTTTCTTTCTTAGATAATTCAACAGAACTCTATAAAAACCATTTATTCATTGGAACTACTTTATGGTCACATATTTCAAAACCACAATTCAAAATTAATGATGTGTATGCGATTAAAAAATTAAATGTTGATTCATATAATTTATTACATTCGGAGGCTGTTGATTTTCTTTCTAAAACCTTAGAACAAGCCGAAACTAATTGTATTGTAATATCACATCATATGCCAAGTAAAATTTTTATTGATAACCAATATAAAGGACCCAAATATATTAATTACAACCAATGGTTTTATAGTGACCAAGATGACTTGATGAAAAAATTCAATTCAAAGATTAAAGCATGGTTTTATGGACACACACACACTCCTCTAAGTATTAAATATGATGGAATCCAATATTGTTGTAACCCTATTGGTTATCCTGGTGAAAATGAATATAATAATTTTAATCAAATTATTACTATTGAATAAAAAATTTTTATGTAAAATGTTAACTAAATATTTTGATTTGGATGTTTATTATAATCAAATCTTTTGTAACCATCTAAAATACTATAATTTAAAATTAATATTTCTTGCTTATCTATATTCTTAAAATCAAAACTATTCTTATTTGAAAATACTATTGATTTATTTGTTTCAATAACATAAGAAATGTTATCTATCATTAATTCAAAATTTGTACCTAAATTTACTAAAACTATAAATTCATAATTATTATTATTAAAATTAATTATTTGTTCCTTTTTTATATTTTTCATTTCATTATTTGTCATTGGTATTAATGCTGAATAATAAGTATTTTTTAAATATAATAAATACTTATCAATCTGATATACTTTTTCAATTTCAGGTGTTATTTCTTTTAATAAATAATTATAAATATATAAATTTTTTGCTTCATTCAATTCAAGTTTAATTAATTTAAATAAATTGAAACTATCATTAAAAAACTCTGATACATTTAAATCTTTAGAGTTTTCTAATTTTTTAACAAACTTTAATAAACTCTTGTCAATATCAAAATCTAAAATAAAATTTTTTTTATAAATCGATTCATCAAACTTTTTACTATAAACTATTTTATAAATTGTTTCTTTTTTTTCAATAAAATCTAAATCCATTTTATATATATATCAATTATGAATATTGATTATTTTAAATCAAATATTAAAATTAAAAATTTAAAAACTTTTAAACTAAATTTTTTTCCAGGAACATTTGTTAAAAATTATTCAATTAATTTATTAGTATTTAATGGTTATGAAAATAAAAAAATATTAACTTATCCAATTATTTTAGACTGTATTGACAAAAATAATTATATTCTAAAATGTTTTAAATCTTTAAAAGTTTTTTTAATGTATAATGGAGGAAATAATTTTTTAGATAATAGTATTTGTAATGAAAAAATTATATTTTTTAGTCCTTTTGCAATGGGTAATTCCGTTAATATTTTTACAACATTAATATCTATTCGATTATCAAAAAATATTATTAGTAATGATATTTCTGATATTGATATTGAAAACTATTTTAATAATTATAATAAAGAACTTGTTAAAAAAATATTTGGTTTTGAAATAAAACTAGATAATATAAAAATTAACCATTTATTTTATACAGATTATTTTAAAAAAATTATTGAATTTGAAGAAAATTTTAATAAAAATGATATTCTTTATACAATTTATTTAAAATTAATTCAAACTGATATTAAAATTAATTTTGTTATTAATTTACTTTTTAAATTTAACACTAATTTAACCTCAGACAATTTGATACAATTTTATGATTTTGTTTGGGATAAATTAGAACATATTGATAAAATTAATGGTTTGGATATTAATGGGTTTTTTAATTTAAACATTATTGGTGATACTGAACTTTTTGATAAAATTATTTCAAATTGGTTTGTTTATATTAGTTTATGTGAAAATTCAATTAGATTAATTAATATTATTAACACTCTAAATAAAAAATCATTATCAGAATTATCAGATAATGATATTAATAAAAATAATACTGTTGATTCTATTATCAATTTACTAAATAAAAATATGTTTAAAATTGCTAAAACATTACTTGATTAAGCTAACACTTATCTTTTTGTTTTTCACTATTACAACAATATGATTTTTCAGTTTGATGATCACAACTATTACAAGTAAAACAACCACCATATTGACCATTACCCGGACAACAAGCTTTACAACAACAACATGATGCAGGTTCTGCACTTATATGAAAATTTGTGTTAATATCTGTGATATTAACTTGATTTGTTATAAAACTATGCACATAATGGGTTCCATTATCATGAGATTGGATTTCATATTTATTTCCAAATCCAAGACCATTAACTGGAGGAATAAAAGGTGCCATTGCACCGTCTAATATTGTTTGGAAATAATATGATACAGAATTAGTTTCTTTATCAGAAATATAAGTTAAAAAGCCATTACCTTTATAAATATTGGTTCCTACTCTAGCTTGTACTCTCATTTTGTAGGTGTTGTTAGGAGGGGTTACAGAGTTACCATTAACAATTTCTAAAAAAGTTGGTTGGTTTTGAGGAGGAACAGGAGGGATAGGTGGGATAGGAGGTTCAGGAGTATTTTTACAATTACACGACATTTTATATAATATTGTATATATAAAATTTTTACAACTGGTTTAATATAAATTAAATTTGCTAAAACATTACTTGATTAAGTTAACACTTTTTATCATTATTAACTGAACAACAATTTGTTCTTAGCGCATTTGCATTAGCACAAAAACCACAACTTAAACAACTGCCATATTGACCACCTCCCGGACAACAACTTTTACAACAACAACATGATGCGGGTTCTGCACTTATATGAAAAGTTGTGTTTATATCTGTTATATTTACTTGATTTGTTATAAAACTATGGACATAATGAACACCATTATCATGAGATTGGATTTCATATTTATTTCCAAATCCAAGACCATTAACAGGAGGAATAAAAGGAGGATTTAATCCGTCAAGTATTGTTTGAAAATAATATGATATAGAATTGGTTTCTTTATCGGAAATATAAGTTAAAAATCCATTACCCTTATAAATATTAGTTCCAACTCTAGCTTGTAATCTCATTTTGTAGGTGTTGTTAGGAGGGGTTACTGAGTTGCCATTAACAATATCTAAAAAAGAAGGTTGTTTTTGAGGAGGAACAGGTGGACCAGGAGGAATAGGAGGTTCTGGAGTATTTTTACAATTACAGGACATTTTTATATATTACATTATATATATTTTTTTTCGTGCTGTGGTTTAATATAAATTTAATTTATATAATATACATAATATAAATTATGTGTTCTATTAATCATGAAAAAAAAGCTATGTTCCTACATATAGGTAAAACTGCTGGGATTTATATTAGGGAAAATTTAAGTAAGCATTATAATTTTGAATTATTTTTATCTAAAAGAATTGACCATGATGAGTATGTTAGTTTAGACGAAAATTTAAATAAAGATAAAATGTCAACATTTTGTTGTAAAAAAGGTATTATTAAATATTATAAAACATCTGAATTTATTAATGATATGATGGAAATGGATAAACAAAAATGGAATGAATATTTTAAATTTGTTTTTGTTAGAAATCCTTATGACAGAGCAGTTAGTGGATGGAATTATAATATGGAAACAAATAAGTTAAATATTGATTTTAATGTTTATATGGAAATGAAAGATATTGTTTCAGATGATGAATATTGGCATTGTTTTCTTCCTCAGTCTGAATCTGTTTGTGATGAAAATAATAATTATTTTGTTAATTTTGTTGGTAAATTTGAAAATTTAGAAGAAGACTTTCAAAAGATTTTAAAATTAATTGGGCTAAACGAAATAAAACATAATTTTGAAATAAAAAAAAATAATAGAAATCATGATAGTTATAAAAAATATTATGACCAAAAAACTTTAGACATCGTTAATGAAATTTATAAAAAAGACTTTGAATTATTTGGTTATACAAAATATGATTTGTTAGAAGATTTTTTATCTAAAACTAATTAAAATTTCTACTAGGACACATTATTAATTTCAATCAACACAACATCCTAATTGTGGTGTACATACATTACAGTAATCACATGCACCACAACATTTGGTTTCTTCAACACAACAACATGATGCGGGTTCCGCACTTATATGAAAATTTGTATTTATATCTGTAATATTAACTTTATTTGTTATAAAACTATGGACATAATGAGTTCCATTATCGTGAGATTGGATTTCATATTTATTTCCAAATCCAAGACCACTAACAGGAGGAATAAAAGGAGCATGTGGTCCGTCTAATATTGTTTGAAAATAATATGATATAGAATTGGTTTCTTTATCAGAGATATAAGTTAAAAAGCCATTACCTATATGAACATTGGTTCCAACTCTAGCTTTTAATCTCATTTTGTATGTGGAATTAGGAGGTGTTACTGAATTGCCGTTAACGATTTCTAAGAAAGATGATTGTTTTTTAGGTGGGACAGGTGGGATAGGAGGTTCCGGAGTATTTTTACAATTACAGGACATTTTTATATTATATATTGTAGATAAAAAATTTACAACTGGTTTAATAAATATAATTCATTAGAAGATTTTTTTTAAACAAATTAAAAATTTTAAAATATTACTTGACTAATCTTAACACTAACCTACATTACAACATTCACCTTGTGAACAGATATTACAATTAGCACAAGGACCTAAACAACATTTAGAATCAAATTCAATACAACAACATGATGCTGGTTGTGCACTAATATGAAAATTTGTGTTTATATCTGTGATATTAACTTGATTTGTTATAAAACTATGGGTATAATGATTCCCGTTATCATGTGATCGGATTTCATATTTATTTCCAAATCCAAGACCACTAACAGGGGGGATAAAAGGAGCATTAGGACCGTCTAATATTGTTTGAAAATAATATGATATAGAATTAGTTTCTTTGTCGGAGGTATAAGTTAAAAAGCCATTACCTTTATGAATATTATTACCAACTCGAGCTTTTAATCTCATTTTGTATGTGGAATTAGGAGGTGTTACTGAATTGCCATTAACAATATCTAAGAAAGATGGTTCTTTTTTAGGTGGGTTAGGAGGTTTGGGAGGTTCGGGAGTATTTTTACAATTACAGGACATTTTTATATTATATAGTATATTTATATATAATTTTTTTATTGGTGATAAAATTTTTATATTTGTACAAATTTTAATTATAAATAATAATTATATATATGTCAAGTTTTATAGGTTATACGCCTTGTCAAATTATTTCAGGTTATTCATTAAATCAAATTAAATTTCCAAATAACCAGACACCAGGGTATGGAGTTAATATTGTAATTATAATACCTTATTCAAACCCTAATTTACAAAACGATTTAAACCAATTTTGTTTAACTTATAATATAATTCCACCAGTATTAAATATTGTTACAGTAAAACCAAATACCCCCTCAAACAGTGATTGGATAACTGAATCGTGTATAGATACTCAATGGATTTCAGCAATTGCTCCTGGAGCAACAATTACAGTTGTTGAAGCTTTTTCATCTGGAATTAGTGATTTGTTTGATGCTATAAATTATGCGGAAAATTTAAATCCTGATATTATTTCTATGTCATGGGGATTTCAAGAATTTAATGGTATCCAAAATACACAATATTTTAATAAAAAAAATATTATATATTTGGCTGCATCAGGTGATGCTAATAATATTCAATATCCTTCATCAAATCCAAATGTTATTGCTGTTTCTGCTACTAATTTATATTTAAATAATAACAATTGCTCTTATAATACTGAAATAGCTTGGCAAGATTCAGGATGTGGATTTTCTAACTATTATCCAATTCCTGAATACCAATCAAAAAACGTTCCAAATATTACTTCCAAATATAGAAGTGTAAGTGATTTATCAATTCAAGGTGGTAATCAAACTGGTTGTGTTATTTATGATTCAACTGCTTCTGGATTAACAACTGGTTCTGGAACATCCATGAGTACACCTATTATGGCAGGAATTTTTGCTTTAGCTGTACAATTCAGAAATAATAATAATAAACCAAAATTAGGTTCAGCTGTTTCAAATGGAAAGTATTGTGTTCAAAGTATTTTATATTCTACTCTAACCAATACTCATGAATATAATAATATTTTTAATGATATAACTAAAGGAAGTTCTGGTAATTTTAATACTACAATTGGATATGATAATCCTACTGGTTTGGGAACTCCTAAAGGATTAGAATTTGTAAATTTTCTTTCTACATGCCTTTAAT
>JACCDO010462925.1_pt1 | contig 17813 bp, 13 predicted proteins | sample 7446101 | NCBI WGS metagenome assembly JACCDO01 (sample SAMN15323440, study PRJNA562643) | freshwater metagenome | isolation source: river surface water | place: USA:Blue River Watershed | collected 2017-08-16 | reverse complement strand
TTTATTCAAAATTTATTCAAAATTTATTCAAAATTTATTGGAAAATTGTAAAAAAATATATTTAATTTTAGTCTCCCCATCAAGCTTGTTCTTGCCTGATCCGAGGAGATTTTATACCTAACATTTGAAGGAGTTCCTTGGGCCGGGTAGCTTCCCAACAGTAGGAATTGCAGATCCATTTCCGTCATTTTCTTAGGAGAAGAGAGAACAATTTGATACTTATAGTTGACACTAAGATCACATTGTCACATCATTACTAGTTTAAACCACATGTAATCACATATGATTTGATTGCCACTTATTGTAATGTTGGAAATAACTGAGTCATATGAAAGTCAAATAATACTATTACTTGGAACTACAATAGCATCTTTCATAGTTTCCTATGCAATTCCTAAAGTAAATTTTTTGGTCTTAAATTGCGTTAAAATTATACAACAAAAACTTTATGCATTTCCTAATCCATATCAAGATGCTCAATCTATATTCATATATGAAATTATATTACATAACAGACTAAAACACAATGATTTCATTATTTCAATATCTGATTTGTTGCTGAAAGAATTAAAAAAATCAGAGAATGACCGAAAGCAGTTAATATTAGTCTTAGACTTAGACGAAACATTAGTTCATTCATGTACAGAATCTAAAGAATTTTACGAAAGGGATTTCATAGTAAGAGATGAAGAGCATTCAACTGATTACATATCATACAAAAGACCCCATTTAAATTTATTTCTTCATACAATGTCACATTTTTATGAAATTAATTGTTTTACTGCAAGTTATTGCTGTTATAGTGATCCAATTTTAGATCTAATTGATCCTTTTAAGTTAATTTCCAAAAGGTTTTACAATACCAGTCTAAGCACAACCGTATACAATGGATATGAAAAAGATTTAAGTGTTATAGCCTCAAATGACTTTGTGCAAAAGTTAATAATGGTTGATAATTCATCCACTGCTTGTATATCACATAAAGATAATCTTTATCTGATAAATTCTTTTAGAGCAGATAGTGCTAATGATGATGATTTATTGATGCTCATACCCGTTTTACTGGGATTATGCGGAAAAGATCTGGTAGGAGATGTCCGGAATGTATTATCTAGGACGAAAGTAAAGTGTGAGTAGTAGTGGTTGTAAATTTGTTACATGTGTTACGTAGTTAAATTATCACAGTATCCTAAAAAATATTAACTTATCCACTTATCTTTAAATACATATTTATCTTATTACGTACATATTGAAAAGCAATTATGCAGGGAGTAAATTTATCCAGATCCACCAATAATCATATTGACTCTTTGCATAATAAAGTCTTGATCGGGATCATATGGTTGATCTTTCGATGGTATTTCTAGCACAGTTGGTATTGATTTAGTATAGTCACGTAAAATATGTCTAATGTCATTTGCGACGTGTTGATTGATTAATATGATTCCTATGTCACTTCTTTCTGTAAATGATTTAAATGTAGTTTCTATAACAGAAACTTCGGTGTCTATACAATAACTAAAGTAAGAATTTATGTACAAAAATTGAAATTAACATAATTACCTGATTTCACGACTAAAAAGTTCTGCCCCTCTACAGTGCGATGACCAACTCCAGCTAACACGAAACCTGTTACAGTATCCTCGTCACCTATGACTGCTATTAATTTTCCCGACTCGTTCATTTTAACTGATTAGTGTATATCTACTGCTTTTTACCGCCTAAGAAACTTCAAAAGGTGCAACGAGATCGATTGACTACCTGTCCGAAACTAGGTAGGACGTCGAGCCTCGAGATGAAATAAGCGGCCTGGCCTGGCTGGGTAAAGTAATTGTTTTAAAGGATTTAAGGATTAGGAAAGAGGATAGGGAAGATGATGGGAGAGTTTCTGTTTCTGAATTCGGAATTTAAATTGATATCAAAGGTATGCACCGTTTAAACTGATCCATAACACATTTACAATTCGGTCCATGTATTAACGTGGTCTCTGCACAAAATAGGTGCATAAATGGCTCTCTAACCTAACAGTTTGTAACATTTCGAAGGTATTTGTGTTATTTTAAACGAATAATTAATATTGGAATGATAATCGATTCAAAATTTAACGATTCCAGGGGATTCCGGGATTCAGAGACTAGACTCTCAGTCTGACAGTCTCAGTCTGAGACTGAGAATTTCGAAACCCTCATAGCATCAGTTACTGACCAGTAGGCGACTAGTTACAATGATTGTGACAAAAGTGACGTTATTATTACTTTTACTATGCTGTTGTGGTATAATGAACAGCTTTATCGTAAATATTGCGAAATTAAATGGCTTGCGTAATGTACAACTAGAACATAATTACAGAAAATTATTAATACCACCATTAAAAAATGCAATACAAGTATCATCATCCGATGCAGGTAATCTATTTCGTCAACCAATAAGAAGTGCCAAGAATTTTTTTAAGTATTTTGTATCGTTTATTTCTATATTGAAGAAACTGCTATTTTCTAATGAAGCGAAGAGAAATGACAAAGAATTGAAAGATGGAATTGCCAATTTTTATGACGAATCGTCTGCAATATGGTTGGATGTATGGGGCGAACATATGCATCATGGTTATTATCCATCATTAAATTACAAAAATCATCAAGCAGCACAAATTGATATGATTGATCGAAGTGTTAATTGGGCATACGGAAACGATCTTGAAAAAATTGAATGTGTACCAAAAACCATGATTGATGTCGGTTGTGGAGTTGGAGGGAGTAGTAGACACATAGCAAGAAGATTTGGTTGCAAAGGCGTTGGTATATCATTGTCTCCGTATCAAATTTCACGAGCAAAAATTTTTACTACTGAACAGAAATTAGACCATTTACTTGAGTATAAGGTTGCAGATGCTATGAATATGCTTTATCCCGCTAAAACATTTGATCTTACATGGAGTATGGAATCAGGCGAACACATGCCAAATAAACAACAATTTATGAACGAATTATATCGAGTTACTACACCAGGTGGTCGTATTATTATTGTTACTTGGTGCCATAGAGAGTTAAAAGATAACGAGAAAAGTTTGAAAAAAAGTGAGTTAAGGTTATTAGACAAAATAAACGATGCTTATTATCTTCCAGATTGGTGCGCTGCATCTACTTACGTAAGTTTAGCAAAAAACTTAGGTTTAGAAGATGTGAGACAGGAAGATTGGAGTGAATATATTCGACCATTTTGGAGTGCTGTATTTTTAAGTGCACTTAAACCAAATAATTTTAAGAGGCTGTTACGGAGCGGTGTAACTACTATAAAAGGTGCCGTTGCCACGCTATGGATGCTTCGTGGATTTCAGAAAGGCACTGTCAAATTCGTTCTCATAACTGGAAGAAAACAGAAATATTGATGATATATGTTGTAATATTACTAAAATAATTTTTGTTTAATTTTTGCCATAAGAATCTAAATCGGCGTCTAAATCAGCTTCACTTTTACTCTCTTTTTTCGATGGCTTATTTACTTTTTTAAATGGTTTTTTCACCTTCGAAACATTGTTATCTTTGTGATTTGTTGGTTTTGGCTTGTTTCCAGGTTTAATTATTGCTACAGATCTCTCATTACTGTCAGAATCGACTAATTTAATTCGCATTGGTCTATCATCAAACGTTTTGCCATTAAATTCATTGACAAATCTAACAGCGTCTTCTTTACGCTTAAAAATAGCATTTGCCGAACCTGATGAAGTACCATCTGCGCGTTTGTTAATTGCACACGAAACAACTTGTCCAGAAAGAGAGCATAATTTTCTTACTTCATCATCGGTGATGGTAAACTTTAAATTATGGATTTCTACATTGGTATTATTGCCTCCGATACGAGATAAAATATCACTAACTTTTTTGTTGTTATTGTTATTGGTCTTTACTGGAACATTTACTTTAATACCACCTCCAACTTTCTTTACTTGACGGGTTGATTCTGTCTTTTCAACTTTCTTCGGCGACTTCTTAAAATCTTTCTTATTCTTGCGTCTTTCCTCTTTATTAGATTTAATGACATCTCCTAATGCCATATTCAATGCGTCTGACATTTTAATTTGTAGTTATTAGTATAAGAATTTTCCCGAAACTCCTGCAAAACTAGTGCTCCAAGCGTGAAACTTTTTTGCTCCGACAATTTTTTTGCGGCCCTCGAGGTACACGGGTAGGTGTAAAAATTGGAAGTTGACCGACAGTCAACACAACGATCACTGCCGAATTTAGTTTACATTCTTCCTTACATTGTACACCAACAAAATAGTGATATCCTCATGGATGGCGAATCGTTTATTCTCGATGTCCATCATAATAGAATAGAAGATGTGCGACTATACATACTTAGAGAGGGCAATATAAATTACCAGATCTGTCGAACTAATTATGCACTGGAATATTATGAAGGAGAGACTGCGCTAATAATTGCAGCGAAAAATAATAATATAGGAATTGTAAAATTACTACTTGAAAGCAAATGCAACGCTGATTTGCAGAATATTAATGGTTGGACTGCTCTCACATTTTCGTCGTACAAAAATTATATCGAAATTGTCACTCTATTACTTGAATATGGTTCTAATCCTAATATTCAGAATCGCTATGGAGACAATTCGTTAATATATGCAATCCGTAATGGTAATATTGACATGGTTCGACTGCTTCTTCAATATAAATGCAACATTGAACACAAAAATAGTTATGGTTGGTCTCCATTAATGTTCACTGTTTTGTCAAATAATCTACAAATATTATGTTTACTTCTAGACTGTGGTAGTGATGTAAATGCTTGTGATAATGATAGCAGTACGTCGTTAATGATTGCAACTCATAATAATAATATAGCAGTTGTTCAATTACTTTTAAAATATAAATGTTATATTAATAAGAAAAATAACAATGGCGAAACAGCTTTGCATATAGGATGTAAAGAAGAAAATATAGAAGTAATAAAAACACTTATTTTCTCTGGGGCTGATAATTCCATTTTAGACAAATCTGATGAGTTTCCATTCAATTATCTGAGTGATGATCATAGATCTGAAATAGAAGAATATTATAAAAATCAAAGTTGGTTTAACCGTCGCAAAGAACTTTTATTACTATTCGCTGAAAATAATTATATACCACCAACTACAATGCATAAACCATATGTTTTAGATGAAATCAAGTATGAGAAAATATTAAAGAACGAAGATTTAGTTGGTACTATTTTGTCGTACCTTTAGTCATGCCTTAAGCATAAAAAATGTTTAAAAATGTATATATTATATATTTATTTTTAATCCCTGATCCCCGGCTCAAATTCTAAGATTATTTTTTAAACAGCAACAACAAAAAAACGTCAATTTGTACTGTGATATTTTTAAAATGAGTACAACGCTTGGAATAAGGTGTAACTAATTTTGACGAAGAAATACTAAGGATATCAATATCATGTCCCGAGAGAAGAGTTCCTCTGAAAGTGATATAAGTACAATTTATCGCAGTCGAATGTGCCCTTTAGATGAGACAAACATTAATGAGTCTGAAGAAAGTATTGGAAATATTCTTTATGCGGACAATAACTTGTTTCAATCTGTTTTAAATGAGGTTATTACAGTACACAACTTCATTGATAACAAAGATGTTCATATCGATGTTCAATATATTAGTGCCATAAAGCGCAATGATATCGAATATTTATCTAAACTACTTGTAGCATTCCCTAATTTAGTGAAGTCGGTTGATATTACAGCGAAAAATGGCTTACATATTGCAGTAATTGAAAATCACTTTGATGTAGTAGAATTTTTGTTACATTTTCACTTTCCAATTAATGCTTGTGATGACATAGGGAAAACTGCTCTACATTTTTGCAATAATTATCTCATTATGGAGTTACTTTGTCAATTCAATCCATCCATTGACTGCCCAGATTCATTTGGCTTCACACCACTTCATATAGGTACCCAATTATTTACACTTTATTAAACACATCACTAACTGATCATAGCTATAATAAATAATAATATTGAATGTGTCAAACTGTTATTAAAATATTCTGCTAATCCGATGATTGTTAGTGGATTAAAATGCAGAAATGCTCTTCATCTAGCTACTGAAAATTGTCATTACGACATACTCTACTTAATTTTAGAAAAATCAAATCATAAAATTCTTATCGATTCTACCGATGATGATGGAAATACGTCATTGCACTTGATTTTGCTCAGTGAAAATCCTATAGGAAATCAACAAAAGATATTTATCTTGCTGTTAGATAAAGGATCTAATGTATCAATACCCAATCATTTAGGAGTAACTCCATTACATTACGTTTGTGGCAATAGATATCTTTGCACAAATTTAATTGCGGAGCCGTTAGTTCAATTACTATTAGACTTTTGTGCTAATCCAAATGTTACTGATTTAGAAGGCTGCACAGCACTTACAATAGCATGTGCTCATCGTGAGTGGAGTATTTGTAAACTGTTAATGATTGCAGGTGGCGATATGAATCTTCCTTGCAATATGAATTGTAGTTTACTTAAAAAGGGGGATGAAAGTAATAGTAAAATTAGAGACGAGATGAATCTTGGTGATTGCACTTGCTCAGATTTGATGCCTAGGTCCCAGCGGCCTAAATTGTTTCGATTTATATCTGCGAAACAAACGTTCATAAATGAATACAGTCGTGATCGATGCATGCAATGTGCTTGCACTTTTAATACAGCGGATTCTATGGATAGTAGTAAAATAACAAATTCTAGAAAATCCAGTATTTTTTCTGTATTGAAAATTTTAAGTTCTGGTAAGCATCATTGCAGACACTGTGGTAGGTTAATATGTTGTAATTGTAGTCCAAACTCGATTCCAATAGGTAAAATGCCAAATTTTATACAGGATGTAAGTAATGAAAAGAATTTGCGAATGTGTGTGATATGTTATGATATATTAAAATAATGTAAAATAATGCGGAATAATTCATTAAAATGCGTAATATTTATTTCAGAATTTGACACAATATTTTGAAAAGTAACTATCCTATTATAACTTCAGGAGTAAGTCAAATTATGCTCCTCCTTTTCCTTTCATCATTCGTACGCCTCTTCCACCGGTTGCATTACTCATCATACCAGCCATGCCACCACCGCCCATAGCTTCAGAGACCATTTTTCTACCACGTCCGCCACCACCTCTGCCTAGACCTACTCCTTGTGATGGTGCTCCTGGTTTTTCACTTTGTGGATTTTTGACTGTTTCATCTATGCTTAATATACAACAAGCAGCTTCACATGCACTAATATCAACAAGTTAGGAAATAGTAAATAGTAATGTATAATAATTTGTACCTAGCAATTGAATTTAACTTGTTTGCAGCTGGTTCCCATACTCCAGATTTCAATGTATCACAAATACCTTCATTTAGTACGTCTACACCATACCACATACCCTCACCATTAACTGAAGTAGCATGCGCTTTACGTAAAGCATTTAATACATCTGTGCTATCAATTCCGGCGTTATCGGCTAACTGCTTTGGAATGACTTCGAGCGCTCTTGCAAATGCAGATACAACCAATTGTTGTTTGCCTAATATAGTTCTAGCATGAATTCGGAGCATATTGGATAACTCCATTTCAATAGCACCACCACCAGCCACAACATGACGAGAAGCCAAGGATCTCTTAACAATCATTAAAGCATCATGAACAGATCTTTCAGTTTCTTCTAAAAACTGTTCACCACCACCCCGCAATATTATAGTGGCTGTTTTAGCTTTAGGACAACCAGTAAAGAAATTATAACGCTCATCACCTAAACCTTTTTCCTCAAAGACATCACACTCACCCAATACGTTATCAGATATACCAAACACAGACGTTTGTACAATAGCTCCAGTTGCTTTGGATACTCTTTCAACATCATCAGAGGACACTCTGCCAGCACAAAAAATTTGACGATCGGCAAAATATTGAGTGGCTAAATCACCAATAGGAAGTCGAGACAACACAACTTTAGCACCTGATTGAACACATTTATCTAATTTCTCGTATATAATATTCCATTCGGCATCTACAATTTGTTGATATTGATCAGGATCTGTTATACGGACTTCAGCATTTTCTTTTTCACTTTTTAACTCTAATTCAACATTTAATAATAATATCTTAGGCTTTACTAAATGTTTTGGTTGTTGCTCAAAACCTGCATACGAGAAAGTTTTCTTAAATGCGACACCTTGAATTAATTTAGACTCAGTCACAGAGCCACCGGTAACTTTTTTAATACCGACTAATTTTAGATCACACATAGATGGGTCAAGAAAGGTAACGGCATCTACAACCATAGGAGCAAATAAATGTTTTTGTCTTGCAATTAACTTGGAGTTCAACGCAGTTCCCGCACATTTTTCCAAAAGTTGTCTAAATGCTTCTCCTTCATGAGTAATCATAATGTCTTTAATTTTTTGTATAGATAAATTACAGGCTTCTCTTAAACCACGAATAATTATCCGAGGATGTAAACCATCTTCCACAAATTCTTTACATTCTTTTAACATTTCGGCAGCAAGAAGGACGACTGAAGTGGTGCCATCACCTACTTCAGCATCTTGTGCCATGGAAATATCAACTAAAGTTTTCGCTGCTGGGTGAACAATATCTAACAATTTCATGATAGTAGCACCATCATTAGAAATTGTAGTTCTGGTGCCATCAAAAACTAACTTGTCCATACCTCTTGGTCCTAGAGTTGTTCTAACTGTTTCCGCAACTGCTTGACATGCATTGATATTAGATATAATCTGCCCTTTGCCTTGCGAAGTATCGGTGCCTTCACGCAATAAAATTATCTGCGGTTGGAAAGCTGCTTGCATGGTTAATTCTTATATTTCTTTGGTTATTTTGTTTTTCAAAAAAAAACCTAGGGTTTGAAATTTTGTCAACATCACATTTTACAAATATAATTGTATGAAAAATATGACTCGTATGTCTATAACAATTTTGAATCTAAGTAAATGTGTAATAAACGAATATAATGTATTGAGTTAAAGTGTAATTTTATATGAAAGAAAGGTTATGCATTATTTACTTCCATTACTTTAAATAAGTGACATTTCTTTCTGTACAATACTTGAAGTAAGAATCTAAAATTGTAATCAATGATCGATCAAAATGGATACATAAATATATTGTGTACCGGTAAAAAAAACGATACAACTAAAGTTTCTAAACAATGATTTTTCACGTAGCAATATGAAATGAATATAAATTTACGTTATAATGATAATAGCTGAAGTTGTATGGATTTAATTTTGTAAAATGAGACCGCAATCAGTTCAAGGAAATCGATCCAATTATGGTGGTGGAAGTTTGTTCACAAGTGATGAAAGTATAACAGCCACGATGATATCGGAATTAGGTGTACCAAAGACATTGAATCAACCAAATATTCGGGCCCAAACATCTCATCGTATATTGGACAAATCTTCTATACTTTGGAGAGAATTTCTTACAAAAGTAAAAAGAAGGAAAAGGACATTGAATAAGTTACGTGAAATTGCATTAAATGATACTACCACGTCCGGTATGCTGAAAAGAATTTTATTAGAGGTAAGGCAAATGACATTATCTGTAATCGAAGATGCGTTGGAGATAGAATATAGGTCACAATTCAATAAAAAGTCAAAAATGCCACCATTAAAAAGTGGTGCAACCATGCAATTACCACCAATATCTAGTTACCGCGGTATGGATGAAAATGAAGATGTTTATGCGTTATCTGATATAATTACAGATATGGATGATGTATGCAAAATGCCTATTATCAGTGTATTCTTACCCATGGAATTTCCTAGAACTAGGAATCCATTTTTACTAGGTAAAACAGTTGATGAATTATCTAACTTAGTTCCACCTCAACCAGAGCAAGGAAATCTGGAAGAAGAATTAAAAGTATTAGAATTATTACGATACAAACGCGCTGCAAAGGCATTATTAAGAGCTGAATCACAAGTAATGAATAAATTACCGATTGAATTACCAGATATAGAGCGATTGTTTCTTCGAATGTCAGATGATTTTAATATTGAGAAATTGATAAGAGCAGTTTGTACATTTTTAGGTAATACATTACTTGTTATTATTGTTTTTACTATACTTAATTTTGGTCATTTCTCATTTTATGCAGATAATGACAAACCTAATCATGGTCAAGCACCGGAATTGCATCATTTATCAAACTTGATACTCATTGAACCGTATGACTTTTTGACGAGGATAAACCAATTTAGAGGAGATCAGCCTATGCGAATCGACGTTCAAGCAGCCGTAAGGCAATCTATTCGAGATTGTAGGTTTGAGTACTTAAATGATCATGCGTCTGTATATTTAATTGAGTGGATAAACAGTATACTAAGTCGTAAACCTCCTACCAATGCATTGGATGAATGGGGGATGAAAAGTAGTTCAGTTCATGATTACTCCTCAAAAGCAGTATTTCAAATTAATGCTAATGTGAAGAAAGGGTCGTTATTGGACGATAATAGTACTGTTGAAAGTCAAAATAGGAAAATAAATAATGAAACTAGCGCAATTAAAGCTTTGGTTAGTAATAATAGGATTAATATTCCACCATCAGCATCGGGGCCGATATTGCACGGACCTGGTAGAGAAAGTGATCTAGTTTCCATAATTTCAGGAGATAATGTAAAAGATTGGAATATACAACATGATACTAAAATAAGACAAGTAAATATTGAAACTACGACACCAAACAACCCCACAGATGATCATAGTATCGGAAGTGTAGAGAATATGAATAATAATGGTCATAGAAACGAATCAACGGTATTAAGTGACAATTATTCGGATGGACCTATAGTTTCAATTGAAGATGGTGGTGGCCAAATCAAGAAAAAGAAAAAAAAGAAAGATCAGGCTGTAAATATTAAAATGATCAGAGAAGAAGTGAAGAAAGCTATGCACGAGCAAGCTCTTAATAGAAGAATGAAACTCGGTGGAGATGATGATAGTGAACAAAATATGGGATTAGCCACTGAAGAAGAAACCTTATCCTCTGTACGGTATGAACTAGTTAAGTTACAACAGGAATTATTGAGAAGAAGAGTTTTAGATCCTCGACACTATAAAGCTGTTAGTGTTGATACTACTACCGCAATATCTCAGGGTTTAACTGAAATAGACACCGAGCAAAGAAAAAAAGCTATTGCGCCAAAAGTAGTTGCAATAGCTGAACGTGGATTTGGCATGAAGGACGGTCAAGGTGTTATTGATTTTGTATGGAATACTGACGTAGATAATATAACAGGAAATATTTATAAATGGTACGATATCAATGCTGATGGCGAAGTAATTACTCCACAACTAAGAGCTATAGGAAGTGTGGCCGTTCGACGTGAAAAAGAACTCACTGCATATGCTACTATCAGTAAATTGATATTTAATAGAGTTACTGGCAATACTTTTGAATCTGTCATGGAAATAAACTCCCAAGCACAACGTGTTACTATGATGGAAGTGTTATTTGACCAATTACAATCTAAAGCACTTGAAAATCCTCCCCCATTAGGCTCATTAACGATTCGAGCGGATCGTGTAATATATAAAAAACCGCTCAATGGCGATGGGGTTGTTGTGGATCTTGCTATATCAAGAAATAATAGATGCGATGGCCTTATAATTGTCGCAACACCGTCACAGTCTGGGTTGTTAGCGTCTGGTCCTGTTACTATCACACTGATGGATAGAGAATTGCAAATACTTTTAATAAATCAACGATCCTTATATTTACTTGCCCAGAGCAAATGGTCTTGTATGCAGATGATTGCACAATGGTTATCGTCAAGAATCAATGTCAGGCGTATTAAAGTTATTGACAATATGGATATTAATTCTGATGATACCAAAGCTCCGTCATTGCTTGATGTTGCTTTGGATAGAAAAGTAGAATTAGCAAGAGAGGCAGTCCAGCAGTGGATAAGTCGTAACGTTCCCACTATTTCTGGCATGACAGTTGATATTGCATCTTTACAGGAATTAGAAATGTTGCGTATTGAAGTTAGATTGCTTATACCACATCCTAAAGTCAGACAGAACATGAAACTAGGCGATAATGATGAACAAATATTGACAAATTTTGATGACTTTGATGATGACAGTCGTCATGACGACTTAAGTGCCGCATCAGCAGAGACCAAAGATTCTATCTCTATTAATAGTAAAAATTTTGCCCCAATAGTTATTCCGTTATCTTATCGATTGACTGTATCAGAATTAAATGTCTTTGGTAGTTCAGAAATCAAAGGTGAACGAAAAATTGCATTAGCCGGATCCTCTGGCGACAATCATCCTTCAGCATTTATGTGGAATGTTCTTAGTCGTTTATGGATTGATTTTAAAGGTTTAATTTCTGATCCATATTCAAGAGCCTGTAATGCAGACGTTGCCTCCAATTGGAGTATTCGATATGATAGGCGTTTATTTCGAGATATAAGAAATATATCTAGCGGAGTTTTAATAATTACAGCAACAGTAGTTGGAAATGAAATATTATATGAGGCAGAACCTACCGAAGGTTCGATTTATAAATCTGTAGGTAGTAAGTTGATGGAGCAGAATGAAATTGATGATATGGTGCATTCTGAGGGATGGCCCTCGTCACTTCTGGAGCCTAATCAAAGAGGTCATTTAGCTTACCGTATACTAGAGAAGTTAAAAGTTGTTCAAGAAAAAGGAAATTATTTTTTACAGCCATATAATTATGCTGAATCTAAAATTCTGACATTAATATTACAAGTCCCAAATAAGGCTGATATTAACATTGGATGTATTGAAATCAATTCTTATCATACACTCACTGATTTGCGAACTCTAATAAAGCATGAAATAGATAGAGAATTAATACCTCGGCAGTATCGATTTTTGTACAAAAACAATCCTTGTTCAGTTCGACAAGAATCATTTCGAAGAGCATGGGAATGTCTACCAAAAGTATTCATCATCTCTAAAATTGTGAGACTTAGCGATGATCCTGCGGAAAGGAAGAAGGAGTTGGAAGAACGAGAAAAGAAAAAACAAGAAGAAGACAAGGTTGCCATGAAATTAGAGACAGGACAACGTCGTGTTGGAAAGAAATTAGTCCCCGTTCCTATACCAACCTTGGCTTATGTTCAAGAAGGAAGTAATGAAATATACTTGATGCATGATAGTCGTGATCTTATCATCGCAGGAGATGTGATTCGCATCGGCCATCCGCAAAGTAGAGATTATATCGTTTCATTGCGTAGTAGAGTCTTACAGAATGCTTACCCCAAACAAGTCAGAGTAGATCCAGCATATGATCTATTGGGAGAACCTGAATATGATGAACCTATTTGCGGTAACATGCCTTACCCCAAAGCCGTTGCAGGAGTATTTAAAGGTAAACTTGTTTTAGATTCGCCTTCATCACTAGGTTATAATTTTGATTTACCAAGTGAACCTGATGATACTAAAAACAATCAAGAGGGTGTTAATGATAGTACAGGAAATAATTTAAGTATAGCTACCGCATCAAATCAGCCAAATGTTGATGGGACTAAATTAGCTAAATCTATAAATAGTAGCGCAAATAGTGTAGATAGCAAAAACGAAGTAAAATTGGCGATTCAGAGATTAGAAGATAGTCAAAATTGTATTTGGAGAGAAGTCTGGTTGTATAAGTGCATTCCACCCACTGAAGATACCCGACCAAAGTGGAGGCGATTATACGATGATGGATTGATCAAATATGATTACACTTACGCCAAGAGTAAAGATGGTATTAAACTGCACAAAGTATTTGCGCCATATGCGTATTTAGAAGTTCTTTGTACCGATTCAAGAGTACCGACTATGACTATGTATCCACAACGTGTTCAGGCAATGCAAGAGTTGACCGTAGATTATTACGTAAAGACGGCATTTAACGCCATGATGAATTGGTTTCCTCAGAGCGATCGTGGTGTTGAAAGCTCTAAATTTATTAGATTGATGCGAGATTGTAAAATATTTCCTGATATAAAAAAACCCGGAAGAGTTGGACAACTTGATATTTTGTTTCAGAAAGAAGTTAGGGGAGAAAACGGGATTTTAGATAAGTATGTTAACTTTATTGGGTTGACTAGAATATTACAAGAAGTAGCATTATCAAGATATCCACCTGCTGCAGATACTGGTAGTCAAAGTGGCAGTCTCGCAGGAGATGTAAGTGTCATCGGTGACGAAGGTAGCTTGGGTGGCAGTATTAGTAGTATTGGCAGTAGTAAAGGCAGTAAGGCCAGTAATATAATAAGATCCGCGAAGGGAGGTGCAATGGTACAGAAGAAAAGTACTAGTAAAAGTGTTTATGGTAACAGTAAGAAAAGTAAAAAGAAAGGATCCGATAACAGTGAAGATAATGGGAATGATGTAAACGAACAAGTCATTATTGACCCAGAATATGCTGCAAATGCATATCGTAAACTCATAACAGAATATATAATGAATCACAAAGATTGGGAAAATCTGTTTTGGATCGAAGCTAAAACATCTTGTATGAATAAAGTTGCTGTGACATACTGTGCCGCATCGAGAATTCAAGCATTTATAAGACAGCATATTATGCATCATAAGTATACTTTCTTTAGACAGCAATTGATATATTTGCAAGCACAAGTTAGACGAAAAATTACAATGGTTCGAGTTGCTAAGTTCACCATGCAATTAGTCGAGGATTGGATTTTTCGATTGCGCTATCACAAGGCAACTAAAATTGCCTCAATTATAAGACGTTATTTAACTAGATGCTGGGTAAGTCGCATAATGCAAAAATTAAAAGAACAACAAGTTGTAGTGCAAAAAGCGAGAAGACTGCGATTTAAAAGATTAAGAAGTCAACAAAAAAAAGGTATTATATATAAAGAAACGAAACGCATAAATGGAATCATGTGCTTGCTTACATTATGGAGAAAAGATACACGAGCTTACACTAAAGATTTCGGAATAGTTATTCAAATATATATTCCTAAAAGTCAAATGTCTTATAAATTTCCAGTAGAAGAGAAAGATTTAACTAATTATATGCTAAAAGAGTTACCAGGGGTTGACGCATTAAGTCCGAATGATTTAATGGATAAAAAGAACTTGGAGAAAGTTGTTTCGTCACGATTAATTATACGTGAATCTATTCGGCCTGGTCAACCACCTCAGGTAATTTTCTCTCGTCAAGCATTAGGACAACGTGGGGGACATGTTATGACCCATGGTAAAATTATTTCAGGTGACAGTTTTGTATGCTCTGTCTTTGAGACTGGCGCTGATATCGAAGTTCAAAATTATCATAGAAAAACGTGTAATGTATTTCGTAGTAATATTACTATTCCCGAGTTGCATAAGTGGGTGTGGGATGAACATCATGCCCGCACTGATTTAGACGAGCTACAAAAACAAAATACGCCTAAAGTCTTAAATCCATCAAATAAGTTAGAATTGTATAAATGGGCTATTAATAGGATGGTAATTGACACTAAAAAAAGTACGTTCAAAGTATTATTTTTGTGTCAACAAAAGAAAAGTATCAAGCTAAAGATGATCATCAAACTTCAAGCTTTTGGTAAGACAATAACTAATTATGCAATACATTTACTTACTTCATATTACTTTTAGCACGACGAATTATAACTCGACCAAAAATTATCAATTTACTAGACAGTTTTATGTTAAAAGTGAAAGTAAATGCTAAAGACCACAAAAAAATATATTATGTGAATCGTAAAACTGGTCAAAGTCAATGGGAAAAGCCTATGTTATTAAAAAGTCAGGATTTACCAACAAAGATTATGAATAAGTGGTATACCCTCACGTACAATCATGATGGGACTTTATATGAGCATTATGTGAACCCATACAATGGACGTTACACACACTTATCGTATGACAAGGCTGCGCGTATTATCCAAGCACTTGTGCGAAATCATCTATTAAAATTGATATTAATTGCTCGGGATGTTTTACTTAAGGTTGTTCCGTTAGTTAAAAATGCTGAGACTGTTTATGAGAAAAATACAGATCAACTTCGTGCTGTGATCAATTACGCTTTAGTTGCACATATTGTTCATAAAAACGAACCTTTAGGCAAAGAGCTATACATTAAATCTTTAGATTTATCAGAGGCGTCACCGTTAGTAACAAGATCATTTGCCTTTTATATTTTATGTACATGTGAGCCACCTTTGTTATTAGCTCGAGAAAAAGCTTTACGCTGGCTTGCTGATGCCAAAAGGCGTGATGAGAATCACGATAAATTTAAAATGGCTTACAACATATATAAATATGCATTATTACACAGACCAAAGGATCCTCAGACTTTGATTAACTTAAGTTTGGTAGAAATCTTAGTTTACAATAATAAATCAAAAGCTGAAAAAATGCTTCGTCGAGCAATTGCAATTGCACCTTTTGATCCACGAGTAGTTGAAATCTGGAATTATCTTAAGGATCAATTTCCCGAGAGACAGTTGTTATATAATCCAGCTAGTGCAATTGAACAAGTTGATACAAGCAAAGGGGGTAAAAAAAGAGTTATTCATGGACGGCCATGTGCAGAAAATCCTGCCTGGGCTGGTTGGTGTTATGTTACAGAAGACCCTTATAAGATGACAAAGATACTTGGACCTTATTGGTATAATCCTGTGACAGGTAGAGAGAAAATATTAAAGCCAGATTTCCAAAAAGAGTGGAACAAAAGGAAATTAAGGAGTAAATTTGAAGGCGAAAAACATGGATTAGAAATATATTTTGATCCTCTTACTTCATGCCATTTTCAATATCACGTTATGTCAGATACGTATATGTAATTTATTATCAATTTGTATAATTATATACACACTTTTACAAATCATATTTTATTGACTTAACTTGAAAGTCACAAGAACATTTTACAAATGTATTTAATATTTTTCCATTGGAATCTTTTCAGTAGCAGTATATAATGTGAATAATTTTTAAAAATTTCCAATTTCTTCGGGTTCCTCATCACTACTAAATTCACGAGACGAATCACTATAGCAACCTGGCAATGCAGTTCTATCATAAACATACTCATTATCTACTTTAGGTTGAAGATGAGGTAAAATATACATATTGTTATAAGCTTGCCCATAGTCTAACAATATTTCATCGCCAATTTCAATATCTACTGTCGCCACTATGAGTATATGAGGAAATGTATTAATATACGCTGTTCTCATAGTAACATTAGGAGCAAATGCGATATTTAAGTAAGAATTAATACATCGCATTTCATTACCACACTGAGATGCATCTAAGCCTAGAGATTCGTCTTGATCTTTATCTTCTAATGTTGCTAAATACTCTCCGAATTTTACATCTGGTCCAACAATTTTGCCAGTGTACTCTCCAACAATGTCAAATTTTTCAAATTTTTTAGTTGCAAACAATCCTTGTTGACCATGTAATCTATGATTTGTAGGAAGAGTCCTGACTTCTACTCCATATGATCGATATCTCCTACTAGCCTCCTTGATTTCCGATTTAATATTATTGGACCATCTATTCTGATAAGTATATTTAATTGATCCATTTGACCACATTTCATGATCCACTGGTGGAGTAATAGTTTCTTTCTTACACACAGCAGGCGTTGCAACAATCAAGTTATCATCACCACTTGTATCAACAGGTCTAGGTGGATACCACATTTAATATTGGTATAATTTGGATTTTATTTGCTTGTTTGGTAGTGCAAATAAATTAGAATATTATACTTTGATATGATTGA
>JACCDO010938767.1_pt1 | contig 17815 bp, 9 predicted proteins | sample 7446101 | NCBI WGS metagenome assembly JACCDO01 (sample SAMN15323440, study PRJNA562643) | freshwater metagenome | isolation source: river surface water | place: USA:Blue River Watershed | collected 2017-08-16 | reverse complement strand
TAATAAACAAATAACAAGCGATTCGGTAAAAATCGCTTTTAATCTCATTGGCTACTTGATAATTTAATGCTGTGCCAAATCCAATTATTATCAATGTAACTATTACTCCTGGCCAATGTGGACCAAATGATATGCCATCTTTCACGATGTAGTTGTAGCCTATCTTCTTCTTGGAAATAAAACTGCAGAGAAAATCCGATAGCGCGATCGACAGACCCTCCTTGCGGCTGGCCCATAACCGACCAAATTGCATGTTGCAATAAATGCCGTAATTTTATATCGTAATAAAGTCTTTATTATAAAGACCACTTTTGGTACCGGTACAGGTTACAGTACTTAGTGAAGTCTTATGAAGAACCATTAGTGTATCATACTATACTGGAACTCCCGGTTTTAACGTTAAATAATTATTTCGAGTTATTTTCTCAATTGTCCACTTGTTTGTAATGTTTTGGTATAGTACCTACCTACTGTACCGGTGAGTACGGACGGTCTTGATTCAGGCTCTTGTGACTTCACTAACACTCTGGTAACGTAGGTATAGGTTTTTGTCGAGCGAAAGAAGCGATAGGAAGCTTGCACCTTTCGACACATGGAAGGCGAGTCAATCGATGCCGTGACCACAGAGCAGCGGATTGGTCGAATCGCTTCTTTCATCAATGCGTCGCCGGCAGCTTTATTCCACGAAAACTTTGTGGATTCTTATTACAAAAGTATAAACCATTTCTGTGATGATTTTATGTTGGTGCTGGATGATATTATAGTTTCCAGACCACTAATGCATCAGTTGTTTATTGTACAATTGATCCCAAAAATTGTAGAAATTTTCATAAGGAAAAGAATAAGTAAGGAACATGAGCGATTAGTTAGTAATATATTATTGAAAATAATACATCTCTTAAGCGATGAGCTATATCTTGCAAAAATTAGCGGCAATAAAAATGATTTATATGAATTAAGGTGTTATTTATTGTCAGATTCTTTGATATCAGTACCTTCGTTTCAATTACCATTTAAATTTCTTACACCAAAATCATTGAATTTAATTAATCCTAATACTGGATTATATATTACTTCATTTTGTCAACATGGAACGTTTTTTCAAGAACATGGAAAGCCTGTTTGTATAGTTCAACCATTTGGCGATGTTTACATATGGCCTGATGAATGGAGTAAGATACTTAATGGTTTTAATGCAAGAGGTCATTATATTAAACTATTTGTCCATAATAATTGGGTTGAAGGAATAGTTACTGATTATAATGAAGAATCAATGTTATATTGTATAATTCTTGATCAAGTCGCTAAAGGTAGTGTGACTTATGATGAAGGAAAAGATATTCTGAATATCAAAATTCAAGATTATATACATCAATGGAGTGACAGCACTAATAGGCATCGTGTGGTGTCTGAATCGAATAACGTTAATAATTCAGCTTATGTTAGCAACTTATTGAGGTTTGACCATAATGATGAAGGCAAGTTTATTCGCATTTGGTGGGACAGATATCAACAATATTATTATGGACGGATAATATCTTACGATAAGGACGCAGCTCAGCATTCAATTTGTTATGAAGATGGTGATATTCGGTCTTACGATATGCGTACTAAGCGTTATGAGTTGTTGCACATTATCCCTGATGATGTATTAATACAGCTGGAAAGTTGCAAAAGCGATCAACAATGCGCTCAAATTGTAAGTAAATGGCATAATAGTAAAGTAGATGATTCGACTAGCTCCTCGAATAACTCAGTGGAAACTGGTGATTGTACTTCCTTTGGTATGTGTGATGGCTCTGATGTATCTTTGCGTCCGCCACCATCAGCGAATACAGGTATGTCCTATCACCATTGTATATTGGTCAATGAATACTTCAAATTAAATAGTACTGATAACATATACACGTATTTGACTTCATCGGATACTCCTGGCAGTACGAAAAGCATTTCTTATTATGTCAAATTAGTTGCGGTGCTTCGAGGCAGCGTTAAGCCCAGTATTTTTCGAGGATTGGTGTGGGAAGTAAAGGAAGCCACTTCCTTCGCGTTTAATAAGTATGATAGTAATATTCATCCACAATTGTTTAAAGACTTCAAATTAGGAGAATTTAACAGTATTTGCAGCGAACTTAGGCAATTGATTGCAGTAAGCAACCCTACTAGCTCTATGTTGAAAACGGATGAAGAAATTGAATGGATGCGGCTACATTTTGCGAATAAACTATTAAAATGTTCCACGATACAAAAACGATTCTTAGGATTGAGTTTGATTAAAGTTGCAATTGAATTATTGTCACCTTCGACTATGTCTATTTCGCAAAAATCTCGTAGTGAATTAGGAGCTATAATGAATGCGGGCAGTAGCAAAGAAGTTGCCAAGTATAACTTTCCCATAGCCAATCAAAGTGGCTACAAGAACAGCTCTGGTGGAACAATATCTGTTACTTCGTTCATTGAATGGCTTTTGGATAATAGCATACTAGAAGCCATCTACTGCACTTCGTTTCATCAAGATTTAGCGATGAACAGTGACGTGGTACTAATCTTTCTAGGCCAAAACGATCAGCTCAGTAACAGTCATATTGAATTAATATGGAATGCTACGTTGAAGGCGCACGAAGTAGAAAGAAGAGTTATTTTTCAAGTTTTACTCACTATTATCACCAGTATAAGCGACTCCAATTGTTACTTTCTGTACAGTTTGTTGGAGACGGTGCCGATGGATGATTATGACGAACAATTTTTACATTTTTTGAAGCAATTTACAACCCAATACTTGCGTCGCAGGCAACTGAAGTCGTTATCTGAGTATGATCGTGATTTATCATCCAATTCCATTGATGAAAGCAATAAATTGAACGCTAAAAGTCGAAGAGGAGTGACGATTGCTCTGTCAACAAAACCCTGGATGGGGTTTACATTACTCTGGAAATACATCCACACCCGAGAGATAGAGCCAGATGATTCAAAAATGGATCATAATAACAATGTAAACTTGGTCAACCTCGCCACTACTCTTATAGTAGAGCTACTCGGTAAGTATATTACACCATTTCTTACTTACACGTTATAACTAATCATTTCTTTACGTAGACGAATCTTACCCCGATGAGAAGGAAGACATAATGAATTCGTGCATTAAAAACGTATCTAGTAACCACGCTGTGACCACTTCGTTGAGAGTGTTGCGTTATACGCTGGCTAGTTATCCGTCCGAGTCTACCAGCGCCTTGTACAAAATTTCAACCTCCGTCATGAGTCGCGTAGGTGGGAATAATAACGGGAATACCACCGTCCAGACATTCATCGATACACTCAATCGACAGTATTATTTGCTGGATATATTCTTCAAAAATCTGGCGGAACAAAATTCTTACGAATTGAAAAGTATAAAAGAAAAACTAGAATTCCTGAAGTTCATAATCAGTAAAAGCAACCTTGTGCTGCAGGGGAAGTATGCGCTGCTATTGTGGAAGAAGTTTGGTGAAGAAATGATCAAAGTGGGCAATTTGGAGGTATTTAAATACTTTTTGGAGTGGTTAGACAACATGATAGTCGTCAATTACAAGGATATTTTGACTTTATTAACGTTTTTGAAGCAAGAAAGCGACCCGTACAGCAACGACAAGGTTTCCATGCTCGCGAATCTCAGCATTCCTGATATTACCATCCATGATATCTATAGCAAGAGTAGCAAGCTTGCGGAGTATGCTCATTGTTCAATATTCGATGAAATGGTGGTACTTCAATTACTTAATTCGTATATTTTGCCATTTGCGTGTGCTGCCGACAACGTATTTCTGCTTTCAAACAAATCTATTGGATTATGTTTCATTAAATTCTTCATGTACGTCAATATTTTGTCCAACAGTCTGAAGCTAGATAATAATATTCTCTCTGGCAATTGGAGCCACTCGCTGACAGACAAGACATACCTACCGTGGGTGAGAGTCGGCAGCTTATTGTCGGTTTCCATATTGTGGAAATTGGCTGTGGATTCGGTTGATTCGATAGTCAAAGATGTAGCGATGCACTTACTAGTTGAAATACATCACAGATTTCCACAGAAGCATAGACAAGCAGAAAATTATAGACACTCCTTCATGACGACTTGTTTCAGTCAGCTGCACATACTCTTGGACTTAATTCGTGATAAAGACAACATCGCGCAACGAACGATGAGTGAAAGTGAGAACAACAACTCATTGGTTAGTGAAAACACGGCGATCAATAATGCAGCAAACAACATAGTAGAGAATGATATGGACAGTGATTATCAAAACATCAACTTGGACGAAGTAGTTTTTGATACTTTCGACCCCTCTCCATCGCCCAGAAGACGGTCGTCGTCAAGTAACAAAGTTCCTTCGACGCCACTGGGGGTGTCTTCTACTCGGAATAGCAGTGATAATTCGTTAAATAAAAGCAATTCTTCGATTGATTTCGGTCATGTTCCTATCACCGATGGCGACCATAGTTTGTACATTACGGCTACCACGACTCCCCAAAGGACGATGAAACATGATTTTTTTGATAATGATCAATTGCTAGATCCGAAGGAGGTATTCATTCGTTTCCAGCGTTTTATTTCTCTTCTGAATTTGTACATGAATCGCTTCCTAAGCATCCCAAGTATGTTGTGTAACATCAGCATCGTCGTTGGTAAGGATGACTGCGTCTCCATGAATTACAATCTACCTGCATCAGCAAAAATTGGTACAATTAGGCAGTTAGTTGCGACGCATTTTAAGGAAGCTCCTAGCGTCATTCAGTTGGTAAAAATATCCAAATCACTGTCGATTTTAGGAAATATATTGCCAGATTTGCAAAATATACTGCATGATGACGAAGTAGACTTGGTTGACAGCCAATTCACATTACTTGAGTCCATCTCCGCCTCCAAGAAGGAAGATAATGCGCCTGTTGTGGCTGTCGCAGAGCCAGTAAATAAATCCACGTCAGTCAAGGCTACCGCGAGTGACGATTCAGATGATAGTATTAAAAAGTCATTCTTGATATCAGATCAACAAGAGAGTATTGCGTTTTATCTACTTGATTGGTTAGAGTCGCCGCGAGAAACGTCAGAAATAAACTTGTCCTTTAACTTACCCGTTATACCATATTGTAGCATTCAAAAGAGAGCAATCAGTCCCAGTAATGCATCAAAAAATATCATTCCTACATTGAAGGCGGAAATGCTGTCGTTCTTCACATTTTATGTCCAACAGTATCCAGTTCACTTGGATCAATTGCTGGAGATGCTGGATGGGTACTTTGTTCAACTCATTAATGACGATTCGTTCACTGACGACGTGCGGGCTTACTGTAATTTTGACGATGTCTGTGCGGCTGTTTGGAATATTTTAGCGCTCATTCCTATCGCTAATAACCAGTTGTTTCTTCAAATCAAGGACATGATTAGCGATAACAGCGGGGTTATGGTGAGACAGTTGCTGAATATATCGAATCCTTACCGTTTACTATACTCGTTACTTCATCTTGAAGCTTGGTTAAACGGGGATCACATTTTTTCCGATATCACATCTGTGATATGGTCCCACGAATTTATTTTTATTGGAGGTGTTGAACATATTGTGGTTCTAATAGAGGGATTGGTCAGTAAGATACAGTTGATTAATGACGCCGCTAATTGTGCGGGTTCCAATAGCTCCATGAAGGCGAACGTTAACATGCATACCAATGTCAGGCTATTGGATGCTTATATTATGTCTTTGGCGCTGTTATTTCGATTTTTGCATAGACTTCTATTGCACGACCCTCTCTATGGCGAGTATAACGAGGTGTACAACAAGGAAAAGCTTCCGAGCAGAGATCAAGTAAACAGCAATCTTGTGCCTCCGGGTATTGTGCTCACCACGCTGCAAGAAAATATTAAATGTTTCTTCGGAAGTGCCCTCGATATGATTCACAGTTTGTCGCTATCCGCTAGTAAAGGAAAGCAAACATCGCCGTCTCAAGTGGATAGTACGTTTGGTTCATTTTCGTTTCAAATTGTTGTAGAAAACTTCTTAGTATTGTTTAACGGATTACTATGTGCTATCGATGACAGTATTTCGGTGTTCAATCAATTCTATTCAACGGATAAATTTGTTTTGTGGCTGCAACAAATGTTAATATTCACCCCTGATTCTAACTGTCGCTATGGTGTTTGTAGGCGCGTGTTCGATGGATGTGCTAACATTTGGCTACTCTGCGGCAACGGGGACATAGCTCAAGAGAAGAAACCCGGTAAGTTGAAGCTGTTTGATTACGTATACTACAATCTAGCTCTGGCAATAGGCTACAACAGTAGCAATGCTCCGAGTAGATCCGATGCTCCAGGAGGCTGCATGGAAAATATATACTCTCTTCTTGCAGCGATTCACCTGCTAAAAATGTGTCCAGAACTATTGTTTCAATCTAAAATTTCGACTAAACCATTGATTAAATCTAAGATTATGAAAATAATCTCGCCGCCATTTGCCGAAAAGGAAAATCTCGAGGATGGAGTCGTTAACGGGGGAAATAGGATCACTAACGATTCGCAGCAGTATGAAGTATCGCCGAACATATTATGCCAGTTGTTTATACAAAAACTGCTGGACTATAGTCCTCCTGATGTTAACAGTGAGGCGCAAGATGGCACACTAATTGGAATATTGCGACTATTGCTATCATTGAATTCTAATAAAGTAGTGTATCAAGAAATCGTTGATAGCAACATCATGTCTTATTTATACTTGACGTTGTATCCTAGCTCAAACAACAACAAAACCAGGTATGTCAACGGTCTGGCCGACTTCGTGGGTACCAGCACCTATAAGACAGAAGATAAGTCCAGCGACATGGTGAATAATCGCGAAATATGCCAATCCAGAGAGTCCAAAATGCTCGCGTACGGACTGCTGAGTCAATTGTGCAAAGTGGACAGCCAGAATTTAGTAGATTTGTTACAAATAATTGATTCCACCCTCGAAAACCACTTTAATCTGATTCATGGCAATAGCAAGAGCAGCAGTGTCGATGGACCAGCGAGATGTATACGTTGGGACTACAATCCAAATGTCCTGTCCAAAGAGGCGGGCACATATGTTGGGCTAGTTAACCAAGGCTGCACATGCTACATGAACTCGTTCTTGCAGCAATTATACTTCACTCCGGGTGTCTCCGAAGGTATTTTAGGCGTAGATGCTGAATCGCTCATCGACAACGGCAGTGTATCGAGTAATAACATTAAAATGTTTATTGAACTGCAAAATTTATTCGGTGGTTTAAAATACAGCCACCTGAAATTTGTGGATACACTGTCCCTCTGTACCTCGATGATAGGCTACGAAGGCAGACCTATCTCACTCGTAGAGCAACAAGATGTCAACGAGTTCGCTGGGATGCTCTTCGATAAATTAGAAGATATTCCAATGGTGAAACAGGCACTACATAGTAACCTAAAGGGTAAATTAGTTCGCAAGACAATGTCGCTGGAAACAGACTACAAAAGTGAGCAAGAGGAGACATTCTACATGCTTACTGCCGAGGTTAAGAACAAAGCGACCATCGAGGAGTCATTGGAATTGCTTGTGGCTGAAGAAAAGTTCTCAGGTGAAAACCAGATTGAAGACACTATCGCCAATAAAAAGGTTGATGGTGTCCGATTCTGCGCCATTAAAGTGCTTCCTCATACTTTAATCATACACTTAAAAAGGTTTGAGTTTGATATGGAAACAGGAAATTCTCGAAAAGTGAATGACCGCATCACATTCCCTTCGGAGTTGGATATGTTTCCGTACACTGAAGACGGAAAAGAGTCACTTAAATCAAACGGCGGTCGAGTAAATAATCAAGATTGTGTGTACACCTTGCGCGGCGTTATCGCCCATGTTGGCTCCATTGATAGAGGGCACTATTATTCTTTCGTTAGAGATCCGCAACAAAATTGGTATGAATTTAATGATCGTATTGTTAACCGTTTTAGCGCTGATAACTTGCCGTACGAGTGCTTTGGCGGTGATGATATCAATGCAAGATCTGGTGATGGTGGTGCCATCAAAAGGAAAAGGCAGCATAATGCATACATGTTATTTTATGAACGAAAGGCTGCAACTGGCACCACTGGACTAGCCGCGACTAAAGCTATGGACAATGTCAGTAAAACGCTGTTAAACAAGATTTACAAGGAGAATAACGAGTACTTCATTGATCGTTGCATCTTTGATCCATGTCAAGCGCGCTTCATTTTCCAATTAACAACATCACAAGCAATTAATGAGCTAATAAGCTCGGTGGACAGCGCTAATAGTGCGGCGACAATAAATACCATAACGAAATTGGTATTGGTGGCCTTTAGGTATGTCGTGGATGTTATTTTTCATGCCAAAGCGTCAAGTTGTCTTCCTTTGTTTCTGGAAAGGTTAGAGGAGATAATCAGCAATGACAGCTCGAAGAAATGTGCGCAAGCCATTATCGATTATTTATGTCAAGCAACCGCTCATTCATCGGGGAATAGCCAGTCTATTCACAAGTACTTGGTCAGCATTTATACTAATTGCCCTAACAATCAGACAATCAAAGGCTTCAGCAAGTTGATACTGTGCTGTTTGAAGGTATTGCGCCCTCTCCATGAGCATATTTACCTCCAAAAGCACAGTATCCAAGACGATTCATTCTCAGCTGAAGCTTCAAGTACCACAGACATCAATCCGTCTATAACCGATCAAAAGCGCAGTCAAGGTGATAGAAGTATATCAAGTGTAAGCAAGTTTATTAACAAGTTGCTATCGGTGACTGAATTAATGCGCGCAGAAAATGCAATGCTGAACCAAGGTTACCAGCAAGTTACCTGGATACTTCTTCAATTTGCTTATTTCGGTATAGGAGAGAGAATTTTGCTGATATCCTTGGGCTCCATCTATCGCATAATATGCAGCATTTTAACGTTTAATCCGTCAGTCACGAAGCTTTCACGGGACGAATGTCGTAATGCAACGGATTTATTGGCGTTCCTCATTCGAACTTCGATTATTCCTAATAGAAGCTATGCGCCGACGCAACAATTTAATCATACTCAGGCATTTGCTTCCTTGAAATTGCTGAACGAACAGGATGGCCTAGCATTGTCGCCATTCTTGCACCCTGATTCCATTCAATATTTAAATCCAAATTCAAATAATGAAAGTCATGGAGAATTGCCTGTACTATGCGATGATGATATTCATGCAATACAAAATCGCATTTTTTTGGATGAAGCGGTTATAACAGAAAGCAATATCAACATATTCAGCGCATTGCAGCACATATGCTGGTCCAGAGGTAACGTTGAGACTATCAAAATATTGGAATATTTCACGGAAAAACTGGGCGATTGTTGTATGGTTAATGGAACCACTGGAATCACCGCGGAGTACCGACTATACTTTAGAGCCGTGTCTGATGTACTGCTAGGACCTGCCATAGACCCAGTGTTGGTATTCGATAAAATTATTCCTTCGTTGCTAGATAAATCTGTGATGTTAGCGGAGCGATTACACGGCAAAGATCCCGAGTTTATTTATTCCGTATTTAAATTGCTACATCGTGTAGGTACATCTAATGAAAGCAGTCATGCTTGTGTTGTGTCAATTCGGAATATGGTGAGGACTGCTAGGAATAAATTTTCCTTAAGCGTTGGAAAATCGACTCATTTGAATAATTCAACCACTGCATCTAGTGACGCAGTCATGACCAATGCGAGTCTGTTTTATACTTAACCAGCTATTCACTTCATGTTTTACATTGTAACTAAATTTACATGTTCCTTTTGATTTTTCTTCAAAGCACCGGTACTTTTTATCGGCCCTCGGTAGTATCACCAACCATCCATCGCCAGAACTCAGTTATTTTTGCCTGAGTACACACGAAGATGGCGACGTGTCAGCAGAGCTACAGTGTGCATCGGCTGCGCATCGGGGACTGGAAGCCGGCGGGTATCAAGAGTATTACTTGCGATCCGCACTCCAATATGGTGGCGATTGGGAGATTTGATGGTGGTGTTGAAATTGTTGACAGCGCTAATAAATGGTAAATTCTTTTATTATTGGTGTCCATATTTACCTTATTTGTCAATTATTTTGTTTGCTAGGTATGTTTTGGCCAGAGCTGCAATCGGAAGAGATGACTTTCAACTTCAAGGGCTTAAATTTGCATTAAACGAGGAAGAGAAACATCGTTTGTTTGGCATATCCTTAAGAGGTTTCGTATTTGAGTTAGATTTGGCGTCTTTGACCATGAAGAATGTACGAGACTCATATGGTGGCAATGTGTGGTGCATTGCTATGAGTCCTAGAGATCCATATTTTAGTGTAGGAAGTTAATATGTAACTGTACGTATTTATAATTATAGTAATAACCAATTAGAGTTACATAAAACCTTACCATCTACTGGTTCGCGTGTATTATGTATGGCATACCACCCCTCACATCCTAGAATATATTTAGGATTAACTGATAGTACAATTAGATGCATCGATGAAACGACTGGACGATCAATTTATCGCATGACTGGTGATATATTCCGAGGATCTCCTGCATATATATGGAGTATTACTGTTCTTAAGGATTCGACTGTTATTAGTGGTGATGGTCGAGGGAATATACAAATATGGGATGGTAATGTAGGCGTATTAATGGTAAATATTCGTCAACATACTGCTGAGATATTATCAAACGTAGCAAGTGTAGATGAATCTCAGATATTTGCATCAGGAGTTGATGGCAGAGTTACTTGCATTAGAAAAGTAGCGCAAGTGGTAACTGATTCGACTCCTAATGGGGATGCGACTTGTGGTGATGCCCATTGGGTTTATACCTCATCACATAATCCACATACACACGATGTGCATGCATTGAGTATTTGTCAAGTTAAAGGTGAAGAACGCGAATGTCTTGTCTCTGGTGGTGTAGATAGTAAACTTTGTGTTTATTCGGTGCAGGATTTCGTGAAGGTACGTCCATCCTGGATTTTACCAGTTCCTGTGAATGGATTACTGCAGCACAGTAGTTCTTACAACATGATTTCAATTCGTCATAGTAGTCATATTGATATCTGGAAAGGTGGACTTGCAATAGCGAAACAAGATGACGTTGTTCCAGTTACAAAAAAATCACGAAAGAAGGGAAATGCTGTCGGGAAGGAGGTAGAAGGTGTAAGCAGTACTAACAGTAGTACTGAAATCACGACGGGTACAACAGATGAAAGTTATGAGTTACAATTAAGAATCGAAGCTAGTGATCCTTCGCACATACATACTTCTGCATTATCCTCCGACGGTAAATTGCTCATATATAGCAGTGTAACGGGCACTAGACTGTGGTTACTTGGCTCTGAAGCCGGAATAACGTTACAAACGATCCAACTTCCACACGAGATTAAAGGCGCTTTGTGCCAGTCGTTGGTGTTTTCTAACGACTGCAAGCACCTTGCAGCCTATGTCGGAACAACAGGCCAGTTAGTAGTGCTTGATATAAGTGTGGATTCGTTGACAGCAGATATCTGGCATGTATTTGAGCACTCAAGTAGTGTGTACGAGGCTATTGACAGCAGAAACGATAGTAACGGCAGAAACGATTCAAGATTTCGCACTAGATTCGGGCTAGAACATGTTGGAAATAATCTCTGTTTCAGTTACGATGGCAGCTACTTAGCAGTAATGGATGCAACGAATTGTGTGTATATATATGAAATGGATAGACTACGATTGCATTGGAGACTTCCTGATTTCCCAGCACCCGTAACTCTTATCTCGTTTCATCCGGAATCGACATCCTCATTAGTCGTACTATTAGCCTCGAATGTGTTCATTATATTTGATGTAGACAACATGTGCATAACACCATGGTCCAGAGACAACATTGACAAGATTCCCTCAGCTGTAAAAAATTTAGAAGGTCCTATCGAAGGCATAACATTCAATTCGCAGTTGCAGTCCTTTTTTGTGTACGGTCAAGGATTTTGTGTGTATGTAGATATCGCGAGTAGTATTCCTGAGGTACCCAATACAGTAATTACCACGACTGTCACTGGTAATAGTGCAGGTAAAAAGAGAAGGAAAAAGAATAAAACAAACGTGAGTAGCAACAACAACTTCTCCATCATCAACCGTTTCCGGAGTATCATACATTTTGCAAGTATAAGCAATTCTAATCTGGTAAGTGCTCCCTTTTTCCTTGCCTCACCCAGTTCCCATTAGGATATAATCATAGTGGTTATATACCCAAGATAAATACTGGAATATTAATAATTGGTTAGCCGAGAAAAGTTGTCGGAGCTAATGTTCAATCGCATCGCCGAATAATAGCTCTATAGCTCTACTCCTAGCACCCAATTGACATCTTCTTCTTCTTACGTTCTACTTTTATAGATTGTTGTCGAGAATCCTTGGATAAAGATACTAGATTCTTTGCCAGAAACACTGCAAAAGAAGAGATACGGCACGTAAATATGTGTATTTGTACATATGTATCAATTATGCTAGATATTTTTGTCATTCTTTTCTATTTCTAGTATTCTTTTCAGCAGCTTCTTTTGCTTTTTCTTTTGTAACGTAGCAATTAAATTGACATCCAATTCACCAAAATCGTCATTGTCAATTGTGTAAAGAATTTCATTGATGTAGTCCAATGGATCAGTAGTATGATCATGATGCCGCCGCTTCTTTTTTTTTCGACTTATCGATTCTTCTTCACTTTGTACAATTTGTTCAATCTGATCAACATTTTTAATTTCTTTTTCATTAGATACATTCTCCAACTTATTTCTGAATTCTACAACTAATGGATCTTCAATAGTTAGTCCATTTTCTAGAGATTTTTTGTTCATAGCGTCGAGCTGGTTAATCTTCTCATTTGGACATTCATATAGAAACCGAACTTCTGATTTGCCATTATCATCGCTGGCCAATTCATGCTGAGCAATTTTTGCTTGGATCTCTTCTATTGCCACCTTTTCATCGATTATTCTCTCTTTCGCTCTTTGCTCTGCTAACCACACTGCTTCTTGATTCACGTGCTTCCCAGTATGCCATTTTTTTTTACTTAAAAACGACAAACCAGGCATTGCAAAGAGAGTCTTAAAGAGTGTTTTACCTACTCATTATCAACTTAACCACGATAATTGAACCAGGTTCACTCTGAGTGATTCACTGAATTTCACTCTAAGCAATTTCTTTCTTATTCGCAATCCCTAATCCCTAGTCAGATATAATTACTTTAAATACAATTAAATTGAGTAAATAACACGCTTTAGATTGATATTGTTGATATTTTTGCATTTGATGGGGTTCGATTGATTACGTTATTGAAGACCATGTTTAATTCTGTTTGAACTTTGAATTTGTTTACTTTACTATTCTCTCAGCACCCCTGTATAGCAATCGCAGTTATAAGTACGATAAGTATTACTCGTCTCTATATCATCAATTATTGGTCGTGACATGAGATTTGTATCGGGTTGATGTATATTATTATCAGTTAATTCCTATGTAAACTTCGAAGAAGAACCAATTAGTAAGTTTAAAGTCTAATTACTGAAAAGCGATATAATTCTTATTCAATGCTTTGTAGTAACATAATAATCTGTTGTATTATTGTTTTCGTTTCTTTTCTCCTCCCACATAGGCAGATAGCGGATAGGGCGCAACAAAAAACAATTTCTTGAAGGAGTTTCCTTCGAAAGGTTAGTTTCGCAGATGGGCGGCAACTCTACGCTGACTGCGCTGACCGCGGACGGCGTCTGTTATGACATCCTAGCGGACCTCCCGATTACCATCGCTGGTCGTCAAGTCGGTGCGGTAATCATTTCAATCGCGATTATATATTTAATTGGATCTTTATTAATAATTTATTGGATTAAACGTCAAGAAGCAAATGCGCGGAAAGGTAATGATCAAATCGCAAACGAAGCAGCGCAGTCGGTAATATTTCCTATTTTTGTTAATGTACTCTGGGGGAATGCTATAGTAAATATATATATTGGTATTATTACGCTGACATTGAGTGTATCGCCTTATGAAATAAGTAACATCAGTAATTGGGGAATTATAAATGCATATTGCTTTATGTGGGCTGCGCAGCATGCAATTACAGAAGGCGTGGCATTTTTATTGATGCAAAAAGGTTTAGGAAGACATGCAGCTAAACAAACATTAAAGTTAATGACTGTTTGGTTTATTATTACATGGGTAGATAAGATCATAGTTTATTTATTATTACTAAAGAATAAGACTGGTGCTGCATTATTTTTCCAATCATTATGGGAAATGACGTTATTTATATTCTATTTATTATTATGGTTAACACCAGAAAAGAAATTGTTTAGACGTCCAGCTGCTATAAACTATGCAAAATTTTGGACAGCATTTCGTGTATTATCCTTCATATGCGCCGTGGTTTATTATGTTCCAGCATCAACAGATATTGGGTTCTGCATGGTTATACTTGGACCAGTGTTTGGATTTGCCATTCTTGAACCATTGATTGTGTATTACACATTACTAGTTGATAGTAAATGGTGGCAAGGCACTGAGATATTGTCTACCGGATCTAATCAGCGAGACAGAGATAGTATGCAAGATATTAGATCGCCGCTGGAAGGAATCGATCTAAACTTATCATCGGCTCAACAGTTAGCATCATCCATCGATTCCATGGGCAGCACTGGTGTAGGAAGTCGTCAGAATGTACAACTACTTAATTTCTCTTATATTGATCTCAACAAGAACAAGCAGCTAGGGACTGGTTCATTCTCCAAGGTGTTTTTAGGCAAATATCGCGACACAGAGTGCGCCATTAAGTTAGTCTTTACCGTTGATTTGACCCAAGATGAGGTGCATAGGGTGTGGCAAGAGGCTCAGATACTCTCGTCGTTAAAGCATCCTAATATTGTAAGCATTTTTGGGGTATCTGTATTGCCACCCTCAGTTTGCATATTACTGGAATTGTGTTCATTTGGCTCTTTGGCCGATATTTTGCGGAATACTGGGATACTATATCCTAGTGGAAATACTGGCAATGCTGACGAAGAAAATACCATTTTCCATTTAACTCGTATCGATAGATTATATCTGGCTCTTGGCTGTGCTCGCGGTTTGGCAGCATTACATGCCATCAATAGCAGCCTATGCCACAGAGATATCAAATCATTCAACTTTCTGGTAGACTCGCAATTAAATGCCAAGGTTGCTGATTTGGAACTAGGTATTGCTTTTCATTACATGGTATCGTTTACTCGCTCATTTATAACATGCAATTACGTTTATAGGCACCAGTTTCGACAAGCGAAACAACACAGAGTCCAGTCAAAACAATATTTGGGGATTCGATTTTTCATTTTTTGGCGGTGGGAGTGCTAATAGTCAAGGTGATGACAGTGATCGTCAATCCCGTCCGAAGGAAAAGCAACTGAAAGCTAATGAGATTTTAGCTAATTGGGTATCCCCAGAGGTGATCAGCGGCGAAGACTACACGCAGGCAGCGGACATATATTCCTTTGCTTTAGTGCTCTGGGAGGTCCTATCTGGGACCCAACCATTTAAAGAGATATCGAAGCAAGAAGAAGTCCGCTCCTTAGTGAAGAGTGGAGGTAGACCCACTATACCAGAATCATGGAATTCCTCAAGGCATCCATGGACTAGATACGTTTCGTTGATGAAGAAGTGTTGGCAGCAGGATAAAGATGCGAGGCCATCCGCGGATTACGTGCTATTAGAATTAGAATCTATGTGGCGGAGCTGCTTTCATAGCGATGGATTGAAAACTGATACCATTCCTGATTTGAGTGAAGTTGGTAATGAAAGGAAAGGGATGTACAAGCAGGCATCAATATTTGGAGCGATAACGTCGAGTAATAATAAGTATTTAGACCAGCAGAAAGTGGCATACCTAGTCCAGCCAATGGTGCTGGATCAGACGTACTCCTCCCTGGATAATGACAAGGAATTAGGTTGGATCATCGTATCATCTATAGATCCGTACTACGTCTTCCGCACGACCAGGTTGTGGTGCAACATGGTAGGTATCAACAGCAGCGAGGTGATTGGGAAGCCGCTAAGAGAAATATTGCTTGAACGTAGTGCCACGGAGACTAAAATATTTGAATTTGAGCAAATTTTGACTGGTCTGACGAATGACACTGGTGGATGGATTGAGCTGAAGGATCCCGCGACCAACAACTTGTACTATTGGAATCAAGAGACCAATAAGACATTCGTACCCGAAAGGGAGGGGCAAAAGCCAACTGATGAGTTGGATGTGTCAATATTGCCGTTTTCTGGCGGCCATATTGTTATGGAGTTTTGCAAGAACTATATCCCAACATTGTTTTCGATACACGCATTCCCCATTAGACAGCGAACAGCCCAATCTAGTGAAACGAATGACGATCAGGAGCAAAAAAGGGGTTTACTCACTAACTTTAAAGGCGCGAAGAACAGCAAAAGCAACAAACGGAACGAGTACAATGACAAACATCCCATCCAGTTGTTTGCATTGCAATTTTCTGAACTGCGTAAAGTTGTTAACGTTACTAACAGGATAAGTGAAAGCCCTAGTAAAGTAGTGAAGCCAAAAGTCGTTACCACTGAGATTAACACGGTGCATAATGTAATCCTGCAGAAGAATAGAGGGTCAATAACCCCCATGGACCTGATTAGTAGTAATGGTGGCAAATCCATGTTTGATGCAGAGCAAGGAGGCGATATATCGGCCATGTATGCATCGAAGAATACAGATATTGTAGGCTCGAAGAATCCGATGAAAAAGCCAACCAAACGAGACTTCGATGCAGTATTAAATGCGCAACTAAACGTTTAGATATTTTTTTATTTATTTGTATACAAACTGTCACATAATTTCTCTATACTTACATTATCGCTTTAGTACTGTTGATAGTACTGTTGAGGCGGTGGTTGCTGATAAGATTGGTAACTTATTTGTTGGCCAGATGGAGGAAATGTAAATACAGGGGGTGCTGCTAACACAGGTGGAGGTGGAATCCAAGCAGTTTGTTGAAATTGTGGTGGTGGTGGTTGTTGTATTTGCATTGTTGCATTCGCTGCTGATGATGCTGATATTGCACTATTTGTCGTAGTAGAAACATTTTGAATATTCGAAACTATACCTAATCGTTTTTCACCTTCTAATAAAGCTCCCATTAATTGCGGGTAAGCTTCGAGTAATGATTTCACATGAGTAGACGACTTGTCTTCATCAATCATTTTCTTCATTGCATCTAACATATCCCACACTTCAGATAATGGCATATTACTCACCGCATGATATTCAGCAGTTCGCACAGATGCTTCTGGCATAGCTATGCCTGTCTCTCGAGCATAATCTTGCAAATATCTTTGACTGTTTGTAGTATAACTAACACGTAACTTACGGCCATTCAATTCGTGTCCATCTAAATGTTTAATTGCAGCAAGTGCGGCATTGGCATCATTATACTCCACAAATGCAAAGCCTTTTGTTCTACCTGTTTCTTTATCGATTTGAATACGGATTGACTTAACTGGACCTACAAATATGGAATATTATTAAGATAAGAGTAACGAAAATCACATTTATTAGTTAGTGAGTAAATAAATGAGTGAGTGAGTAAAGCGTAAATTCTAACCTATCCACTCAAAAGTTTGTCGCAGGATCTCTTCCGTGGCGGAAGTAGTCACATTTCCCACGAAAACGTCGTAAATTTCCCCGCCAGACATCTCAAAGACACTGAAGTAGTGAACAGGAGTTGATACTTCGGTACGATATTCCCTGCCTAGTGCTTCTTTATACGAAC
>JACCDO011450881.1_pt1 | contig 17818 bp, 8 predicted proteins | sample 7446101 | NCBI WGS metagenome assembly JACCDO01 (sample SAMN15323440, study PRJNA562643) | freshwater metagenome | isolation source: river surface water | place: USA:Blue River Watershed | collected 2017-08-16 | reverse complement strand
TTTGATGTAATAAATTCATTAATAGTATCAATATATGCATTTGTCTCAGTTATTATATCAGTTGCAGATACTTTTTTATCTTCATCAAATGAATCAATATCAAGAGTTTGAAATTGTTGAATAATTTCTTTAATTTGTAATTGTACTTTTTCAATAATTTCAATTAAAATATCATGTGGAATATATAACTCACGTAACTCAAGTTTATCTTTATCTTGAGTTAAAGAATTGTTGGATATAAATGTATTAATCAATTTAAGATAATCTCTATATACTAATAATTTGTTATAATTATCTGATGTAGATGTATTTTGATTAATTTGTAGGTTTTCATATGATTTAGTAAATATATATTCTAAGATTTCTTTTATTTTAACACTATAAATTGATAAATGATAAAAATAATTATATTTTAATAAATTTTCTATGATAGATGGATTTTCTAGAATAATAGGACTTTGTAAACAGTTTAATAATTCTGTAAGACAATGATCAAAAGTTTTATATTCACATATTTTTTTGATAATATTAAATGTTCTTTGATCAGGTTCTCTATTTAAAGAATCCATAAAATAATAATCTTTGTTATTATTTACTTTATTGACTGAATAACAAACCCACTCTTTATCACCGACTGAAACTATAAATGTTAATACATAATTATTTAAATTATAGAAATTTTTAAGAATTTGTAAATTATTATCATCATAAAGTTGAGGATAACAGATTGAATCATTATCGGAGTATATATTTTCTAATATAATAACATGTTGATTAAATAAATCTGTATTTATATAAAAATTATTATATACTATATTAACATGAGCAATATCTAATAATTGATTATTATCATCTATAACATTAAATTTATGAATCCCAATCATTTTATCGATTTCATCAATTAAAAAGTCTACCTCAGAAGATTGTAGATAAATAGGATTATTATTAGTAGAATAATATTGTATAATTGTGTTTTTATACGTAGCATTAAGTTTAGGGTTTGTAAGATATCTATATATTAATCTTTTAATTTCTGTTGTCATCATTTTAATTAGATCTTCATCACTTAATAAATTTAGTTTATCATGATAATATTTAACAATATTTGTAAAAAGAATACTATTCATTATAACATGTAATCCACATAAATTATTATCATTGATAACAAAAACCGGGATTTTAGAAATATTATTGGTAGATTTTAATTCTAATTCTTTGTTTGATGTATATTTCATAATAAATGCATCACCCATATTATCAAAGTTATGTATTAATTTTTTATATGGATTACCCTCCATTGTATTATATTCAACCGGCGGATCATTCTTTTGATATAAATATTCAAATCCGTATTTAAAATATGATTTATCTAAATTATCTATAATATCTGCACACAACCATGTATTTATAATACCTTCATTTAAATATTTGTAAAATAATTTAGATGCATAATTCATATTAATATATATATTATGTGTTTCTAATCCTGATATTGGGGTCCCCATATATAAAGGTAATTGATGTATATTATTAAGTGATGTGTAAGCTATATGTCCCCCATATATTCTAATCTGTTTAGCAATAAATATAAATGGTTTGATTCCGAATGCATCTGGTAAGTTAGTTAATACATCATTTTCATATGTTTGTCTATAAGCACCAAGTCTATCTGTTTCTTTTTTATGTTGGTTTAAGTCTGCAATTGTTGTAATTTTTATAAAGTTTGTAAATAATTCTTCTACATTTGTAGTCATATCATTATATTTAAAATGTGTTAAATCTTTAATAATATTACCATTAAGATCAGTTGTTTTGTACATTAAATTTTGAAAATATATTTCAAAGAATTTACTAGGATGCATAATTTCTATATGTTGTACTAATGAATCAAACAGAGACTCCTTTTTATCATCAAATGTTTTAATTAATGTATAAAATAATGCGGGTCTAGGAGTAGTTTCTAAAGCATTTAAATATGTTAATATTTTAACTTTAATATCAAAATTATTAGTATTTTCTATTTTTTCTATTTTTTCTATTTTTAACTTTAATAATTTGAAACTCATAATTGATATGACATCATGAATTTGACTAATGTTTTGATATGTAAACATTGATTTACCATTATTTTTAATAATATTATTCATACGATTTATAATTGTTATTAATATAAACTTTATATCATTATGTAATTTTTGTATAATACTATTATCAATGAAATTTGTTAATATAGACTCATCGAAATTTTGAGGAACCTTATTAATACCGAATAAATTTTGTAATTTAGCTATTTCATCATCATTTATTGGATCTGAATTGTCTGTTATTTTATTAAAAGTTTCTATTATATTTTTTATTTGACCAATATAGCTTTCTAAATTCTTTATTTTATTATCATTATCAGAATCATTACTAATTTTACTAAATTGATCTGCTTTAGTTGGATGTATTGTATACATATTAGGAGTTGTCATTTATTTTAATATTATATAAGAAATATTAAAAATATTTAATACGATTAAATAAAAAAAGATAATTTAAGATTGTGTAATTATAATATTTGGATCATCTTCAATAATATGTTCTTTAAAATAAGTTTTTTCAGCTCTTATGATTGAATAGGCTTTTTTAAGAACATTAATTTTTTCTCTTTGATATGGTCTAATTTTGCGAAGTGCATCTTGAAAAGAAAACCAGCCGATTGCTCCAATTTCGGCAATTTGGTTTTTATTTTGTTTATTAATTTCTGGCAATTTTTGACTACATGATTTTGCAAGAAAATAACTATGTTTATATCTAATTTTATTCGTACCAATAAAGCTCTCCTCTAATGGTTTAACATTATGTAATAATAAATAATCATGATCAATAAAACCGGTTTCTTCTTCAAATTCACGACAAGCACATTCACTGTCATTTTCTTTTAACTGTCGTCGACCTTTAGGAAATCCCCATTCAGGTTCAGTCCAATGATATTGTGCAGACTCTATTAATTCTTTTAATTTGCCTGAAGTTAATAGTTTATTGAATTTTTCTTTGGCTTCTATGTATTCATGTCGATAATGACGGTAATTTTTATTAATTATAAATTTATCGAGGAGTGTGTCAAAATCGAGACAAAGAACATTCATGCGTTCATCATTTGACATATTTTCAATTAATTTCATTAAATATGCTTCATCTTTTTCGTGATATTTACCTCTTAGTAATTCAATAAATCCAATACTATCTCTTCGTTGGATTAATAGAAATTTGATTTCATAATAATTATTAATTTGTATGTTATTGTATAAAATTATACCAAGACTTATGATTGCTTCAATGCATTTTTTATATGAATGACCAATTTTACCACAGTTTCCACAGTATAGTTTATATTTATCATTGGTTACTATTTTTTTATTATTCATGGTATCACCCCAAATTATGTATAATATCTTAAATCAAGAAATCTTAAATTGTATTTCTAAAAAGTATTTTTTGATATTACTTTTTTTCTAAAAAGTGTAAAGTGTTTTTTGGTAACGCTTTTTTCTAAAAAGTGTAAAGTGTTTATAACTTAATGAATTTTTCTTCAACTGGTACTTTTTCTAATTTAAACACATCAGCCACAATTTCATTGAATATATTTTTGAATAAATAATTACACATAAAGTTATTATTTTTACGTATTTTCCACCCTAAACCTGTTTTACGATTAATTTCAAGTAATTTGACCATATTATCATCAGTAATCATAAAATCACAACCATTAATAGCATATCCATTTTGTGTTTCTTCATAATTACTAAGATAAGAAATAGAACTAATATATTTTAAAATAGTTTTTATCTGATTAAAATAATTACTAACCATTTTTTTTCCATATTCTTTTTCTAATGAAAATGGAAATAAATACTCCGCATCAGTAGATTTTAAATGCGAATCATGAATATCTTGATTAAAAAAATCATTAGGTACATATTTATCTTTAGCCGTTAAAATTTCTCCATATCTAGAAACATAACTTTTTTTAATATTTTTTGAATTTATATAATTAATGAAATAAATTCTTATATGAAACTTCTTTTCTTTAAATAATAATGGATTAATGATATATTTATTTAAGATAAAACCATTCTTAGTATTTTTAACAGTTTTTAATTTATGTAAAAAATCTTCGTAATTATTTATTATCGTATTACCTTTCCCTGCAGTAGCAACATTTAATTTAATATACCATGGTTGATTATTTTTAAAGATAAATTTATAATTTCGATTAGGATTATATTCATAAGACTCCATAAAATATTCTAATGTTTTTTGTTTGTTGTTTGAATAAGATAAGTTGTAGAGATTGTTTTTATTCGTAATTGATAGATCATTAATATAGTTTTTAAGTTTAGTTCTAGTATGATATAATTCTTTTGGAACTCCGGTATAAACATGTAAAAAATCAATCATATTATCAAAAGATTTGCCATAAATATCTTTTTCAATGAATTTAGATTTTTTCAGTAATTTTTCTAGGACACTAAAATCAATATGATCTTTCTTTAATTCATCTGTAAAATATAAATAATATGTTGGACCTGACATTTTATTTTATTATGATATTATATTTTTATTTTCTGTAAAAAATATACAAATTAATAATAAATAGATAAAATAAACAATGGATCCTAAAGTATGGGGACCGTATTTATGGTATATTTTACATATTATATCATTTAATTATCCAGTAAATCCATCATATGCGGATAAGAGAATGTATCATGATTTTTATATTAATTTTAAAGATTTAATTCCGTGTGCTGCATGTAGAAAACATTATAATCAACATTTGCATGGAAATCCAATCACACCTGCATTAGATTCGAGAGCCGATCTAGTCAATTGGGTTATCAAAATGCATAATATTGTTAACATTTCACTTGGAAAACCAACGATGACAACACAAGAAGTATTAACAGCTTATCAAATGAATAATTTTGCTCCACCAAATTATAAAAAACCAGTAGAGGATTCACAAGCAAAGAAAAAAGAAAAATGGGGAAATGGTAATTTGTACTTTTGGATAGTACTATTTGGTGGAATCATAATATATAGATGGTATAGAGATTATCAATATTACCAAAGAGCATATTACTAAACTTAACGGCGTTTTTTTGTTTGATATTTTTTTTTAGTTCTTTTTTTAGAACCACCAACCATTTCAAAATTATTACTATCATCTGAAGGTGGTACAGGAGCTTTTAAAGATTTAGAAGCAGAAGCTTTTAAAGGTTTAGAAGCAGAAGCTTTTAAGGGTTTAGAAGCAGACACCGCAGGACCTTTTAAGGGTTTAGAAGCTTCTGCTGCAGGCATCGCACGGTTTGAATTATTATTTCTAGGAACCAAATCATCAAATATCCCACAATCAAAATCTATTTCGTGATCAAATTCTCCTCCTAATTTTTTATATAAAATACAATAAAAATAATTTTGAAAGATAATTGCTTTTTCTTTACTCATTTTACTAAATAATTGTAATATAAATTTTTCTGGTTCATAACCTTTATTAATAAAACCTATGTTAAAGCAATATAATAAAATTGCATATATTGAATATGTTTGACAATATATATCAAAAAATTGAGGGGTTTTAAATGAGAAAGATGTGGTAGTTGTTTTTATTAATTCATAATTTTTTAATGAATCATCACCGACTATCTCATTTAAATATTCAACTAAATCAATATCTTTCCATATACTAATCATTGAAAATGCACCTTTTGGTTCAAAGTGAATAATACGTTTTATTTCTTTATCAATAATAAAACTATTCATATGACCACCTACACTAAATAATTTCTTCAATATAGATGCATTTATTTTAGGACCTAATTTAATAAAGCCATAATAAATTCTTTTCTCTGACTTTAAAAAATCACGAATAGTTTGTTTTACACTTTCAACAGCTGTAGGAATTAGAATTCCATTACCAATTGTTTCCCCAACTCTTAATGTATATTCAGATTCATAAGATTCATGACTAAAATTTGGATTATTGCGGGTGTATATTTTATCTGGTATAGCAGTTGTATAAATTCGATTTCCAATTAATTTATTATACAATGAATCTTTTTTAAATAAAGCATTTATAATATAATGGGGGTAATTACTAAATGTTTCAGATATCATCTTAAAAATAGATTTATGTTCGTGTTTTAATTGATCTTTATCTAATAAAGAAATTGGAAATGGTTCGTAGATTTGATTTGATTCATCCCATAGAGGTTCAGCTTTTATAGAAAATGTAGTAATATTTAAATTGTCAGATTGACGATTTGTTAAGAGTTTTGATACACTCAGTTTAGACAGAGTTTCTGGAGTTAGAGATGTACTTTTAACTTGTGAACGATTATTACGTGTTGCCATTTATTTTAATGATAGAAAAATAAAAAATTTAAGTATTTTTAAAAGTAAGTTTTTGATATTTTTGACATTACTTTTTTTAAAAGTAAGTTTTTGTCAATGCTTTTTATGAAAAAGCATTATTCGGGAATAAGACGAAGAACAATGCCCATCGCGAAAAGTTCTTGAATTAAAAGTTTGCATGAGAATGGAATACGAACTTCACTGAATGCAGAATGATTATTACAATAATTGCATTCTTGAATGTTGTATGAGATGTTTGTGCGACGATCATGACTAATATTGTAATTAGCAATCACACCACATAAATCACAGACATGTACTTTATAGTTGTCTGACATGTCCATCAGACGTTCTTTCAGGAAAACTGAGATACCATGACAGAGAATACCATCACGTTCCATTTCACCAATACGAAGACCACCATCACGTGCACGACCTTCACTACATTGACGTGTTAGCATTACAACAGGTCCAGTCGAGCGAGAATGAACTTTATCTTCAACCATATGTTTAAGGCGTTGATAGAAAGTTGGACCCACAAAGATTTTAGTTTTCATTTGAGAACCATCAATCCGACTATATAGAATTTCATCACCATAGTCTTCATAACCTTGTGCTTCTAGTGCAGACCCAATATCTTGAACTTTAAGACCTGAAAATGAGGTTGCATCACCAATTGCACCAACATTACATGCAACTTTACCTGTAATACATTCGATTAAATGTCCTACAGTCATACGACTGGGGATCGCATGAGGATTAACAATAATATTAGGAACAATTCCTGATTTAGTCCGAGGCATATTTTCTTCTGGATAAATCATACCACAAGTGCCTTTTTGTCCATGACGACTAGAATTACCAGTCCAAACAGGAGTCTTACTCTCATGATCTTGTGTCATAAAGATTCCAGATGATACTCGTAGGCAATAAACATCTGATAAGCCATCAGTCTCATCTTTCCAATATTCAATGACTCGCATACCTTCATGTTTAATATAGACAATATCATTATTAATAGACGCATGAAGCATGAGACGTTTAAGATCAATGTTAATAGGATTTGATACTAAACCATTAAAGGCATCAGAACCAATAATTCCATTAACTTTATAACCTTTGAGACTATCTTGTAGGATATTGTAAATAATATCAAAAGATTCAGGGTCAAATGAATAAATCCATTGAGGAAAATCATAACTATTTTGTTTCTGATTATAGTTTTTAATAGCAAACATTTGAAATAAATCATTAAAGTGTTTACCCGCAATTGTAAGACTACGTTCGGTATAAATAATATCATTATCAGAATCACCACCGAGTGCATTAACAATTCGAGAAAGACCACGAATAATATTCGCATATTTTTCGGCGAGAGTCCAAACAGGATTAGTAAGATAATCATGATAGAGTTCATTCTGTTCACGATTATTGAGGGTTGTCATTCCATTTGATTTAACTTCAATTTCAAGACGTTTTACAATAACATCATCCATGATACCTTTATCGGATTGTTTGAATTCGAAAACAAGTGAATCATTTTCAATTCGTGTTCCATATTTAAGCCAAATAGCATAAAGTAAAGCCAGATGTTTATTTTGATATTTAACATCATTGAAGATTGAAGTTGCATGTCCAGATGAATAAACACCATGATTAGTCATGTAAAAGGTTTGTTTGCTTTGAATTAATTTCTTAGCTTCGATCAAACCAAAGACTCTTGATCCTAAAGGACGTGCAAAAACTTTGTGTTCGGGAGTAACACGCATACGAAAGCCTGTTTCAGGATCACTAAATTCAATCATTTTAACTTTTTCAGATGGCTGAGCAGGAAAATGAATTTTCTCAAGTGGCTTTTCATACCGAATTGTTTTAGATTTATCATCATAAATCATGACTTTAAACATGGGGTCATAATCACGGATCGCTACCCAACCATTTTCCGTCAATACTTTTGAGGACCCTGGGAGACAGAATTTATCACCAACAGTTGGAACACGAATAGAACGAATTTTAACTTTACAGAATCGGAACCCTTCAGAGTTACGGCTTTCATAAACTTTATCAACAAATCCTTCTTCATTTGTGCGAATTGGTGTACTAATATCGCGATAAACAACTTTGGTAATTGATTTGTCTTGTTGACGAATTGGGATAATTTTACCAATGATAATATCACCGGGGTAAACATAGACGTTTTCCTTGACGAAACCACGTTCATCAAGATTCTTGTAAGTGCTTTCACGTTTCTTACCAATCGTAATATCGAAACGTTTTTCACCTGTTAGGTTATCAAGTTGTCCAGGATTGGCGAACTTTTCTTCTTGACCAGATGATTGAATCTTCTTTTCATCATCCTTGTAAGAACGATAAAAGACAGAGGAGAAAAACCCGCGATCAACTGCTGATTGTGAAATAATTACAGAATCTTCTTGATTGTAGCCTGTATAACAAAGAATACATACGATAGCATTAATTCCATTAGAAATTTTATCACCATGGAAGAACTTGGAAAAGTGTGTATTAACAAGAGGACGTTGAGGGTAACGTAGAACATGGGCAAGTGTATCAAGACGTAGCGCATAATTAGTCGCATAAATCCCCATCGCTTGTTTTCCTTGAGCACTTTGATAAGTATTACGGGGAGACTGATTATGATCAGCGAATGGGATACAAGATGCAAGAACACCTAGCATCATACCAACCATAATTTCACAATGAGTATATTGATACTGATATTTATCACGATCTGTTTCATAGAGTTCTTTTTGATTAACTGCAATCAGGAGATTGTTAGATTCAATACAATCAATAAACTCAATTACACCTTCTTTAATTTCGTGATTATCCATAAGTTTTGCACGTAATTGATCCTCTGAAATACCCCGTTGAATATCATACATTAATCGTTCATTCGTTTGAGGGATAATCAGATTATTCCAGCGAATAACTTTTTGTTTTAATAGATTAATATGACGAGATTTAATACGTAGTTTATTAGGAGAATCTACAATACAAAGAGGACGAGATAAACGACCACCATCCGTATTAATGTAAATTTCTTTGTTATTATGATGCCAAAAGATGGAACAATAGATATTTAGCAGACCTTGACGACGTAGACTACGTAGTTTAGGAACGAGAATATTTGCTTCACGAGTAATACCATAAAAGTCACCATTGACGAAAATTTTAACATGATTGTATAAATCAGCAAGAGGAACTTCATAGACTTTTGGAACTTTCAGATTTTCTAATTGATAATAAACAATGCTTGGTGGACTTGGTTTAGTAATAATAGAACCATTTGAAAGATTCTTAACTAAACCAACCGATGCACCTTCAGGTGTTTCAGCAGGACAAACATACCCCCAAGAACTATTATGAATTTTACGAGGTGGAATGATTTTACCATTTTTTTCAGCTGGTGAGTTAAGACGACGAATATGGGAAATTGCACTTGGATACGTTAGTCGACTAAGTACTTGAGCAGTACCTGAGCGACTTTTGGATCTTGAAGATTTGACTTTCCAATCACCAGTTGCAAGCGAATACTTTAGACCACCTTCAATAATATTAGGTTTAACTAGTTTAGAAATGTTATTAATGTTAATAATTTCAGTAATATCATTTTCAGACTTCCAATTTTTATTATTTTTTAATTCTTTAACAATTGCTTTTTTCATATCTTTGCAAAGAGCTTTAAAACATTGACCAAATAAACTACCCATTAGGATACCAGAAGAATCAACACGTTTATTAGAATAATCATCGCGATCATCACAAGTCATGTCATTACCATTTAATTCATCGAGAATCAAACGATTAACGGCATAACCTAGATAGAAGGCTTTACTCTTGAAATCTGGTCCGCAATGAGGAAGAAATTCTTCCGCCAAAATTTTCCGTAGATACATAATTTTATCATCATTTGATAGACGAATATCTTTGGGAGCACCTAGATAAGTAATATTACGTGCGAGATAATCAAGTGCAATAGACTGTTTCATAACATCAGTTTTGAATTCTGTAATAACATGACGAACATCTTCAATTGATGCACGAAGAAAATCAACGAGGGGTTTATTTTCTTCCGCTTCAATATCATAAACAATCATCTTAACAATTTCAAGATCTGTTTCAATACCTAGAGCAACAAAGAAAGCCCATAGAGGCAAATCAATACGAAAGCGATGTGCAAGAACGCGAATTGCATTATCTTTAGCACGTAGTTTAATACTGAGATTACGAATAGCACCAAAGAACTCATCTGATTCAGATTTAACCTCACAAGAATTTGTGAAGCTGTTTTTGGGTTTATTGTTGGTCTTGAAAATATTAACCATATTATTGGCTGAACGTTCTTGAGCAATAATAACTTTTTCATTACCGTTAATAATGAAATAACCACCTGGATCATAACGACATTCACCTAGTTCTTTACGAGAAACATTTTTATACTTACTGAGAATACAATATTTGGATTGAACCATAATAGGAATTTTCCCGAGAAGAACTTTAAAGAGTTTACGAGTATAAGTATGTTCATTTTCTAGCATATCACCTGTTCGATGAATGATTTTAACTTCAAGATCGGAACGGAGATTGGATGCATAAGTAAGACTACGAGAACGTGCTTTAGCAGGTGTCATTTCATCAAAACTACCATCATTTTCAAAAATCATTGGTGGTTCAACTGCAATTTCACCAAAACTAAGTTGGAATTCATATTGATATTTATTAGCATCTTTTTGGTATTCATAATAAACACAAATAGGGTTAAATTGTTTAATAACATTTGGAATTAAAGTTTCAATAAAGTAATCAAAAGAGTCAGTTTGATGGCGAACTAGTTGATGACCATTACGACATTGACCAAAATAACTTTTTAAAATGTAAGGGTAATCGCGATCGAGATTCGCATCAGTATCAAGCTCTTCATTAATTTTTTCCATGATTAATTAAGATTTATTTATGACTTTAATTCCTGTTTTATAATTCAATTTTTTCTTATATTTATTTTCCACTTTTTTGATAATTCAATCTAAAAAAAATAATACAAACATAATAAAAAACCAATTAAAAACAATAAAAATATCTAAGAAAGATAGTAAAAACAAAATGGCTGGTGGAATTTTTCCAAATTACCCTTTTGAATTAAATATTAAATGTGTAATCTTTAGTGCTATAATCATTGGGTTGTTCTTTTATTGTCCTCCTGAGATGAATATTGCTTGGAAGATTTTTGTGTCCTTTATTTTATTCGTGGTTGCATATGTTGCAATGGCATGGTATGATTATAAATTTGAATGTATGAAATTGGCACTTAAACGTGGAACTAGTAATGCTGGTATTACTTCTAAATTTAAACCTGAAACTCATACAGAAAGTCAGATTGATAGAAGTAAAATGACGGTTGAAGAAAAGAAGTTAGAATATTTATTATTAAATCTATATCATGTTTTTATAGTGACACCGGTTGCGATTTATATTGGTCTTAATGGTGATAAAGCAGTAAGTGGTTCAATTGTATTTTTATTTATTAATTTTATGTTTGCCTTTATTTATCATATTGTTCGTCTTTTAAGAAAGTTTAATGGTGTCTCTCTAGGGCATGTTATCTTTAGTATATTTGCTGGTGGAATTTTATTATTTAGTAAAAGACCTATGTGGTTTTATTATACAATAATTGGTTTAGGTGGATATGCAGGTATGAAACATGGATATGAATTAATGGTTAAATCACATTAATAGATAATAAAAAAATTAAAAGTAAAAAATAATAAGAATTGGAAGTATTTATAAAAACCGACTATGAGTGGTATGTATTAAGTTTATTAAGGAAGTCCATCACTTGTAAGTATTGTGAGTGCAAAGGTAATTCGTCGACAGGATGCAATTGAGCTAGATTAACATATTAGCATATAAACTAAAAATAATAAAATAATAAAAAATGTAATCATTGCCCCGATGATTATATATTTTTTATTTTTAAAGCTCATACCCATAATTTTAAAGTTATCTGAATCTGTGAATTCTTCATAATTTTCTTCAGATGTTGGGGTTGAGGTTGCTGTAGGAGTTGGAATTGTGGTAGATGTAGGTGCTTGAGTAGGTTGCATAATTGATTCATGATCAAGTAATGGTAATTCTTTAACTGGAACAGGTGTAATATTAACATTATAATAGTATTTTTCATCTTTAGGGTCTTCATAGTCTACTTTCGCAAATGTCATCATATCATTTTCTTCAAATTGTTGCCATTTCCCACCTTCTTTTTCACATTCTTTTTGATTTTCAATACTAGCATGTGGATAACAAGCATATTTATCAAAATTAACAGGACCTTCTAAGTTATTTTGAGGTGTTATAAAACCTTTGTATAAATTCTGGTTTTCATTGACATGTGATTTACGTAACATTGAAATTGCAGAATTAATGCTACTAACAACTTCACTTTCAGGTTGTTTATTTTCAATAGCTTTTGCTAATGTTTCAAATGGTTCTAAGAACATTTCAGTGTGTGTTTGGAGTTCTATTTTTTTTAGTTCATTAATTCTTTGAACTCCAACTTGTGATGGTTTCATACCATCATTATTTTTATCATCTGCGCTTAACCCATTGTCTAATAAAAATTTAACAACATTTCCAACATTTTTTGAATATTTCATTGCAATATGTAATGCACTATTACCTTCTTTATCTCTAACATTTAAGATTGATGGATTTTGATTGGTTAAAAAACTAATCATTGGTACATCACTATACATAATTGCATAAAATAGTGGTGGACGTCCTTTAAAATCGGTGATATCTGTTTTAGCACCATAATTTATTAAGTTAGCAACCATACTTTCATTACCATACATACAAGCATAATGAAGTGTTGTCATACCAGTATCCATTGCACGATTATTTACATCAGCACCGTTACCTAATAATAAAGAAACTGATTTAATTGAATTAAATTTAATTGCTCTTAAAAGTAAGGAGTCGCCACTATCATTATCAGATAAAATATAATCGACACCACTTCTTTTATTATCAGTTTGATAATTATTAAGAAAAGTCTTAATTGATCCAACGTTATCCTCTTTAAGACTATCTGATAATCCTAAATCAGTAATATAAGTTGATTGTGTATTTTTACCAGATCCACTGATTAATTGACCGAATGAAACTTGTGCTCCTTGTGCATTACATGAATCAGAATAACAATCTGATGTTAATGTATTAAATTTCATAACATTGTCTTTTACTTCGGCATCATTTGTTCCAATTTTACACATTAAATATGGTGTTGCATCTTGCCATTCTGATCCTGAACAAGTTTTTGGATCATTGCATACTTCAATGGATTTAATTTTACCAAATTCACGATTAGTCTTTAATTTTTTATTTACATATTGTTTACGTAATTCTTCAGAAACTGTAAATCGGGTTTCTTTAGGATCACAACAATTACCACTTTTACCATCTTTATTTAAACAAATGCTATTATATCTTTTTATAATACTTTCAATATCATCTTTAACAAATCTTTGTCCAGTAATAGGGTTAATACCACCAAAATCTAATTTGTCTGATATAGGATCTATTATATTACATTCTTTTGTTTTATCAGTACATGATATTTTATAAAACATAGATGACATTATATTTGCCTTTATTTATTTATTAACAAAAAAAGTATTTACAATTCTAAATCTATTATTTATTTAAAGTTTAAAAATTGTTTTTTTATATTTTTATTCCATTTCAACGGTAAAAATATGACTATTATACTTACTAAGAATTGTGATTAAATTAACATACTCTGCATTCATTGATGTCTCAATCTTATCAATTAATCCATCTGTAAATTTAAAATTAGAACCTTCAATCAATTCATATGTATTTTTGGCATGATTAATTAAGTAAGACGAAATGTATTTACTTGCTTCTTTTTGACAATTATAATTAGACATACAGAAATATCCCATTATAATTTCAGTTCCATTATAAACTTCGACCATATCAAAGTTACCATAATTAACTCTTTTAGAATCTTTTCGCATTTCCATCTTATTATCAATAAGTCGCTTAATACTTTGACCAAATTTATCGATATCTTGTTTTATCAGTCCTTTAGAAATTTTAGCATCAAAAACTCCATAAATAATAAACTTGTTATCTTTAACCTTACCAATCATATAATCATATTCTAGTTTAACACCTGAAGTTTCAGAATCAAAAACAAACTCAGTATTGCTGATAATATCGAAACCATTTTTATTTAAGGATGGTTTTATGGTATCAAAAACATAATTTTCGAATTTCTTACCGAGAGCATCACCAGAATTAGTTTCATAATCAGAAAGTGATTTTAACAATTCGGGGTTAATGAAAGTTTGGTCAATATAATTACTAACTTTTTGTTTAATAATTTCTTGATTGATTACAGGAATATTGTTCAGATAAAATGTGAAAGTGCTAATAATATTTTGCTCAATTTCATTAGTATCAGTAACACGCATTTTTGATTTATAGTTTATAATGCGATCTTGATAATTCTGAATAACTTCAGGATTTGTGAATTCATTGAGTTTAGAAATTTTATCATTGAGAATGTCGATTTGGTCTTGAATTAATTTGTTTGATTTAATATTGCATTCATGAATATAATTAATAATTTCATCAAAACTAGAATTAATTTTAATGATAAAATTACCATACAACTTCAATTGTTCAAAAAGCAAATCAAGTTCCTTAGTAAATTGACGATTAAAGATTATTTCAAGTAAAATTCTGGATGTTTGGTATTTGGAAAGATTAAACTTAACTGTGATTTTGTAGCGAAAACGCAGATTTTTAATGATTTTTCCATAATGATAATCAGCAATAAACTGGTCGATGTATCGAGAGGTCATTTTAATAAAACCAACAGGACGAAATTTGTAAATTTCATTTTCATCATTAGAAATTTTAAGTTTAAAAGTGGAATAATCATCAGGTCCACCAAAGACTTCTTTGATAATACTCATAAGTTCAGAGGTCATATTGAAATGTGAAAAACAAATATATGAAATCTGTTTTCACAATCAAAAAGGGTTGTTGTTATAATTTGATATTATATTTTATAATCAATTTTATTGTATATAATTTGATACAAAAAATACAAAAACTAAAATTAAAAATAGTTTAAAAAGTTAAATGTTTGTTTGCTTGTTTATGAGCCACAAGCCATACAATCCGGATTATCTCGACGACACATTGGGATATTATCATCATTTTTAGGTGATGTAGATTGTTGTTGTTCTGTTTGAACTGGAGCACGACCTCTTCCACGTTGGGTTTCAACTGTAACTGTTACTTTCTTTGCTGTAACTGCACGACGTGAGCGGAGATAGTATTGCCCAGTTTTAAGACCTTTATTCCATGCATAAAAGTACATCGATGTCATTTTGTCGTGATTAAGATCAGTCAACCATAAATTCATACTTTGACTTTGGCAAATAAAAGCACCACGATCTGCAGCTTGATCAATAATTACTCGAGGGGACATATCCCATGATGTTTTATAGATTTTACGAATCTCTTCAGGGATTTCTTCAATTTCTTGAATTGACCCTTCATTACTGATAATTTTATTTTTGAGTTCTTCATTCCAAAGACCAATTTCGAGTAGATCATGAATAAGATGTTTATTGATAATAACAAATTCACCTGCGAGGGTACGGCGTTTATAAATCACTGATGTAAATGGTTCGCATGCTTCATTGTTTCCTAGAATTTGACTTGTACTAGCAGTTGGCATAGGAGCAAGTAAAAGACTATTACGCATTCCTACTTTTTTAATTCGTTCTTTGAGTTCATCAAATTTTGGTTTCATTTCAGCAGATGGTTCTTTACCCCACATATCATATTGTAAAAGACCTTTCGATGCAGGTGACCCTTCAAAAGTTGAATAACTACCAAGATAGTTTTCGCGATTTAATTCTTCAGGAATTAATCGAAGAATATGTTCTAATTCAGAGCGTTCTTTCTTTTGAACTGGTGTCATGTCTTTTTTGAGCATATTGTTCAATTCTTTGAATTTAAGAATTTGCCCTTCACGTTTTTCAGCAATATCAACAGATGTTTTAACAGCTGCATAATAAATATGTTCAAAGATCTTAATATTTAATTCTGCCGCTTCCACACTATCAAAAGGATATTTGAGCATTGCATAGACATCACTGAGACCTTGAGCACCAATACCAATTGGACGATGTTTTTTATTTGATGTTTTGCATTTATCAACTGGATAATAGTTAATATCGATAATTTTATTTAAATTACGAACAATAACACGAGTTGTTTCTTCTAACATATCAAAATCGAATGTTTTTGTTTCCATATTAACAAACTTAGGAAGACCAATTGAAGCCAGGTTACAAACAGCAATTTCATCTTTATCAGTATATTCAATAATTTCGGTACATAAATTGGAAGACCAAATAGTTCCTAAATTTTTTTGATTAGATTTACCATTTGCATGATCTTTAAATAGCATATAAGGACCACCTGTTTCTTCTTGTGATTCTAGGATACGTTTCCATAGTTTTTGGGCTGGAATCGATTCACGACCACGACCTTCCTCTTCATACTTGGAATATAATTCTTCAAATTTATCTCCATAAACATTATGAAGTCCAGGGGCTTCATCTGGACTAAATAGTGTCCATTGTTCATTGGCTTTAACACGTTTCATAAATAAATCTGGAATCCAAAGTCCATAAAATAGATTACGTGCACGCATGTCCTCAGAACCTTGAGGTTTCTTGAGATCAATAAATTCAAAGATATCACAATGCCATGGTTCTAGGTAGATAGCAAATGAACCTTTACGTTTCCCACCACCTTGATCAACATATTCAGCAGTTGTATCAAATGGACGAAGCATAGGTACAATACCATTTGAACGTCCATTAGTACCATTGATAATTGCATTTTTACCACGAACATTATGAATCGCAAGACCAATACCACCTGCAGTTTTAGAGATTAGAGCACATTCCTTGAGGGTATTGTAAATACCATCAATTGAATCAGATTCCATCGCAAGAAGGAAACATGAACTTGCTTGTTCATTTTTGGTTCCCATATTAAAGAGGGTTGGAGTCGCATGTGTAAAATAACCTTGAGACATCATTTCATATGTATAAATAGCTTCTTTAAAATCATTACGATGAATACCAAGAGCAACACGAAGATACATATCTTGTGGGCGTTCAACTGGTTTTCCATTAACTTGTAAAAGATAAGAACGATAGAGAGTCATAAAACCAAAATAATCAATGTTATAATCACGTTCATATTTAATAATTGTATTAAGTTTATTTTTGTGTTGTTTAACAATTTTATAGAATTCTTCGTTGATAAGAGGTGAATGATTACC
>JACCDO011332570.1_pt1 | contig 17818 bp, 13 predicted proteins | sample 7446101 | NCBI WGS metagenome assembly JACCDO01 (sample SAMN15323440, study PRJNA562643) | freshwater metagenome | isolation source: river surface water | place: USA:Blue River Watershed | collected 2017-08-16 | reverse complement strand
TGGAGGTTACCGCGTTTCACCGTAACTAAATACGCTCGTCTCTGTGGCCCTATTCCTCACGTCGCCGTGGATGGCCGTTAGCCATCACCCTTCCCTATGGAGTCCGGACTTTCCTCCCCCTCAATAACGAGGCGGCGATTGCCCAATTGACTCTGCGCCTGCAGTCTAACGCAGTCAGAGAAATTTAGCGAAAGATTGTGTAATTAAACGAGCGACCAAGCGATTGTTTCACCGGCTCGCAGCGGAACAATCGTGGCATCACCCAACGGCAACTCAGCAGGAATATTTTGGGCTTGCTTGGCTAAAGTAATTTTTTTAGTGTTGCGCGGTAATGAATAAAAATCGGGGCCAAAGAAACTCGCAAAACCTTCCAATTTATCGAGCTTCCCTACACTTTCAAACGCTTCAGCATATAAACCCAGTGCATTGAAAGCACTATAGCAACCAGCACAACCACAGGCAGCCTCTTTGGCTCCTTTTGCATGTGGAGCACTATCGGTTCCCAAAAAGAATCGGGGGTTGCCACCGGTAGCAACTTCCATCAATGCAAGCCGATGCTCTTCACGCTTCAATACCGGCAAACAATAATTATGCGGACGAATACCACCAGCAAAAATCGCATTGCGATTCATCAGCAAATGTTGAGGAGTAATCGTTGCTGCTAACGTATTTTTTCCACCAGTCACAGCATCGCGAACATAGTGAGCTGCTTGTTTGGTGGTAATGTGCTCAAAGACGACTTTGAGATCAGGAAATTTTTTACGCAGGGGATCTAATATGGTGTCGATAAAAACCGCTTCACGATCAAAGATATCAACCTCAGAGCTCGTTACTTCACCATGCACTAAGAGTGGCATGCCAACAGATTGCATAGCTTCTAATGCTGCGTAACAATGCTTCAGATCACTGACTCCAGCATCACTATTAGTAGTGGCGCCAGCAGGATACAACTTAAACCCAACAATACCTTCTGCCTTTGCTTTGCGAACCTCATCAGCAGAAGTATTATCAGTAAGGTACAAAGTCATCAATGGAGTAAAGCTAGTCAAGCCCAATAAATTGAGGTTTGCCTGAATACGTCCTTGATAAGCCTTAGCTAAATCCACAGTAGTAACTGGTGGTTTCAAGTTAGGCATGATGATGGCACGGGCAAATTGACGTGCAGTATCTGCCAAGACATCTTTCATTACCTCACCATCACGAATATGCAAATGCCAATCGTCTGGCTGAATGAGCTGGATTTGAGTAGGGCTATTGGACATATTATTTATTGAGCAAGATGATACGGAAATCATTCACATTCGTTAGTGTAGGTCCAGTTTCCACTAAAGCACCTAAGTCTGCAAAGAAGCCATAACAATCATGCGCCTTTAAGAAGGGTTCGGGTGCAATTCCCTTGAATTGGCTTTGATGGCGAACATCCTCATTGAACCAGGCGCCAGCATTCTTCTCGCTACCATCTATACCGTCGGTATCGGCAGCCAGTCCTGCTAATCGAGGCAAATCTTTTGTATGAGCAAATAGAGACAATAAATACTCGCTGCAGCGGCCACCACGACCCTTGAGGCCGGCGGGAATGGATACGGTGCACTCTCCTCCCGAGATGAGAGCCAAAGGTTGATCAAGCCCCTTATTGAAATACTCACGAATCATATTTGCCTGACTGGCCCCTACTTCTTGAGCTTCTCCAGTAATCGTGTCACCTAAAATAATGGTCTCATAGCCATGTGAGCGAACAAAGTCTGCTGCAGCCTCTAAGCTTTTATAAGCAGTGGCAATCACATGATTGGCTACTTGCGCGTCGATTAGATCAATATCTTTTAAGGTCTCTGGCTTTTCTCCTGCTAAACCTTTTTTGAGATGTGTCATTACCGATACAGGGATAGAAGATGTATCTAAATCATATTTTTGCAAAATATTGAGTGCATCTAAATAGCTTGAGTAGTCAGCAGCGCATGGGCCACTTGCAATATCAGCCGGAGAATCCCCAGTCACATCTGAGATCAGCAAAGCTTCAACTCTCGCCCCGCGTGCAATCGCAACTCTAGCCAAATTGCCACCTAAGATGGCCGATAAATGTTTGCGCACAACATTCATTTCTTCAATTGGTGCACCACTACGCAAAAGAGCTTCAGTGGTAATACGCATATCCTCAATACTGATTCCTGCTTGCGGCAAGGTGAGCAAACTAGAGCCACCACCGGATATCAAGGCAATCAACACATCATCTGCTTGCAATTGATTTGCTATGTCTAAGACTTCTTTAGCGCCATCCATGCCCGCCTGATCGGGAACAGGATGACCAGCTTCAATGATTTTGATATGGGATGTTGCAGAGCCATGTCCATAGCGAGTAAGGACCACACCCTCGATGGCAAGCTTAGGCCAATGTGTTTTTGCATATGCTTCTAATGCGCTTGCCATTGAAGCACTAGCCTTACCTGCCCCCACTACCCAGCATTTTCCTTTTGGCTCTTTACCGACTGGAAATATTTTTGCCAGGTATTGCGGAACAATAACTTGCGGGTCTGCTACAGACACCGCTGCTGCAAAAGCATTTTTCAGAATTGATTCGGTATTTAAGGACATGCTCATTACCCCATTCTAATCAAGAGCGGCGCGCTCTTGCATTTGCCACATCTCAGAATATCGACCATTGGCTGCTAACAAATCTTGATGGGTTCCTCGCTCCACAATTTGTCCATGCTCCATAACCAAGATTTGATCCGCATGAATAATAGTAGAAAGACGATGCGCAATGATGAGCGTCGTGCGATTTTTGGCTAAGCTCAATAGCTCCTCTTGGAAGGCGCGCTCCGTTTTGGAATCCAAGGCTGAAGTAGCCTCATCAAAAATCAGCATCGCAGGCTTTTTCAGTAAAGTCCTAGCAATAGCTACCCGTTGTTTCTCACCACCAGAGAGCTTTAATCCTCGCTCACCCACTTGGGTTTCATAGCCTTCAGGTAAACGCTTGATAAAGCCATCGATCTGCGCTGCTCTCGCCGCCTCGTGCACCTCTTCAATAGAAGCGGATGGATTACCGTATGCAATGTTGTATCCAATAGTGTCATTAAACAGTACCGTATCCTGTGGCACGATGCCAATTGCCTTGCGCAGACTAGCTTGAGTCACATCTTCAATATTTTGACCATCAATCAAAATGGATCCTGACTGCACCTCGTAAAAACGAAAGAGCAATCTAGCCAAAGTACTTTTTCCAGCGCCACTTTGGCCTACAACTGCAGTAATAGTTCCTGCGGGAATATTAAAACTGACATCTCTCAGAATTTCTCGTTTACTCTCATAGTGAAATGAGACATGCTCAAACCGGATATCTGGACCCAAAGCCCGATTATGAATTTGCAATACTGTTGCATCAGGTGAGTCAGCAATCTCTTTATCAGTGTTCAATAAAGAAAACATGCGATCCATATCCGTTAAAGCCTGCTTAATTTCACGATAGATAACACCCAAGAAATTCAGTGGGATATAGAGTTGAATCATTAAGGTATTGACCAATACGAGATCACCCAAAGTCATGGAGCCATTAACTACTCCAAGAGTGGCGCGCCATAAGATCAATACCAAGCCAACAGCAATAATGATTTGTTGACCTAAGTTGAGTACCGCTAAGGTCTTTTGTGATTTCACTGCTGCCGTCTGATAGCGCAGCAAGTTTTCATCGTAACGACTCGCTTCAAAGGCTTCATTACCAAAATACTTGACTGTCTCAAAATTCAATAAGGAGTCAATGGCCTTTTGATTAGCCTTCGAGTCCATATCATTCATGGTGCGACGGTAATGAGTCCGCCACTCCGTCACCACAATCGTGAAAACAATATAAAGAACTAAAGCTGCAAATGTAATGGCTGCAAACCAAATATCGTATGCATAGGCAAAGTATCCCAGCACTAAACAGAACTCAATTAAGGTTGGCAGAATGCTGTAAAGGGAATATGAAATAAGCGATTGGATACCGCGGGTGCCACGTTCAATATCCCGACTGACACCACCAGTTTGGCGTGCTAAATGAAAACTGAGGGCTAAAGAATGCAAATGCTCAAAAACCTGTAGAGCCACCTTACGAACTGCATTTTGAGTGACCCGTGCAAATAAAGCCTCACGTAACTCAGTAAATAGTGAAGCTGAAATTCTTAATAAACCATAACCAAGAATGATGCCTACCGGCACAACTAGTAAGGCTTGAGGAGAGCTCGCTTTGATGTCTAAGGAGTCAATTAAATCCTTCATCAGAATAGGAATACCCAGATTGGCAAACTTGGCTGCAATCAAGCAAGTCAAAGCCAAGGCCACTCTAAAGCGATACTCTAAAAGATAGGGCAAGAGGTCACGGATAACACGCCAATCGCCTCTTTGAGGTGTTTTTGAATCCGAAGTACTGCGATGGTGGCCCGATGAATGTCTCATCGTTCTATCTTATTCCTAAAATACGCAGCACTCATTGCGCTGAAAATAATTTCAGAATTGCTTCACCATTGCTAGGAGAAAAACATTGCTTGGCCGCTTCCTGATATGGCAACCATTGATAGGCTACATGCTCTCTAGGCGCAAGCTGAATTTGGACATTATCCGGAACCTTCAGTGAGAACCAATGTTCAATATTGCGCGTCACGCCTGGCGCGTAACGAAAGCGCCACGAAGGATAGATTTCATATTCAATTTGGTGATGCATATTACTTAACGCACCCTCTGGTAATTGATCTACTGCAATACCCGTCTCTTCAAAGACCTCTCGGGCAGCAGCTAGCGCGAGGTCTTCATCAGGGGCATCTAAACTACCAGTCACCGACTGCCAAAAGCCATTGCGATCTGCGCGCTCTATCAATAAAACATCCCTATTCGATTTATAGATAACAACTAAAACCGAAATAGGGATTTTCAAGATAGGTACTACTGAATTTACTTAGGCTGCTGGAGCAGCTTGGCGCAAACGGATATGTAACTCGCGTAGCTGACGCTCATCCACTGGGCTAGGCGCTTGAGTTAGCAAGCACTGTGCCCGTTGTGTTTTAGGGAAAGCAATCACATCACGAATTGATTCAGCACCAGTCATCATGGTGACAATACGGTCTAGACCGAATGCAATACCACCATGTGGAGGAGCGCCATACTGCAATGCATCCAATAAGAAGCCAAACTTAGATTGCGCTTCTTCAGCGCCAATTTTGAGTGCACGGAATACCTGACTTTGGACAGCTTCTTGATGGATACGCACGGAGCCTCCACCAATTTCACTGCCATTGAGCACCATGTCATAGGCTTTGGCCAAGCACTTACCAGGATCAGACTCTAAATACTTCATATGCTCATCTTTAGGACTGGTAAACGGATGATGACAAGCAACCCAACGAGCTTCACCTTCGTCATAGTCAAACATCGGGAAATCAACCACCCATAATGGCTTCCAACCCTCAGTAAAGAGACCATGCTCTTTACCCCAAGCAGAATGTCCAATACGTAAGCGCAAGTTACCAATAGCGTCATTCACTACTTTTGCTTTATCAGCACCAAAGAAAATGATGTCGCCGTCTTTTGCGCCAGTGCGTTTTAGGATGCCCTCAATGGCGGCATCATGTAGATTCTTCACGATTGGAGATTGCAAACCATTACGACCTTCTGCAACAGAGTTCACCTTGATCCAAGCTAAACCCTTGGCCCCGTAAATGCTGACGAATTGGGTGTAGTCATCGATTTCACTACGGCTAATTTCTGCACCACCGGGAACGCATAAGCCAACCACACGACCGCCATCCTGGTTCGCAGCGCCTGAGAACACTTTGAAATCAACGTCTTTCATGAGATCCGTTAATTCAGTGAACTCAAAGTTCACGCGTAAATCAGGCTTATCGGATCCAAAGCGGGCCATCCCCTCTGAATAAGGCATTGTTGGGAATGGATTTGGTAACTCAACATTCATCGTCTTCTTGAAAATATGACGAATCATGTTTTCAAAGAGATCACGAATTTCTAATTCACTTAAGAAGGCAGTTTCACAGTCGATCTGAGTAAATTCAGGCTGACGATCTGCACGCAAATCTTCATCGCGGAAACATTTAGTAATTTGATAGTAACGATCAAAACCAGCCACCATCAATAACTGTTTAAAAAGTTGTGGCGATTGTGGCAAAGCAAAGAATTGACCATCATGCACTCGCGAAGGAACGAGATAGTCACGCGCACCCTCTGGAGTGCTCTTAGTCAGCATTGGTGTTTCGATGTCAATAAAACCAGCATCGTCTAGATAGCGACGGCACTCCATCGCAACGTTGTAACGCAAACGCAAATTCTTTTGCATTTGTGGGCGACGTAGATCTAATACGCGGTGAGTTAAACGGGTTGTCTCAGATAAATTTTCATCATCCAATTGAAATGGGGGAGTAATAGAGGCATTAAGAATAACTAAGTTATGGCAAAGAATTTCTACCTTACCGCTAACCAAATCATTGTTCTCTGTACCTGCAGGACGAGCACGTACCAAGCCTTTGATCTGAATACAAAACTCATTACGCACTTGCTCAGCAAGCGCAAACATTTCTGGGCGATCAGGATCGCAAACTACTTGTACAAAACCCTCGCGGTCACGCAAGTCAATAAAGATAACGCCACCATGATCACGGCGACGATTCACCCATCCAGAGAGAGTGACTTCTTGACCAATCAGTGAATCGGTTACCTGTCCACAGGTATGGCTTCGCATCGACATAAAATTTCCTATAAATCAAGAATGGTGTGGAGACCTAATTGCAGGTGTTCCACTAGAACTATTGGGCGGTACAGATCCCATCGAAACAATATGCTTCAATGCTTCTTCAACGCTCATCTCTAATTCAATTGTTTGCGCACGTGGCACGATCATGAAAAAACCAGAGGTAGGATTAGGGGTAGTTGGCAAAAATACGTTGACGTAATCTTCACCTAACTTCGCAGTGACTTCTTTAGCAGGTATGCCTGTCTGAAATGCAATAACCCAAGAGTCTGCATGTGGATAACGAATCAATAAAGCCTTACTAAATGCCTGACCACTGCCAGAAAACAAAGTAGAAGAGACTTGTTGAACGCTGGAATAAATTGATCGCACAATCGGGATGCGATTGACAAACCTATCCCATATTTTTAACCACCATTGCCCAGCAAAACTGATTGCTAAAAAACCCGTCAACATGATGACAGCAATCACAATTAGTATGCCGACCCCCGGAAGGTCACGGAAATGCTGCAAATCCAGAGTAGCGTCACGCGGAAGAACCAGAATAATCGCGTGCATAACAGAACCAAATACACCGTCAAGCAGACCCAAGCCCCATGCAATCACCCAAACCGTGATTGACAGTGGTGCCCAAACTAGAATGCCCGCAATAAAGTATTTTTTCATGTGTCCGCCTAACCCGCTATTTTAGCGGTTTAGGCGCCTGAGTAGCGAGAGCTCAATAAACACCGAGGCGAATGATCAAAATTCCCACTAAAAAGCCGCCCGCAAAGAGCAAAGCCCCCACCAAAATACGATGAGTACGCCTTTCTTGGACTAAAAGGGCCTTGAGGATCTCTAATTCGCCACCATTGTCCTTTGGCTGAATTCCTGCCTTCGCAAGGCTATCAGCCAGCAAACGAGGCAGAGTAGGCAAGATTTTGGCCCACATTGGTGCTTCCGCCTTTAAGCCATCAATCAGACCACGGAATCCCAACTGCTTATCCACCCATTTCTCCAAGATCGGCTTAGCAGTCTTCCAAAGATCCAAATCAGGATCTAGTTCGCGTGCGAGACCCTCGACATTTAAGAGGGTTTTTTGCAACAAAGTCAGTTGAGGCTGAATTTCGACCTTAAAACGGCGTGAGGTCTGGAAGAGTCGCATCAACACAATTCCTAGGGAAATTTCTTTCAGCGGACGATCAAAATAGGGCTCGCAAACAGCCCTTACAGCACCCTCTAATTCTTCAACACGTGTCTCCGCCGGAACCCATCCAGACTCTATGTGTAACTCAGCCACGCGACGGTAATCGCGATTAAAGAAGGCTAAGAAATTCAGAGCTAAATAATTTTTATCTGATTCACTAAGCGCACCAACAATTCCAAAATCAAGTGAAATAAAACGACCGAAAGTATCGGGCTCCAAGCTAATCATGATATTTCCCGGATGCATGTCTGCATGGAAAAAACCGTATTCAAATACTTGTGTAAAAAATATTTCAACGCCATCAGCTGCTAATTTTTTAAAATCCACCCCTGCCGCACGTAACTCTGCAGTACGGCCAATAGAGATGCCATACATTCTCTGCATTACGATGACGTTCGTATGGCATAAATCCCAATACATTTCAGGAATCATGAGCTTGGTAGAGTCAACAAAGTAACGACGCAGTTGACTCGCATTCGCTGCTTCACGCATCAGATCTAATTCATCGTGCAAGTAAGTATCGAATTCCGAAACGTTCTCGCGTGGCTTTAATCGACGTCCATCCTCAGAGCTCTTCTCGATAATTTTGGCTAAGTCATACATCAAAGCTAAATCACCATCGATCACCGGCAGAATACCTGGACGCAACACCTTAATAGCTACAGCCTGACCTTCCCATTCGGGATGTTTTTCAGTGGCTCGCAAAACTCCAAAATGCACCTGTGCAACAGAAGCACTAGCCACTGGTGTGGCATCAAAGCTAACAAAGACCTCTTCAATAGACTCCCCAAGCGCCTTCTCGATTAAACGACGGGACTCTTCATTTGAGAAGGGTGGGACTTGATCCTGCAGCTTTGCTAACTCATTGGCAATATCTTCCGGCAATAAATCGCGACGGGTAGAAAGTACTTGTCCAAACTTCACAAAAATGGGACCCAGCGCTTCCAGAGTTAAGCGAATACGCTCCCCTCTTGGCAAATGTTTGCCGGGTGAAATCCAACAAAGAATGCTTAATAAGCTACGGCGAATACCTGGCTTTAATAGATCACGTAGCAGCGGTAATAAACCAAAGCGCCATGCAGTAAAGAAGATATAGCAAAGACGAGCAATTCGACGCACGATTTATTTAGCCTTTTGCTCTAAGAGTTGAATTCTTTTTTCCATCCGATCTACTGCATCACGCAAATCATTTAATTCGGCTTTACGAATCACCATGTCGCGTTGATGGAGTAGCACTTTCTTTTCTTCACTGAGATATTCAACAACGTTATCGAGTAAATCACTAGCAGCTGAGTGTGTAGCAGAGACAAACTTCTTGCCTTGCTTTACTGCGAAATGAGCGGGAGCATCACCAACGATGCGCGCTAAATCTTCCTCATATTCCCAACGCAATTGCCCAGCTAGACGACCTATCAATTGCGCCAAGTCTGCATCCCCGGTAATTTTGACTGCTTTAAATGCTTGCTCACGCAAACTCCCAGAACTACCCGCTAAATCATTGAGGGCTTTGCTGGAGACTTCTAGAGTTAATGATGGCGAATCAGCATCCTTAAGAACATGTAATAAGCCTGCAGGGGTAATCTCAAAACACAGATCACCCAGGGGAAGCTGGAGAAGAATGGATTTACCGGCATGTTTAGCAAGCTGCGCCATTGCCCAAGGCTCACTACCTAGAACGTGATTAATCCCCCGGCACATAGCGCCAGCAGCAATCGTATGGGTAGATGAAAAAGCTGTGTTCATGAGTGTAAAAAACCCGCACTAGTGCGGGTTTTCCAATGGAAACTACCTTAAGCTTAAACCAACTGGGAGATACCCGCTAGTACCCAGCCTCCAGGGCCTTCTACTGGCTTGCTGAGATTCCAGATTTCAGAGAACTCCGTTGCAGCCGCTCCAGGCTGTTCACGAATCATGCCGCCGAACTGAATGCTGCAGTAATAGTGTGCATCATTTGTTTCAATACCCAAGAGGCGTGCCTGAATGCTGATAACGTCAGTCTGATTAGAGCCATCAGTGCGACCAGCTAAATCTTGCTGAATCGTGGCAAACATGTCCGGGGTCGTGAATTCGCGCAAAGCAGCTAGATCACCCTGATCCCATGCTTTTTGCAAGCCAACAAAATATTGCTTCGCATTTTCCAAAAAGGTTTGCTCATCAAATCCTGGTGGAAGCGTGGACTGGAAACGATCAGGCTCAGGACTGATAGCACCAAAGGCGCTAGCTGCAGGATTAAATGCAGGCTCCTGACGCGGTGCTTGCTCGTGTGCAGTACGTTGCATACCAGTCATAGGAATATTGGCGTTACGACCAGCTCCTGACATTGCAGGAAGCAACCTTCTGATAACAAACATAATTGCAAAGCCTACGAGCAGAGCAATCAATAAGCCTGTCACAAACGAAGAGGCTGCTTCACCCAAGCCAAAATGTGAGAGCAAATAACCAATTCCAAGACCTGCCGCTAAACCACCCAAGATTCCACCCATGCCACCGAAGCGACTTGGTGCAGCTGCTGGTGTTGGTGCTGCAGCAGGTGCTGCTGGCTGAGCTTGTTGAGCAGGTTTTTGCGCTGGCGTAGCTTGCTTCTGGATCGGAGCACTTGGCGCCTTGCCAATACTTTTACCGCCACCCAAACGAGCTGCCTCTACATGACCTACTGAAGCAAAAACTAAGCTCACGCTCAATAAAACAGCTTTAAAAAAATGTTTGTTCATATTCATTTACCCCCTAGTAACTTCTCTAACTCTTTAGTTTTTAAAACTTTAAAAACTACATAACTATCAGTATTTAATACCAATATGCAAAGCAACAATACCCCCAGTCATTCTATGGGTTTCTACCTCATCAAAACCTACCCCCAGCATGATCTCTTTCAAGGCCTGTGCATCAGGGTGCATTCGGATGGATTCCGCTAAATAACGATAACTTTCAGAATCTTGAGCAATTTTCTCGCCCAACCAGGGTAGTACCTTAAATGAATAGGCGTCATAAACCGGTTGCAAAAAGGCATCCGGCTTGGAGAACTCCAATACAAGAACCCGGCCACCAGGTTTAATCACTCGCAACATCTCCCCCAAAGCTACATCTTTGTGGGTCATATTACGAAGACCAAATGCCACTGTCACTACATCAAAATGTTTAGCTGGGAAAGGAATTTGTTCTGCATCGAATTGGACACAAGGCAAAGCCATGCCGCGATCTAAAAGGCGATCACGACCAACCCCCAGCATCGATGCATTAATGTCACTTAACCATACCTGGGCATCTGAATTACTACCCCATTGGGCTGCCTTAGCAAAAGCTGCCGCCAAATCTCCTGTACCGCCCGCGATGTCTAATACCTTTTGTCCAGGACGTACTTGTGCGCGAGCAATTGTGATTTTTTTCCAAACACGATGCAGTCCAAATGACATGAAGTCATTCATCACATCATATTTACTCGCAACCGAATGAAAGACCTCGGCAACCTTACCGGCTTTTTCCGCCTCATCAACACTTTGATAACCGAAGTGAGTTTTACTCATTAATGACTTCCACAAGAATGGCCTGCACTTGTCATGGGCGCATCTCGATCTAAACCAGCAGCCGCCAATTTATCTAAATGCTCTTTCCATAACTGATCTTGGTTTTCACACAAGAAACGCAAGAAATCCCAAGAATATAGCCCTGAATCATGCCCATCAGAAAAACTGGGCTTTAAGGCGTAATGGCCAACAGGCTCAAGGTTCGCAATCAGTACCTCACGCTTACCGGTCTGAAGGGTTTCCTGGCCAGGACCATGACCCTGCACTTCTGCAGAAGGAGATAAAACGCGTAGTAGCTCAAAAGGAAGGCGATAGGTGTTGCCATCCTCGTAAGAGAGCTCCAATACTTTGGACTGTTGATGAACTACCACGTTATTAGGAATCATTTAAACCAATACCCTTTCGATACCGCCATGGTTTGCTTTTTCCACGTAATCTTGCATCCAATTTTGACCCAGTAATTTCTGCGCCATTTCAACCACTATGTAATCTGCAGTGGTATCACTATCAGCATCGAAGCGAGTCAGTCCTTGCAAACAAGAAGGGCAGCTCGTTAAGACCTTCACATCTCCCGTAAAGTCTCCCTTGCGCAAATCGGTTGCAGCCTTTTCCATTTCGATTTGCTTACGAAAACGTACTTGAGTAGAAATATCTGGACGGGTTACAGCCAAAGTACCTGACTCACCACAGCAGCGATCATTCTTCTTAATCGCTTTGCCATCTGCCATACCGATGAGCTCATTGACCGTCTTCATTGGGTCCTGCAACTTCATTGGTGAATGACACGGATCGTGATACATATATTTCACGCCACTCACATCGGAGAGTTTGACACCCTTCTCCAAGAGATATTCGTGAATATCAATGATTCGACAACCTGGAAAGATCTGTTCAAACTGATAGCCAGCAAGCTGGTCATAACAAGTTCCACAAGATACGACCACAGTCTTAATATCCAAGTAGTTCAATGTATTGGCTACGCGATGGAATAAGACACGATTATCCGTAATCATTTTCTCGGCTTTATCAAAGTCACCATTACCGCGCTGCGGGTAACCACAGCATAGGTAGCCAGGGGGCAATACTGTCTGAACCCCAACATTCCATAACATCGCCTGAGTTGCTAGACCTACTTGGGAAAACAGGCGCTCCGATCCACAACCAGGGAAATAAAAGACTGCCTCAGTGTCTGCAGAGGTTGTCTTTGGATCGCGAATGATGGGAACATAGTTTGCATCTTCAATATCAAGCAAAGCACGCGCAGTTTTCTTAGGAAGATTGCCCGGCATTTTCTTATTAACAAAGAAGATGACCTGCTCTTTAATATTAGGCTTACCAACCGTTGCGGGTGGATGCGCAGTTTGCTGTTTTGCAAATTTACGCAGCACATCATTACCTAAGCGCTGCAACTTATAACCCCATCCAATCATTGTCTTGCGAGCAAGATGAATGGATTCAGGGCTGGTTGCATTCAGGAAAAACATGGATGCCGCAGTTCCAGGATTAAAACGCTGCTGCCCCATCTTGCGCAAGAGATTACGCATATTCATCGTCACATCACCAAAGTCAATTTTGACTGGGCAAGGCGTTAAGCACTTATGACAAACCGTGCAATGCGCAGCTACGTCATCAAACATTTCCCAGTGGCGGATTGAAACGCCACGTCGAGTTTGCTCTTCGTATAAGAAGGCCTCAATTAGCAATGAAGTGGCCAAAATTTTATCGCGTGGGCTATAAAGTAGATTCGCGCGGGGCACATGCGTAGAGCAAACTGGCTTACATTTACCGCAACGTAGACAATCTTTCACGCTGTCGGCAATAGCCCCAATATCACTTTGCTGCATGATGATGGATTCATGGCCCATCAAGCCAAAACTAGGCGTATACGCCATGCTGAGATCAGCATGTGGCATTAATTTACCCTTGTTAAAGCGACCTTCTGGATCAACACGATTCTTATAGCTACGGAAATCTTTTAATTCATTTTCAGTAAGATATTCCAGCTTAGTCATACCACTGCCGTGCTCACCAGAAATCACACCATCCAAAGAGCGGGCAAGCTTCATGATGCGATCAACAGAATGATGTGCATCTTGCAACATCTCATAATCATCAGAGTTCACAGGAATATTGGTGTGTACATTTCCATCACCAGCATGCATGTGGAGCGCAACAAAAACGCGTTTACGTAATATCTTTTTATGAATTGCCTCAAGCTCATTGAGAATAGGCTCAAACGCTAAACCGCCGAAAATAATACGCAGCTCAGCACGAATCTCCTCTTTCCACGAGGCACGCAAAGAGTGATTCTGTAATTGCGGGAAATAGACATCCATCTGAGTAAGCCACTCAGCCCAACGCTGTCGAACATTCTCAATTAATTCCAGAGCCTGCTGAACTCGGTCGCCCAAGATCTCCGCTGTTGGAATCTCATAATCTTCATCGCCCTTACCAAGCGGTAATGCACCCTTACTCAAGAATGCCTCTAGACCATCAAGCACTTGAAGTTTATTTTTAAGTGATAGCTCAATATTGATGCGATCAATGCCATCGGTGTACTCACCCATGCGTGGCAAAGGAATCACCACATCTTCATTAATCTTAAAAGCATTTGTATGGCGTGCAATGGCAGCAGTACGAGCACGATCTAGCCAGAATTTTTTACGAGCGTCAGAACTTACAGCAACAAAGCCCTCTCCAACACGCAAGTTAGCCATGCGAACAACTTCACTGGTTGCTGCGGCAACGGCCTCTTCATCATCACCTGCAATATCACCAATTAATACCATCTTGGGCAAACTATTCCGTTTAGATTTCGTGGAATAACCCACTGCTCTTAAATAGCGATCATCCAAATGCTCGAGGCCAGCCAAAATCGGGCCACCCTGTTTACTCAAGCCATCGAGGTAAGCCTTGATTTCCACAATACTCGGAATAGCTTCGCGCGCTTGACCAAAAAACTCCAAACAAACGGTGCGCATAAATTTAGGCATGCGATGCAATATCCAGGTTGCACTGGTAATCAAACCATCACAACCTTCTTTTTGTACGCCAGGCAAGCCCGATAAGAATTTATCAGTGACATCTTTGCCTAAACCTTCTTTGCGGAAACGTTTGCCTTCTACTTCAAGTATTTCTGTTTTTAGAATACGTTCACCAGGCTCACTCAATCCATCTGACCAAGTTAACTGAAAGCGAACCATATCTACTTCATGAATTTTCCCGAGGTTGTGATCCAGACGCTCAATTTCTAACCAATTTCCTTCGGGATCCACCATACGCCAGCTAGCTAAATTATCTAGAGCAGTACCCCATAAAACTGCTTTCTTACCACCCGCGTTCATGGCGATATTTCCACCGATACAGCTAGCATCTGCCGAAGTGGGATCAACCGCAAACACCAGCCCAGCATGCTCTGCAGCATCTGCAACACGGCGCGTAACTACACCAGCACCAGTAAAGATTGTTGGCACTTCGTGAGCCACGCCAGGCAAATGCATAGCCTTAACACCGCCGATATTCTCTAACTTCTCGGTGTTAATTACTGCTGACATGGCATAGAGAGGAATCGCGCCACCGGTATAGCCAGTGCCCCCTCCACGTGGAATGATGGTGAGACCTAACTCCACGCAAGCTTTAACTAAGCCAGGGATCTCAGATTCATAATCGGGTTTCAAAACTACCAGCGGAAATTCGACACGCCAGTCAGTAGCATCAGTCACATGAGCAGCACGTGAGACACCATCAAAACAAATATTGTCTTTGGCAGTATGGCGGCCCAAATCTTTAAGCGCCCGCTTACGAATTTGCTCTACTTCCTTGAAACCATTTTCGAAATTTTCGATTGCGCGATAGGCAGCACTTAATAAAATTTCTACTTGATCTGCTGACTCACCACTATTTCGCTTTTTTACTTCACCTAAGCGATGCCAGAGTGCGTCAGTTAATTGTTTGCGACGAGTAGGGCTATCAAGCAAATCGTCTTGCAAGAATGGGTTACGCTGAACCACCCAAATATCGCCCAGAATTTCAAATAGCATCCGTGCAGAACGGCCAGTACGTCTGACGCCACGCAGACTATTCAGTACGCGCCATGACTCCTCACCTAATAGGCGAATCACAATTTCTCTGTCAGAAAAGGAGGTGTAGTTGTAGGGAATTTCACGCAAACGGGGTGAACCCGCTTCAGCGTCCAACAACTGGTTCAAAGCCAATGGTGCATTCATAGCGACATATTTGATAAATAAGCATTTTAATAGAGCAAAGCTGATAGTGGCAGGAAACACAGAAAGTTGTTGGCTAAAGACATAAACCCTTGCAAAACTAAGGGCTTAGAGCTCATCCGTGGTACGCTCATTGGATGGCAACGAACTATTTAAAGAAAATTTTATCGGCTCGCGTCTATGACGTGGCGAGAGAAACTGAGCTCCAACTAGCCCCCGAACTCAGCAAGCGCTTAGGTAATCAGGTTTTGCTGAAAAGAGAGGATAACCAGCCGGTTTTTTCCTTCAAACTGCGTGGCGCCTATAACAAAATGGCCCATTTAAGTGCCGAGGCTCTGAAACGCGGGGTAATCGCGGCCTCAGCAGGCAATCATGCTCAGGGGGTGGCCCTTTCTGCCTCCAAGATGAAATGCAAGGCTGTCATTGTGATGCCGGTAACCACTCCAAGCGTCAAAATCGATGCCGTTAAAGCCCGTGGAGGCTCTTGGGTAGAGGTGATCTTGCATGGAGAGTCCTATAGCGATGCATTCAAGCATGCTGAGCTTTTAGAGAAAAAACGGGGATTAACCTTTGTCCACCCCTTTGATGATCCCGATGTCATTGCCGGTCAAGGAACGATTGCTCAAGAAATCTTTCAACAATACCAAGAGCCTATTGAAGCAGTCTTTGTTGCAATTGGTGGGGGTGGTCTGATTGCGGGCATTGGTGAATATGTCAAAGCAGTGAGTCCAAAGACAAAAGTGATTGGTGTGCAGGCCTCAGATTCGGATGCCATGAAACGCTCACTCAAAGCAAACAAGCGCATCGAAATGAAAGATGTGGGTTTGTTTTCTGACGGTACCGCAGTCAAATTAGTTGGTAAAGAAACTTTCCGCATCTGTAAAAAAGTAGTGGACGACATCATTACAGTGGACACCGATGAAATCTGTGCTGCCATCAATGATGTCTTTACAGATACCCGTAGCATCCTTGAGCCTGCAGGCGCATTAGCTATTGCTGGTATGAAAAAGTATGTGGAGAAACATCACACGAAGAAGAAGACATTAGTTGCCGTTGCTTGCGGCGCTAATATGAACTTCAGCCGCCTACGTTTTGTTGCAGAGCGTGCCGATGTTGGTGAATTCCGTGAAGCAGTATTTGCTGTAACCATTCCTGAAGAGCGGGGGTCCTTTAAACGCTTTTGCGAGCTCCTGGGTAAGCGTAACGTCACTGAATTTAACTATCGCATTGGCGATCAAAGTGAAGCCCACATCTTTGTTGGCATCAGCACTCAAAAGGCTGGCGATAGCGAAGCAATTGCGAAGCATTTTCGTAAAGCAAAGTTTGCAACCATTGATCTCACACATGATGAGCTAGCAAAGTCGCATCTACGCCATATGGTTGGCGGACACTCTGCACTTGCCAAAGATGAATTGCTCTATCGCTTTGAGTTTCCGGAGCGCCCTGGTGCTTTGATGAAGTTTTTAACAAGTATGGCGCCCAACTGGAATATCAGCTTGTTCCATTACCGCAATCACGGTGCTGACTATGGTCGTATTTTGATTGGTATTCAAGTGCCCAAGAATGAACAGCAAAAATTCCAGAAATTTTTAGCGACTCTAGGTTATCCACATTGGGATGAAACCCATAACCCGGCGTATCGATTATTCCTTAAATAAGATGTCATACACACTGACCGGAAAACTAGTTGTAGCGATTTCTTCGCGGGCACTCTTTGACTTCGAAGAAGAGAATCGCATTTTTGAATCTTCCGATGACAGCGCCTACATGAAGCTACAGTTAGAGCGCCTAGGTGAGGCAGCTCAGACAGGCGTGGCATTCCCGCTGGTTAAGAAGCTCCTTGCATTTAACGAAGAGGGTGAACAGCGTGTTGAGGTGGTGATTCTTTCGCGCAATGACCCAGTCAGTGGACTGCGTGTTTTCCGTTCAGCAGAACACCATGGCTTGCATCTCGAGCGCGGCGTATTTACACGCGGTCGACCCCCTTATCACTACCTGCGTTCATTGCATGCCAACCTCTTTTTGTCTGCCAACGAAGATGACGTGAGGGCAACTATTGATGCGGGCTTTCCGGCTGCACGCGTTTATCCAGAGTCCAGCAAAACAGCTGAGTCGCACCCCAATGAAATTCGTATCGCGTTTGACGGAGACGCTGTTCTAT
>JACCDO010522202.1_pt1 | contig 17820 bp, 18 predicted proteins | sample 7446101 | NCBI WGS metagenome assembly JACCDO01 (sample SAMN15323440, study PRJNA562643) | freshwater metagenome | isolation source: river surface water | place: USA:Blue River Watershed | collected 2017-08-16 | reverse complement strand
GATAAATCTGGATAAAGGCAATCAGGTTCTATGGTTTGCAAATAGGCGCTACGCTGGGCCATTTCATAGGGTTGATGATCTAAGCCACATATGATGAGTTTGATGTTACGAATCTTGCATAGATGAGTGAGTTCGGCAAGAGTTTCCATGCCAGAGGTGTCTATATAAATTACATTTTTAAGATCTAGGATTAAGGTTTTAGTAGGGAGGTTTTCTTCAATCTTTTCCAATAGCTTTACAGCGCCAAAAAAGATCGCTCCATAAATCCGATATGCATCGATTTGACCTCGATATGGGTTTAGATCTGGAAAGTGATTGAGGTCTGCAGACTCGCAGCGCGAAAGGCTGGAAATACGATAAATGAAAGTGATAAAAGCGCTCAGGAGGCCAACTTGAACGGCAACAGTAAGGTCCAAAATGACTGTTAGTAAAAATACACTCAGAATAGTGAGTCGATAGGGTAGGCGGAACTGCTTTAAGTCGATGAACTTTTTCCATTCACCCATATTCCAAGCCACGTACATCAAGATTGCCGCAAGACTAGCTAGTGGAATATCTTTTGCTAGTGGTGCTGCAAACAGAATCACTAGCAATAATGTTAGTGAATGCACGATGCCGGCAATTGGTGTAGTACCACCACTTTCAATATTGGTTACTGTGCGAGCGATCGTGCCCGTAGCTGGCATACCGCCAAAGAAAGGCGACACAATATTGGCAATCCCTTGTGCCATGAGTTCTTGGTTAGATTCATGTCGATCATGAATGAGTCCATCGGCAATTCTGGCGCAGAGTAGTGACTCAATTGCACCGAGTAGTGCTAGCGTTAATGCTGGTGTGATCATAAATTGCGCAGTACTCCAGCTAATCGGCAGCCACTCAAAATGCGGCAAGGAAGAGGGTATGCCTCCAAAGCGCGTCCCAATCGTATCGATCGGTAGATTCAAAAACGAAGTGATGATGGTAGCGGTAATCATGGCGACCACGGTTCCTGGTAGATGACTAAGCCAGCCTAAGTGTTTTTGTACTAGCTTCCAGATGATGATGATCGTTAGACTGCCACAAGCTACAGCAAGAGCGGTCGGATTGAATGTGTCTGCCGCCTGATACAAGGCTTGAATAGCCTGAAAAAATTCAGCGGGCATCTTATTGATCGAGAGCCCAAAAAAATCTTTAATTTGTGAAAGGCCAATTAATACGGCAATGCCATTGGTAAAGCCAATAATGACTGCTACGGGGATAAATCGAACTAAAGTTCCTAGTCTAAAGATGCCCATCAGTAAGAGAAAGACGCCGGACATCGCAGTGGCCACCAATAGATTTGCTACCCCATAGTGCTCAACAATGCCATACACAATGACAATAAATGCTCCTGCAGGACCGCCGATTTGAACTCGACTGCCGCCCAATAAGGAAATTAATCCGCCAGCTATGATTGCAGTAAATATGCCTGTCTCAGGTTTTAAGCCGCTGGCAATCGCAAAAGCCATGGCTAAGGGTAGCGCCACGATGCCGACCGTCATTCCTGCTAAAGCATCTTTGATAAAGAGGGCGCGGTTATAGCCCTTAAAGGAGTCAAGAATTCGGGGGTGAAAGAACATCAGCTGATTAAGAGAGACGATTGCCAACCCAATAGGTAATTCCAGAAGATACAGCTGTGACTAGGGAGCCCCAAGCTATATCTATGAATGCAAGCCTTGTGGGAAAGTCGCGAATCACAGCAAGATTGGTGAGGTCATAAGTCATATAGCAAAACAATCCAAACAAGGCTCCATATTGCAGTGCATGCATCAAAGATTGTTTGGAGAGCGCCGGCACAATTACAAAAATGCAGACCCCCAAGGCATAGAGCAAGTAAAAAGCGAGGCCGGCTAGCAGCTTGGGTTCATTAGCCATTAATTCACCCATCTCAGTGCGATAGAGATTCTTTGCAATTCCTAGTAGCCAAATGAGATCCACCGCGATGAGGGTGATCAAAAAGGAAAAATAGATACCTAAATACTTGAGCAATTCATTTACCCTTTGAGCTTTTATAGGTCAATAATAAGCATTATGATGGAAAGATGATATTAGTAGGTCAATTTAAAGGAGATGGCTATGTTTAAGCGTATGTTGGTGCCCGTTGATGGGTCTGATGTCAGCAAAAAATCGTTAAAGAAGGTGGCAGAGCTCGCAAAAGCGGATGGTGCTGCTGTCACGCTTGTCTATGTCTCCGATCCCCTTCCTCCTTTGGTCTACTCTGATAGCACTATGGGTTACGGCGTGTCAGCGAAAGAGCATAAAAGTGCGTGTGATGCTTATGCAAAAGATGTATTTAAAAAAGCTGTTACGGCACTGGGTGCTGGCGTTAAGTCCAGTGCATTGCATATCGCCAATACTAATCTTTCAGAGGGTATTTTGGATGCCGCCAAAAAAGCCAAAGCAGATGTGATTGTGATGGCTTCCCACAAGCGTACCGGCATTAAAGGTGTCTTGTTGGGTAGTGAGACACATGAAGTGATTGTCCACTCGAAATTACCAGTCTTGGTACTGGGTTAAAGTTTCAACATGTGCAAAATCAATAGGGGCCCTTTGGGCCCCTATTGATTGAAGGCATTTACTTTGCTAGCGAGTAATAGGACTTCCTAAAAGCAGCACTTCCCGAGTCAGTTGACCGCTCTCGTTGTCACGCATGGACCAAAGATCAAGCTGTGTTTTTGCTGCATATGGATCAATGTAAATACCATCTTTTCGGAGTTCAAAATGCAAGTGGGGTCCGGTAGAGCGACCGGTTGATCCAACATAACCAATTTCTAAACCACGTCGCACTTCATTGCCAACCTCAAGTTCAGGGTTGTAATTACTCAAGTGGGCGTAGTAAGTGTGATAACCACCAGGGTGTTCTAGAACGATTAAATTGCCAAATGCGCCACTGTAGCCAAGGTGCGCCACTTTGCCATTGGCAACACTAAAAATGGGAGTGCCAACTGGTGCTGCATAGTCGATTCCCATATGGGCGCGATACCGTTGTTTTGTCTGGGCTGGCTGTGTGACTGCGGGATTGCTCTTTGGACGCTTAGGAGCTCCTGCACGCACCATACCCACACCTCGAGAAATACGTCGATAACTGAGTGGATTGGTCCAAAAAGATCTCTCTAATGATTCGCCATTGCCTGTAAAAAACCCACCTGGTATATCCCCGCGATCAATCCAAAAAGCACTTGCAAACACATCGTTATCGCTAGGATCAATAATTTCGACGGCCCAAATTTGAGCCCACTTTTCTCGATCGCCATAGTCGACTATTAGCCTTACTGTGCTATTCGTATTTTCGAGCGAATTGTTGTCCTCAGGATAAATTTGCTTGATGATAGAGTTCAATTCCCATACCAATTCGACGGGCAGCTTATCGCCGAGTTTGCGCTGATCATACAAAACTTCGGTCAGAGGAACCCGGATCTCTGCAAGATTCTTAGATTCATTTCTAAGAAAATCTCGCTGAACTAAAAAACCACCAAAGGTAGATGGGGTAAATGTCCATATTTCAGTTTTACTATCCTGAATGGGGCCATTCATGATGCTCAGGGATTGAAAGCGGTTGCGGGTTGTAAAGGCGGCTGCATAAGGGATGCAATTGCCGCGCATATTTTCAAAAAATATTTGGGTTTGATTCTTAAAGAACTCGGCAAATTGAGGGTTATCAATGCCAATGCTAGAAGGTAAATTGCCCTCAGTAAAGCTACGTTGTAGACAGCCTTGCACCACTCGGTAGTCTAGATTCGCATCATTATCAAGCGCCAGCTCTTTGGGATCTTTTTTTTGAAAGAGCGATGGATTTAGGCTCATGCTACTGATTTTTCCATTGGATCCTGAAGACGGGTCTTTTAGGCCAACTTGTTTGGTGCTGGGCACGATCACCTTAGTTTTACTTTGAGTGCTGCCCTTTTGATTTTGAGCAGTTTGTGCTTGAGCAAGAATACTTGAGCCCATCAAGATGCCAAGTAAACCTATGCCAAATACCAGTGTTGTGCCTCTGGAAAGTCGAGAATGTAGAAAGCCTTTTATATTCACACCTTCATTATCTAATATTGTTGGAGTGGTCTCCGATAAATTTGTTGTGCCGCAATAAATACCCCCAAAAATGGCATAAAACGAGAATGGTAATAGTGGCTAAAATGATTTTTTTAATAAGGAGATCAGATGCCAATGATTGAATCGGTACATGTCGCATCAGTCGCTGTACCTCTGGATAAAGTCACTTCATTTTCTACTCGCACAGTATCTGAACGGCATTATTGTCTAGTAAAAGTGAAGGCAAAAAATGGCCCTGAGGGTATTGGTTTTTGCTATGTTGGTAGCGCAGGTGGAGAGATTGCCAAAATTGCTGTTGAGCAATTGCTAGCTCCAAAGCTCATTGGTCAAAATAGCCATCGAAGTGAAGGTCTTTGGATGGAGATGTATAACGAGTCGGTATTACAAGGACGTGCTGGTGCTGTCATGCGCGGAATATCAATTTTGGATACCGCACTCTGGGATTTGAATGCCCGCGCAGCTAAATTGCCATTGCATCAATATCTAGGTTCGGTAGTAGATGATCGTGTACCAGCTTATGCCAGCGGCGGATATTATCTAGAGGGTAAAACGCCTGCAAAATTAGGAAAAGAGATGGAGTCCTATGTCAAGCAAGGCTTTAAAGCGGTCAAAATGAAAGTGGGGCGTTTATCTCCTGCAGAGGAAGAGGCTCGCGTGAAAGCTGCTCGTAAGGCTATCGGCGACGATGTCTTGCTGACTTTAGATGCAAATAATGCATGGCGTGATTTACCAACGGCATTGGAGTATGTAAGGCGTTTTGAGGCTTACAACCCTTATTGGATAGAAGAGCCTTTTGCCGCTGATGCGATTGATCTCCATGCTGCTTTGGCAAGACAAACGACCATTAATGTGGCTACAGGAGAAATGGAAGTGGGGCGCTGGCGTTTTAGAGAGTTGGTGGACGCTGGCGGCGCCGTCATTTTGCAATCTGATGCAGCAGTCTGTGGTGGCATTACCGAGTGGCGTCGTATTGCAGCCTATGCAGATGTGAAAGGTATTACGGTTTGCCCGCATTGGTTCCATGATCTTCATGCACCTCTGGTGGCAGCTACCCCTAATGCGCGCTTCGTAGAATTTTTCTTAGATGATCAAGTCTTAAATTTCCGCAGACTGATTAATAAGCAGCTAGCCTTTAAAAATGGGGATTTAATCTTGCATCAGACACCTGGACTTGGCTTTGAGTTTGATGAAGTGGCGATACAAAAATATGCAGGTAAGGCTGCGTGGACAAAGATTGCTTAATGCAATCTGACTAAAAATATAAAGCCCGCAGTTGCGGGCTTTATATTTTGTGGAGTATCTTCTTCCGATTGAGATCATGCAGCAGGTTTTCGATTCAACCTGAAATAAGTAAATAGCTGTGTGATCAAAACAAGACCGAACCCAATAAAGCCGATGAAGTCTGCTTCGGTAGAGGGGTAGGCTAAGGCTACACCGGAAATCACCATAATGATGCGCTCAAAGATTTTGGTTTTTTCAATAAACCATCCCTGCAGCCCTCCTGCTAGGCAAATGATACCAATGACTGCAGTAAATGAAATCCAACCAATTTGCGCCCAATTTGCTTGCTCTAATGCAGTGCTAGAACCCATTAAAAGTAAGCTAACGCCTGACTTATCCAGAACAAACATAAAGGGAACTAAGATTGCAGGGGCAACGTATTTCCAAGTTTGTAATGTTGTCTTATACGGATTACCTTTACATATTGCAGCGGCCGCAAAGGGTGATAGGGCTGTAGGTGGGGAGACTTCCGATAATACGGCGTAATAAAAAATAAACATGTGTGCCGCAAATGCTGGTACACCTAAATTAATCAGAGCTGGTGCTGCAATCACTGCGCAGATGATATAAGAGGCTGTTACTGGCACTGCAAGACCAACGATCCATACAATTAATGCTGTGAATATAGCCGTTAATAATAAAGAGCCGCCAGCATACTGAATCACAATCGAGCTAAACTTCAAGCCCAATCCAGTTAAGGTAACTGTTCCTACAATCAGACCCGCTCCTGCACAGGTCGCTGCAATTGCTAAGACGCCAGTAGAGCCAGAAGCCAATGCTTTAGTCAAATTGGAGTTGTAGAGTCCAGACAAAATAGGCTCTTTCCCCTTAAACCAGGCCCAGGGAATAATGGCAGTATCCTCACGCAGCATGCTAGAGATGGCAGATACCACAGTTGCCCAAAAAACAGACATCACTGGCGAGAAACCCAGCATCATAAAGACAACGATAGAGATCAATGAGAAAAAATGGAACCAATATTTTTTGGTTAGTTGCCAGGCAGACTCAGCTGATTCGAAATGAATGTTTTTCATTCCGTATTTACGAACATCAATTTCAACCATCACAAATAAGCCAAGGTAAAACAAGATGGTCGGAATGGTTGCCATTAACAAAACATCTAAATAAGAAATCTTGAGAAAGTCAGCAATTAGAAAAGCTGCAGCACCTAAAACTGGTGGGGAAATAATTGCGCCGAGACCGCCGGCTGCCAACAGGCCGCCTGCAGCATTCTTTTCATAGCCTACCTTGTCTAGCATCGGGGCGGCTACTGAACCCACAGTCACTGTGGTTGCAACGCCTGAGCCTGATGGGCCACCCATCAGAAAGGATGACAAAACAATTGTTCTGCCAACCCCAGATGATTTACCTCCCATTGCCGCGAAGGAGAAATCAATAAAAAACTTACCCGCACCAGTAAATTGCAAGAAAGCGCCGAAGATGGTGAACAGGATAATGAGCGTTGCGGAGACATCCACAGCGGTACCGTAGATTCCTTCAAGAGTCATATACATATAACCTACTAATCGGTCTAGTCCATATCCCTTATGAGTCCACGGCGCTGGTAAGTAGTTGCCAAACAAGGCATAGAGTAAAAATAATACGGTCACCGTCACAAGCACCATGCCATTGGTTCTGCGAACACTTTCTAGAATCAACAGAATGAGGGCTATACCTACCATGACGTCTGTTGAGTTTGGCGCGGTGTTTCTGTCCATAAAGTCATCGCCACCGCTCAAAATGTAATAAGCGATGGCAATCGATCCAAAAGCAAAAACGAGATCCCATAACATAAGGCGATTTTTAAAGCGTGCCATGATGGGGAAACTGAGAAACACAAGAAATAAAACTAATGCAACATGAATCACTCGAAGTTGTTGAGTGGGAACGATGGAGTAGGCGGCGTATAGATGAAATAAGGACATACCTACCGCCACCAAAGTGATGAACTTGGCTAATAAGCCTTTGTAATCATTGGAGTCACCTTCCTCCTGTTTGATGAAGGCATCTAATTTTTGTTGGGTCTCATTGTCAATGACGTTCTGGTCCATGTCTCACTCTATTTATATTTTTAATATTTACCGCACCACTTTAATGCATCAGGGGTGAGATTGACTCACCCCTGAAAGTACTTCTGATGAACTTAGTTCACCTTCACCCCTTTTTCCTTAAAGTACTTTAAGGCGCCTGGGTGATAGGCAATTGGTGTTGCATTGGCTTTTTGCGCGTCTAACTTGACATTTCTGTACTCAGCGTGAGAGCGCACGAGTTCTAGTTGATTATCAAAAACGGCTTTGACGATTTTGTACGCTTCATCATCCGGCATAGAGGCGCTGACCACTAATAAATTAGCTACTGCCGCAACATTATTGTCTTTATTCATGCCGCTGTAGGTTTGCTTAGTGATGACAGAAGGAAAATATAAATTGCCATATTTTTTATTCATAGCCGGAACTTCTGCCGCTGTATCGACCATGACAATCTTCATGCCTGGACTATTAGCTAAATCAGTAACGGCTGCTGTTGGCAATCCACCTACCCAAAAAAAGGCATCGATTTTACGGTCTTTCACAGCATTGACTGATTCCGCAACGCTCAGACGTTCACGCTTAATGTCTTTATTGGGATCAATACCTGCTGCCTCGAGTAAACGAAATGCCATTACCTCTGTAGCGCTACCTGGAGATCCAGTGCTGACGCGTTTGCCCTTAAGATCGCTCATGGTTTTAATTCCAGTAGACTCAACAGTAGCAACGTGCATGAGATTTGGATAGAGAATCAGCAACGCTTTAACGTCAATAGGCTTATCTTTAAATTTATCAACGCCAGAGGATGCATCTTTAGCTGCATCAGCCATTGAAAATGCGACATAAGGCTTACCAGTTCCAACCAATTTCAAATTATCAACTGATCCACCAGTGACCTCGGCAGTTGCTGACATCCCAGGCACCTTGCTCGAAAGAACAGCAGCAAGACCACCACCCATTGGGTAATAAACGCCACCAGTACCACCAGTTGCGATCGAAACATTTTGTGCATTTGCACTAGCCCATAAAAAACTGAGCGTTAATGCCATTATTTTTAATAATTTCATGTTTGTCTCCTATTGATTGAGTTTATAAATACACCTTAAAGGCCGGGCATGCTGAAATTGATTTGTTTTAGTTCATTGAGTAATTGAGTTTGTTGTTCTGCACTCAATTGCATCAGTGGTGGACGTACGCGTAGCCATTCTGGATCGTTGCTGTAGTGTGCCACAGCAGTTTTCATACCGGCGATCATTTGATACTTGGCAAAGATGCCACGAACTTTATCTAAAGCGGCTTGACGCTCGTCCGCATTGTTCTCCCTCCAATGTGCTGTGAGGTCTGCAATTGCTAGTGGATTGACGTTTGCGGTTGCAGAGATGCAACCAACGCCACCAGCACGCAATGTCCGCATTAAGAAAACTTCGCTACCTGCATAGACGCGGAAGCCAGATGGGGCCAAGAGTTTAATAACAGATTCCGTGTAGGCCCAATCGCCTGAACTGTCTTTCATACCGACAACCGTGTTGGGATACTCTTTTGTTAAGCGCTCTAATAACGAAAGGCTCAGATTGATTTTAGTAACGGGTGGAATGTTGTAGATGTAAATTTGTAATCCTGTATCGCCCACCTTTTGAATCACTTCGGAGAAGTAAGCAAAGAGCCCGTCATCCGTGACATCTTTATAGTAGAACGGGGGAAGCATCAAAACGCCGGCACATTTATGATTTACTGCATGTCGCGTCATATTGACGGTAGCATCAATCGATGTTGCACCAGTGCCAGGCATCATGTGGGCTGGGTTTAATCCGCCCTCAATTAAAGCGGTTAACGTACCCATCTTCTGAGGGGCAGACATGGAGTTTGCTTCAGAGTTGGTGCCAAAGATGGCCTGACCAACTCCATTGGATTCTAGCCATTTGCATTGTTTGAGTAATTTTTGTGCGTCTGGATTGCCGTCTGCTTTAAAAGGCGTCAGAACAGGCGATAGCACTGCTGGCAATGTGGACGGATGCAAAGCGATGGTCATACTGTCTCCAATTTAATAATGAACTTCTGTTAAAAGTGGTTGTTGTTTAAAGAATGCTTCTAGATTATCTATTGCTAAATTTGTCATGGCTATCCGTGTTTCTAAGGTGGCACTACCGATATGGGGGGTTAACAGCACATTATCAAGCGTTAAAAATGCGGAATTAGGGAGAGGTTCATTATTGAACACATCTAAAGCAGCGCCAGCGATGACATTATGTTGCAGTGCATATAAAAGATCGGTCTCATTTACTACGCTGCCCCGAGCAATATTGATTAAATAAGAAGAGGGTCCAAGCGCTCTTAGTGTTTCAGCATCAATTAAATTGTCAGTTTCGGGTGTGGCCGGGCAGGTTAAAAACAAGACGTCACATGCGCGGGCAAGATCCAGAATATTAGGATGATAGATATAAGGGACGGGTTTCTCATGGGGGCCCGAATAAGCGATTTTTACTCTAAATGGCGTCAAGCGTTCGGCGAGCTCTCGCCCAATGCGACCCATGCCAGCTATCCCCACAGTTTTGCCAGCCAGTGTGGCGGTGAGGGGGAAAGCCCCTTTGGACCATGCCCCACTTTTAACGTGTTCTTGAGATTGTGGGATGCGTCTCATGAGACTGATCATCATGCCTATAGCCAGTTCGCAAACTGCATCATTTAGTACACCAGGAGTATTGCTGGCTTTAATGCCTTTTTTCTTCAGGTAGTGCAGGGGAAGATTGTCGTAGCCAACGCCACATGTGGAGACTAGGCGAACGCTGGGAATTTGGGCAACCAAAGATTCTGGAAGTATTGTGTTTGAGCGCACCAAAATAGCCTCAAAGTTCCCTTCAGGTAGCGGTGAGTTGATGTCTGGCAATTGCACTGGCTTTAGACGGCGATCAATTTCCTCCTGCATCACCTCAGGAAAATGGCCCACCTGCAATACCGAATTGACGGGGATCATGTTTGTCTCTAATTTTTATTGGAATAATGAAGCCATTGTATGAGGAATTTTGAGATAACGTTGTACCCCAAGGAGAGCTGCTATGTTGTTTACCCCTGCTGAAACTAAAGTAGTTGTTGTTGGTGGGGGCACCATGGGCGCTGATGTCGCCGCTGTTTGCGCTAGGGGTGGTTGTGCGGTTCAGGTCGTAGAGCCAACTACTGAAAGGCGCGCTCTTCTTCCAGACTACTTTGCTCGCACGATGGCTGAGTTGGGTTTTGAGAGTCGCGTTCATTTATTGTCGGTGGCTGGCAGCCTCGAAGAGGTGGATTGGGGGGATATCGATTTAGTCATTGAGTGTGTTCCTGAGCGTTTGGATCTGAAGCAAGAATTATTTGCTAAGCTAGAAAGGTACGCAAAATCCGAGGCGGTATTGGCAAGCAACAGTACTAGTTTTCCGATCAGCGAAATTGCCAAAGGTTTAAAGACAGCCGCACGCATGATTGGCCTCCATTTTTTTATGCCTGCCCACTTAGTTCCCTGCGTTGAAGTCATTTATGGTGAGAAAACTTCACCTATGGTTGCGGATAGTTTGACGCGTTTGATGACTGCATGTGGCATGGTGCCAGTGACAGTGAAGAAAGACTTACCTGGATTTTTAGCCAACCGATTGCAACACGCCTTATCACGCGAAGCATTTGCTTTAGTAGATGCGGGAATATGTACACCTGAAGATATAGATAAAGCAGTTCGCTTTGGTTTTGGCTTTCGCTATATTGCTGCTGGGCCCGCTATGCAAAGAGATCATGCTGGACTGGAGGTGCATGCTGCAGGCGGTTCAACAATCTATCCAACCTTGAACAATTCTTCCACAATTGCCAAATGTTTAAGTGAGCGAGTAGAAAGTGGAAAATTCGGCATGAAGACTGGGGAGGGTTTTTATGCCTGGACTTCTGAGTCAATCACTGCAGAACGTGAGCGCTATCAAAACGCTTTACGCGAGGGATTAAAGATTATTCAGCAGGATTTACCAAAGATTAAATAACTCAGACAAAAAATCTTTTTATGAATTTGGTTTTTTGTGCTTTATTCTTGAGCTATGAAAAAGATCATTCGTGTTTGGGATTTGCCAATTCGCTTATTTCACTGGCTTTTGGTGTTCTGTATTGTCGGAAGTCTTATTAGCGTCAATCTGGGTGGGAATGCAATTGAGTGGCATGCCTATTTTGGATATACCATTCTCACCTTACTGATTTTCAGATTCATCTGGGGATTTATTGGTTCAAAACACGCTCGTTTTAGCTCTTTTATACCAACGCGTGCGGCAATCTTGGATTATCTCCAAGGCAGGTCACCACGCGTTCTTGGGCATAACCCTATCGGAGCCCTCTCTGTATTTGCCTTGTTATTTGTCTTGAGTATTCAAGTGATAACCGGTTTATTTGTGGATGATGAAATTGCTTTTCAGGGACCTTTAGCAAAATATGCTCCCAATTTCATCGTCTCTTTTTTGTCGGAGATTCATGAGGGTAATCAAGTGGTGATCTATACCTTGGTTGCTATACATATTTCTGCAATTTGGTTTTATAAAAAATACAAAGGCGAAAACCTTGTTAAGCCTATGATCACTGGCGATAAAGAAATTGACCCAAGCGAAGAAGCAAATTACTTGGCTTCCGACTTGGGTCAACCATCTAAGGATGGGATTTGGCAGCGTGCGCTGGCGCTATTTTTATTGAGTGCTACTGCAGTCGTGGTGGGCTATCTTATTTCTTCTTGAAATCGTCGTGACAGCCTTTGCATGTTTGGCTGGCTGCGCCAAATGATTTTTTAATGCTTTCAAGGTCGCCGGATTGAGCTACTTTATTTAAGTCAGCAACAGCTAGCTGCATTTTTTCAGAAGCCGCTTTGAACTTCGCGCCATCAGACCAAACGCCAGGTTGAGCCTTGCCACCTTCGGTGCCGGGACCAAATGCTTGCCATGGCAAAGGAGCTAGCGTTGCAACAATTGCAGCATTCTTAGCTACTTCATCTTTGTTGAAGGGTGCCTCGCCTTTGACGACAGCCCCGATTTTTCCAAATGAGTTCGCCATCACTGTAAAAACGCTTTGACGATATTTGATGGCATCTTCCGGTTTCTGGAATTGCGCAAGAGCAGAGCCTGCAGCAATGGATAGAGTGGCTGCGCTAGCTACAAGGATAAGTTTTGATGGTTTCATATCGTCCTCGATTCAATGTTTTAGGTGGCGGATTAATCGCTTAGTCCGAGTGCTCCGCTTAGGATACTCCAATACAGTACTTTTGTTTTGACGGGATTAGAAGAGCATTTGCAGCGGAATCGTCAGCATGTAGACAATCCACTTGAAAAAGGCCATTAAAGGCTCCATCCAGAAGCTGCTAATGATCCCGGTAAATACCAAAGCGAGAACAATAAAAAAACCCCAGGGTTCAAGTTTGCCTAAGGCGATAGATTGTCGGGCGGGCAATAAGCTGGAGAGGATGCGTCCGCCATCTAAAGGCGGCAATGGAAACAGATTAAAAACGAGTAAGCCTAAATTCCAAGTGATCCCTGCTTGTGCCATTGAAATAAAGAATTTTTCATTGACGCCAAAGCCCAGTAAGAAGATCAGCAAAACAGCCCAAAATAGCGCTTGAAAGAAATTCGATCCGGGTCCAGCAAGAGCAACCCAAATCGAGTCAATGCGGGGGTTGCGTAAGCGTCCAAAATTGACTGGTACTGGCTTAGCATAGCCCACCAAAAATGGGGAACCCGTCAAAATCAGTGCTAAGGGGATAAGAATGGTGCCCACAGGGTCAATATGTTTTGCGGGGTTTAGGCTAACCCTGCCGAGCATATAAGCAGTGTTATCCCCAAATTTTCTAGCGGCATAGCCGTGGGCTGCCTCATGAATGGTGATGGCAAAAATCAGGGGAATCGCATTGATGGCGACAGCTTGGATAGAATAGTCAGAAATCATGGCAATATGATATCCATAGGAGCCCAAAGTGACTGACGAAAAGAAAATCGCCCCCAAATCCCCAGCCAAGCCGGTTGCAGCAAAACCCCCAGCTCGCCCCCCTGCGCCAAAAGGGCCCTCAGGCCCAGCAGGTAGGCCTCAGGCAGGCTTTGGCGGAGGAAAAGGCATGATGCGCAAGGCTGGCCGGGGTCGATAGTGGATAATGGCAAGCATCTTTAATGTGTTTACAGAGGATTTAGCATGAACGAATGGCATAACGAATCTAAAGAAGAAGTTAATAAGAAAATTATTACTCTGATCGTGATGTTGGCTGCTGCAACTAGCCTGGCGATTTTGTTTGCTTTAGTAGCTGCACATACTGGTTACGTATTCGGTTAACCTGTCTTAATGACTAGCCATCGCCAACCTGCTGTATTTGCTGGCCATGGCAGTCCGATGTATGCGATAGAGCCCAATCGTTATACCGACGCATGGGAGGCTCTTGGAAAAAGACTGAAGCGACCTGACGCCATTCTGGCGATTTCAGCGCATTGGGTAACTCGAGGCACGTGGGTTACTGCAATGACAAATCCAAAAACCATTCATGACTTTGGCGGCTTTCCTCAAGCGCTTTTCGATATTCAATACCCAGCCCCTGGCAGTCCCGCTCTTGCTGATCGTGTTCAGGAGCTATTAGATATTCCTGTGGTTTTGGAAGAAAACGAGTGGGGCATTGATCATGGGGCTTGGTCGGTGCTGAAATATCTCTACCCCAAGGCGGATGTGCCCGTTGTACAACTGAGCTTGGATGGATCGATGTCTGCAGGCCAGCACTACCGCCTCGCTAAACAATTGCAACCATTACGTGATGAGAACATTCTCATACTCTCCAGTGGTAATGTAGTTCACAACTTGCGTACCATTCATTGGCAAGAAGATGCAGAGCCTTATCCTTGGGCAAAAGATTTCAATGAGTATTTTGCTGCCATGATGCATGCTGATCGTCATGAGCCGCTTATTGAATGGGAGAAATATGGGCAAGCCGCTCACATGTCAATCCCTACCCCTGAGCATTATTGGCCCGCACTATATACCTTGGCCTTGCAACAAGATGGTGAACATGCCAAGGTATTTATCGATGGCATTGAAATGAGCTCTATTAGTATGCTTGGCTTTACGGTGCAATAAAAAAGATTATGTGGCTCTCCATTTTGATGATTTTCTGTGGTGCTGGATTAGGTGCCTTATTGCGAGCTGGCTTTAATTTTTTGACGGTTAGTGTTGTCTCGAATTTGCCGCTAGGGACTTTTATTTCTAATATGGTTGGCGGGTATTTGGTAGGTTTGGCCGTAGCCTTTTTTGGTAATAATCCACAGATCTCTCCCGAGTGGCGCCTCCTGGTTATTACAGGGTTCCTTGGGGGGTTAACCACTTTTTCCAGCTTTTCTGCCGAAGTGGTGGCGCTGATTCAGCGCGGAGAGCTAACCTGGGCGTTGGGTACAGCGTTGCTGAACCTGTTAGGCTCAATTGCTCTGACTTTTTTGGGTATTCTGACTTATCAGGCTTTGAAATAAATCAGGGAGGCTGACCTCCCTGATTGATGTGAGTTACTAAGACGTTGATTTATTCGGGTTTGATTTTTGCAATTCTGACCACTGCACCCCATCTAATCGACTCTGAGCGAATGAGCGCAGCAAAATCTGCTGGTGTGCCACCGCCAATTTCATTTCCTTGAGAAAGCATCAGTTCTCTGAGTTGAGGATCTTTTAAAGCTTCATTTGCAGCAGCATTTAATTTATCAATAATCTCCTTAGGCGTACCCTTGGGGGCAATTAAACCTTGCCAATTTAATACCTCTACTTTTGGATAGCCCAGCTCAGTGAAGCTGGGTACATTAGGCAACAGTGGTGAGCGCTTTTTGCTCGTGATCGCAATGGGACGCAATTTATCAGCTTTAATGGATGGCATTGCGGAATACATTTGATCAAACATCATATTCACATTACCAGCCATGAGGTCTGTGAGCGCAGCGGAGCCACTTTTATAGGGCACATGAATCATGTCAATCCCGGCGCTTTGCTCAAATATCTCGGCGGAGAGTTGATGGCTGCCACCAATGCCTCCCGATGAAAATGTGAGTACACCCGGCTTTGCCTTGGCGGCATTAATAATGTCTTGAAGATTTTTGTAGGGCGAGCTTGGATTGACAACCAGCACCAAAGGGCCCTTTTCAATCAATATGATTGGAGTGATATCTGTTTCAGGGTCATAACGTAAATTGCTGAAAAGGGTTTTGTTTACTGCCATCGGCGCAAAATTGCCCATACCAATCGTGTAACCATCTGGTGCTGCACGCGCAATAAATTCGGTGCCGATGTTGCCTCCAGCACCGGGCTTGTTATCAACCACAATTGGCTGCTTCAAGATAACACTCATTTTTTGTGCCATTTGCCGGCTCCGAGCATCTGCTCCGCCCCCAGCAGCATAGGGCACGATGAAATTAATCGGCTTATTAGGGTAGTTGGATTGAGCATGCGCGCCTGATGCTAGGAGCATTTCTGATCCCAGTAAGGCAAGAAAGGCCCATTTAAGCATTTTCATATTCTTCATTTTTTCTCTTTCATTAGATGAAACCAAAGATTCCCAATAATGCACCGATAGCAATTAAATAAAGAGGGTGCCAACGTGTAAAGAAGGTAATCGCAATTGTTCCTAGCGTCAATAGATTAGCTGCTACGCTTTGATTGATTTGTAAAGCAATTTGGAGAGCCGATGAAAGCACAAGGCCAATCGCTAGTGCGGCTGCTGCATACTGGATAGATTGCTTTTTCACTGGATCTTTCATTTTTAAGATAAGGCGTTGCAAATAAAAGATCAAAATAGAGGAGGGCCAGGCAATGGCAAGCGTAGCCACTAAAGCGCCAATGACGCCGTAAACATGCCACCCTAAAAGGGTTACTGTCATGAAGTTTGGGCCAGGTGCTGCTTGTGCTATCGCAAAATAGTCAGAAAATGTTTGCACATCAATCCAACGCTCCTGGTTGACTGCAAGATTAAATAAGACAGGCAGAAGAGCATTTACGCCTCCAAATGCAATCAGTGAGAAGGCTGAAAGTTTTAGAAAAAGACTAAGAAGGATGCTCATTCTGAGTGCGCCTTTTTCCATGCAAGTATTAATGCTAGCGGGGAGGAGATGAGTACGACCCATCCCAATCCCAGATGAAAGTAGCTGGCAGAGATCATGGTAATAATGACTACTAAAAGCATCGCTGGATAGCGAAATTCATCTTTCAGCATTTTGAAGCCTGTTGAGGCAATCAAGCCAACACCAACTGCAGAGATGCCGCGCAGTAAGCCCTTGACTGCATCTAGATTACTGTAGTGTTCATATAAAAGGGCTAACAGCATCACAATGGAAATGGGCCCGAGAGTGAGGCCCATTACGGCGGCAATGGCGCCTCGTGCGCCTCCGAAACGAGATCCAACGCATACCGCTAGGTTAACAATATTGGGGCCCGGAACAATCTGACAAATCCCTAGGATTGCACTAAATTCTTCCGAGGTGAGAACCTTGTCTCTCTCAACGAGTGTGCGTCTAGCCCATGGCAAAACCCCACCAAAACCAGACATACCAATTTTGCTAAAGCTAATAAAGAGTTCAAACGGGGAGAGCTTTTTCACGGGGGTGATAGTTTGAATGGATGGGGCAGTGGTTTGTTATCTAGCCAAGCCTCCAGTGTATCGGTAATCCCTTTTGAGAAAGTGGCAAAGATGGGTTCGGCAATAAATCCTAAATGGGGAGTGACCAAAAGATTGGGTGTGGTGCGAAGCGAATCGTTTGCTGGAAGCGGTTCAATATCAAACACATCCACTGCTGCTTGACCTGGTCTACCTTGTGCCAAGGCTTTTTGTAAGTCACCCATATGAATCAGGGCAGACCTAGAAGTGTTTACAAGAATGGCATCAGGGCGCATTAAAGCCAGCTGATCTGCACTGATCAGCCCCTTTGTTCCGGGGCCGGCTACTAAATGCATCGATACGACTTTGGAGGTGGCAAGCAACTCTTCTAGGCTTACTGCTTTTGCGTTTTCAGCTGCAGCGCGCTCTGGTGTCATACGGGGGCTCCAGGTCACCACTTCCATCCCAAAGGCTGCACCAACACGCGCTACTCGGCTACCAATCGCTCCGAGCCCCATAATCCCTAAGCGCTCCCCGGACAACATGGGTAGTAATGAAAGTGGATCGCGCCAGCCCCCTGAGGAGATTAATTTGTTTTGCTCAATCAGGCGTTTGGAGGCTCCAAGAATCAGAGCCCAAGTTAATTCTGCTGTCGTTTCTTTGGATGGGCCACCAGGTGTGCACGCAATCGGGATATTGCGGGATATGAGTGCTGCTGTATCGAGCGTGCCATTGCGCTCACCAGTAAACATCAGAAATTTGAGCTGAGGTAAACGCGCAATCATTGCTTCATTAAAGGGAGAGCGGTCACGCACAATGGCAATAACATCTGCATCTTTTACTGCCTCATAAAGGGCCT
>JACCDO011620928.1_pt1 | contig 17821 bp, 13 predicted proteins | sample 7446101 | NCBI WGS metagenome assembly JACCDO01 (sample SAMN15323440, study PRJNA562643) | freshwater metagenome | isolation source: river surface water | place: USA:Blue River Watershed | collected 2017-08-16 | reverse complement strand
GGTACAGAAGCTGGTGCTGGTACAGAAGCTGGTGCTGGTACAGAAGCTGGTGCTGGTACAGAAGCTGGTGCTGGTACAGAAGCTGGTACAATGGTAAATTGCGAAGCAAATGAAAATGACTATCCAGGTACAACTTGGGAAGCTTGTATTAGTGATGATGGGATTTATCATCCTATTACAGATTCTACGAGCGCAGCTGCAAGAACTGTTGCTTTTGAAAGCATAGGTGATCTACTTTGGAGAAATGCAAATTTACAAGCATCAAACTTTGTAGATGCAGAGTTATTATATGGCGAAGATGAAGGTCTACAAAGCCGTGTTGTTCGTCGTTATGATGCGCATATTACGCCTCCAGATGGTGCAGATTGTAAGCTTGCAGACGCAGCCACTTTGTGGCCAGAATATTGTGTGGGACCTGCTAAAATTTCCCCTGTGATTTTAAATGCATTTACAGAAGGTCAAGCGGGTACTGATATGAAGTTAAATGCTCAAAAAATACAAGCAGCGATTTTATGGTTTTCTTATGTAAGTACCTATAAAGAATCTTTTTCTTGTGCTACTGCTCTTTCAGATTGTGACAGTTCACTTGGCTATAATAATGGTGGTAAACAAATCAATGAAGATGGTTTAGGTCTAGGTGGTATGGTTCAAGACCTTGATCAAAATGCATATCAAGCATTATTTAATGCACATTTGGCTGTTCGTTGTTGGAGAGAAGCTGATAGTGCTGAAGTATCAACAATGACAGATCTTCAACAAAAAGCATTAGATCAATTGGATCGAGCTTTAGATCATGGTTTAGCTTTGATCATTGGGGATAAACTCAATCAATTTGGCAGGGCAAGTGGCGATGAAAAAGCTGAGTTATGGGCATTTTTAGAAATTTTAGGTCCAGTGATTTTAGATGCTGCAGAACGTAGAGATGCTGTTGTTGCTGCTGAAATCGCTGCTGCTTGGGCAGATGGTGCTGATATCGATGTTGATGCACAAAAAGCAAGATTATTGAATTTATTCCCTTGCCCATAATTGATAAAATCAAATAAAAAACGATAAAAAAGATAAATGATCTTGCCTTTAGATCTTAAACTCTATAAAACACAAGTATATGCACTCATTTTTTGAGTGGCAAACATCTTTCAAGCGTCCCCACAAAACGCGGAGTATTTCCGTTATGGCAAATATCCTCACTCAAGAAGAACTAGATGCTCTCCTCAAAGAAATGAAACAACTTAGAGAGGATGAGGTTAAAGAAGACATCCACATCAATCCGGCACCAATCGGAAGGTTTCAAGATCACATGAGTAACCAAAGCAACGATGTTAACCTAGAAATGACTTTAAGCTTACCTGTTCGCGTTTCAGCTGAACTCGGGAAAGCAAGTCTTAGCGTACAAGAGATTTTAAGACTCACTCAAGGGTCTTTGATTGAACTCGATAACAAGGCAAAAGCACCTCTCAGACTTGTGATTAAAGATCAAGTGATTGCTTTGGGTGATGTTGTATTGAAGGATGAGAAATTTGCAGTACGTGTGACTCAAATCGATCCCGTTAAAGAGAGAATTCAAAAGCTATAAATATCGCTTAATGAGAAACTTATTATTATTACTTTTATATCCTTTGATTTGCTTTCAAGGTGATATTTATGCGCAAGCATTAGACAATGCTACTGTTGACTCGCTCTATGCAAAGATCAGTGATCTCTCTCAAAGAATTCAGAAGTTAGAGCAGGAATTGAGTTTTAAGGAACAAGAACTCTATGCTTATCCTTTGCCAGAAAGAATGACTTTTTGTGGGGAAGAAATCGATTTAAATCGTTCAGACATTCGCGAGAAAATCGAAGAAGAATGGTTGTATCTCTTGGGAAACAGGCATTTGATTTATCTATGGCAAAACCAATCCATACATTCTTTCCCTAAAATCGAAGAGATCGCAAAGAAACTCAATACTTGTGACGAACTCAAATATCTATCTTTGATCGCAAATGAGACAAATGATCAACAGGAAAATACAAAAAACTGGTGGGGATTAAGCACAAATATCGCTAAAACTTATGGTTTGTATATCGACCAATATATCGATGAACGTGCAGATCTGGCTCAATCTACAGAACTCACCCTACAATCACTCAAAAATCTAAGATTAGAGTTTTCTTCTTGGACTTTGGCACTCACAGCCCATAAAATCGGTGCCAATAAGCTAAATCAATTGATCAATAGCCAATCGACGAGTGAATTTTGGCATTTGGATATCGAAAACCCCAAAGTAGAAAAAGAAATCATTCGTTTGATGGTGGTCAAAGAAATTATGACGCATCTCAAAGATTATCATTTTATGCCTAAGCGAAAAAAAGTGGAAGAGATGACTGTTGCTATTTTGGTGCCTACCAAAAGGAAGTTTCAAGGGAATTTGATTAAACTGAGTTTATTTCTCTCCATTCCAGTGAAACAACTCAAAACTTTGAACCCTAGCATTATCGATCAATTACCCACTCAACGACCTTTTCGTTTGATTGTACCCATGGCAGTCAAAGAACAAGCGCTTGAAGTTCTTGGTTTAGAGCCATCATTCATTGTTGAACATCAGAATGAACCAAACAAAGAAACTCAACCCCCAGAACCCATTTTACATATACACCCAACACCTACTGAGATCATAGAAATCAAAGATCAGGGTGTGGTTGAGATTGAAGCCAAACCCCAAGAAACAGTCACAGAAGTCAAGGTAGTAGAAGTATTCAAGGGAAACCAAGTGAAACATCAATTGCCTACAACCACAGAACAAAAAGAACCAGAAAACAAAGATCAATCAAATCTAGGGCAACCCAAGTTATATGTGGTCAAAAATGGAGATAGCTTTTGGAAAATCTCTAGGAAATTTTCTGTGACAGCTGAAGAGATTAAATTATGGAATGAGATTGTGAATGATCAACTACAAATAGGGCAAACCCTAAAAATATATAAATCTAAAGCAAGTTCTCAAAAATAATCTTAAAAAAAACCAAGAATTTCGATATGAATAGATCATCGATTTTAGGATAGGACATAAAAATGAGTGATCAAAAAAAGAAAATCAGAGTAGTTGCAGCTGAAATAGAATCCGATGGGATGTATCTTATTACTCAAAGAAGAGCAAATGCCATATATCCACTCCTTTGGGAATTTCCCAGTGGTAAAGTGGAAAGCGGTGAAAGCGATGAAATCGCTTTACAAAGAGAACTCATGGAAAGAATAGGGGTTCGTGCCAAAATCGGTGATTTAGCCATTGAAACCAAACATGAATATGAAAAATATGAATTAGATTTTGTGGTATACCATTGTACCATTGCAGATGATGTGCAGATCAAAGCTTTAAAAGTAAATGATTTTAAATGGGTGAAGTTAATCGAAATGTCTCAATATGAATTTCCCCCAGCTGATGCTTTGAGTATTCAAAAGCTAATAGAAGATCTAAATCACTAAGAACTGAATCTAAATGTTTGCACTTTTTTGATTTATTTCTTAAAATCACAAATAAATCATCTCGATTTAGACAAATTCGTTTTTCTCAAAACATAGAGTGTTTTTATGCATCCCATAGAAAGCATGACTGCTTCTAATCATCAAACCCAACAAAGCCCCACTCAAAATGAAGACCCATCAGAATCGGCTTCAAAATTAAACCCAGAGATACAAAAAAATCAATCAAATTCATTGAATCCACCGGATGTTGCACCTGATCTACACTGCTACACACCTGAAGATTCTCTTAGTGAAGAAGAACCTTTATTGGGACCCGAAGATTTATCACCACCTATCCCTCAAACCATTGTCCCAAATGCAGTGCCATATAACCCAAATTATCACGCATCTTTTATTCCCAATAATACACCTCAATCTATTCATCAAAATACTCATACCAATAATATTCAAAACAATCACCCTAACTTACATCTGAACCAAAACAATTTTAATGCCCCCAGAAAAAACATTCAAACCTTCCCACCAGTCAACCTAAATATTTCAAGCCATACCCAAGCCCCCATGCACCATAATAACCATACTCAGCATAATGGCTTACATCATAATAATCATAACTACAACAATACCTATAAAAACAACAATAATGGCAATCATTTGAATTTCTCGATGATTGCAAATGCTGAAGAGCTAGGAGATGGGTATTTTCAGGATTATAGCCCTTATTACGAAGATGACTATAAAGAAAAAGAACTGATCTCTAAATCCAATCCCAAATACAATCTCTTATCTAAAAAATACCAAAAAAGACTGGATGATTTTTATCACACCATGGAAGAAGCCAGAGGATCCAAAGTTTTGATTGTTCTCAAAGGCCATCCAGACCCTGATAGCATCGCTTGTGCTTTTGCCCAACAATATATCAATGATTATTTTGAAATCAAAACCACAATCATCTATTTCGATGAAATCTCTCACCCAGAAAATCAAGCTTTGGTCAAAGGGATAGAGATTAAAATGTCTTGTTATCATAATCTAGAGCATTTTAGCATAGAAGATTTTGATTATCTCTCTTTTGTAGATACGCCATCTACAGATTTACCTAGTTATATTGAATCGACTTTACCAGTACTTACTGTGGTTGATCATCATAAAGTAGATCATGAAAATATGGCCAAAGCGAAATTTGTAGATATTAGAGATGAATATGGTGCGACAAGTTCGATTTATGCTGAGTACCTAGAACTCATTACCCCACTCAGCCTGACAAACTCAAGAAATTCAGATGCTACATTAGCCACAGCTTTAATGCATGGGATTAGAACAGATACAGATAATCTTATGCTTGGTTCTACTGTTGATTTCCATGCAGCTGGTTATTTGAAACAATTCCTAGATAAAGATTTACTTCGCACAGTCAGTAAACAATCAGTGACAGCCCATACCATGGAAATCATCAAGCAAGGCTTAATGAATAAAGTGATTAAGAGCACAATTTTGATCGCTGGTGTAGGTTTTGTGAGAGAAGAAGATCGAGATGGGATTGGACAAACAGCTGATTTCTTGTTAAGACATGAAGGTGTAGAAACAGCCATTGTTTTTGGGATTGTCAATGGAGATTCAGTGGATGGTTCACTGCGAACATCTTCTGCCAAAATAGACCCAGATCGTTGGATTAAAGAAGTTTTTGGTCAAGATTCTGCTGGTAAACACTATGGTGGTGGGAGAAGAAACAAAGGTGGTTTTAGAATCCCTCTAGGCTTACTCGCAAAATGCACAGACCGTAAAGCCCTTTGGCGTCTTGGCGAACAAACCATCCTTGAATTGATTCACAATAAGATCGGTGAAAAATTTAATGGTATGGATGATGATGAAGACTCTAGCGATTAAATTTAAAATCGAGTAAAACAGAATGAAGTATAAGTTTTAAAAAGGAACACAAATGATTACAATGAAAGAAATCTCTGTATCAGATGCCAAAGATAGGCTCTCTCAATACCATCTCATCGATGTCAGAGAAGATCATGAATGGAATGGAGAATTGGGGCATATCAATGGTGCAGAACTGATCCCTATGGGTGAAATCCCAGCACAATTGGAACGTTTGGATCAGGAAGAAGAAATACTGTTAATATGTAGATCTGGTAATCGTTCTGGACGAGTAGGACAATATCTTGCTTCTCAAGGTTATAAAGTCACTAATCTCTTAGGGGGCATGCTTGACTGGAATGCAATGAATCTTCCAGTATCACGTGACTAAAAATATGGTTTTGATCATCTTATTGATTTTATTTTCTTTATCTGCTTGTAGAGATGAAGTGAGTGGCGATTTATTTGAGAGACAAATCACGGATGGGGCTAAGATTTTATGGGAAGAAGGATTAAGAGATGATCAACAATTCTTACCTTATCGCCCTTTACCAGATTTAAACCCTTTACCGATTTCTAACCAATTCATTGTTCAAGATTGGCTCAAAGAATTACAATTTTATCAACAAGGTGCACCGCTTAAACCCTTACTCATGGTGCCCTTTTCTGCGCCTATTGATCTTCAAGCTTTAATCACAAAACAACAAGATGATGTTTTGGTCAATGATGCGATTTATCTCATCGATGCCACAGAAGGCACTGAGCAATACTTACAAGCAATTCCTCTTGATTTTGGGGATTCTTTAAAAGCGCATGTGCCTTTTACTTCCATGACATTTCCTTTTTTGGCTGAATACTTGGCACCTACTCAGTTATCCTTGTTTTCCGAAGATGAACTCAAGAATCAAACGAAAATCCTAGAGAATCAAAGTCTTTTAAATATCAAAGGTGATGCGGAATCTAGGGTGTATTGGTTGAGTTTTAAACCCTTACTCCCCTTACTGCCTAATCATCGATATTTGGTAGTCATCAGTGGTGATATTCAAGATCTCAATCAGAAATATATCTCTTCACCAGCACATACACATCCTATTGATCAAAGAGATGAAATCGAGAAAATCAGCAGTGTATTTAATCTCTATGGTATCAATCGAGTGGCTTTTAGTTGGATGTTTAAAACCACAAATCCCTTTGATTTGATCTCTGAATTACAAGCTTTGGTCTATCAAAAAGGTGAAAACCAAGATGTGATTAAACCCATGAATCCGATGCTGACCAATATTGAAACTTGGACAGCAAACCCAGAGTGTTTAGGGTTGAAAAGCAATCAAAGCGATCAAAATTGTTTAGATACTTCAGCGCTTTTACCCCAAAATGCACTTCTCAGCATCTATGAAGCTTTGGCGGAGTCTGAAGGATTAAGTGAAGCACAAAGCAAAGCACTAGGCAATCAATTACAATCGACCCAAGGGCTTTGGATGGGTGAATTCTCTGGTTGGACTTATCTCCCCCATTTAAAATCCACCCAATATGAAGCAAAGATCAATCCGGGTTTAAAAATCAAACCAGCCATTGGCAAAGATTTTGAAGGAAATCGTTGGGGATTCTATTGTTTCTTGCCCAAAGAAGGGAAAATCTATGATGCCTTTGGCGTAGAAAAAAACAAGCAGAGTCCTTTTCCTACAGTTTTTTGGCAAATCGATATCTCTGAACATTGGACATCTTTATTTAAAGTAGCCCCTTATTTCAATCAAGTGGGATATGCGCTTTGTGGATTAGAAGGGATGATGGCAAATGAGATTCCCTATCAAGAAAATTTCTCTTTGAGTTTCCTGAGAAATTGGAATGAACAAAAAAGTCAAGGCAATATCAGTGATGATCTTTTGAGAGGCAATATCGAATCTGCCTTTGATGCATTTGCGCAGAAGAAGAAATTTCTCTCTTCAGATCTCTTGCCTTGGGAAAAAGATTTAACGGGGAGAGAACTCAATCATGCTTTGGCACAGTTGCAATTCATTGAAGTTTTAAAACAAAGCGAGATGGGGAAAAAACTAAACCTAGCCCAAAGAATCGGTTTTGGGGGCACTGGGGTAGGGGCAAATGTTGCTTTGATTTCTGCTGTTCTTTACCCAAGCACATCGATGTTGGTCACAGTAGATTTAAGCAGTACAGCCCTAGAACTCTCTTTGACTTCTGCACAACCAGAAGATCAATTGCCTACACTCCAAAGATTAACGGGCTCTTGGCTTAAATTGATTCAAAATACCAATGGTACCTATCAATTATCCATGCTAGTCCCTCAAATCGAAACAGCTGGCACAAGCATCAAAACCATCCTCATCGATGATCAAATCACAATTACTGATCAAACAAGTATCTATGTGAAAGTGGGTGAGCATACAAGATTGAGTCAAAAGCTCAAAGCAACAGCTTCTCAACTCTTACATTTCCCAGCGCAAGAAGGTGAAGTCTTTGAGATTTCATTCTTGACGGGTAGGCAGTTGAAGAAAATCAGCACATTTAAACAAGCCTTTGAATTCAAAGGAAAGAACTATCCTTCCCAAACTAAGTTATTTGCATTTTATGATGGTGTAGGAGCACCTTTGAGCAGTGAAATGCTTAAAGAAGCCATTTGGATCAGTGATATCAGACAACAAGAAGACCATCCCATCACTTATCTTCCCTTTTTGAATCAACGTTTATATACCCAAGGTTATCTCTCTACAGCGCTTACTCAATCTTGGACAGATCAACAAAAACTAGATGCACAAACACAGATTCCTACTTTGCATTTTCATCATTTGGGCAATCAAAAGAGCACAACAGCTTTATCATTTAAGCTATGGGATGCCCAAGGTTTACTAGATATACAAGAACCATTGATTTTTGATTTATCCCCTAGAGCATTCTTGATGCAAAGCAATGCTGTGAATAGCACAAGAACGATACAATCAGCGCAAAATAATCTATTAGATCTCGATAATGTCGATCAATACAAGGATGATTATCCTACCATTGATGATACTTTTGAGTTGAGACTAACAAAGAAAGAACAAGATCATCTCTATGCATTGAGATTTCCACTGCGCCCTTATGAACAAGGACAAATGCATGGTTTAAGATATGCAGATCTTTTGAATACACATTATTCTTATGATTTGTATATGTTACAACAAATGTCGTTATTTTACTTAGCCCAAGGAAAAAGCAATCAACTCAAAAGCTTAGATGAGCCTTGTTTATTCTTTAAGATCTTTGATGTAGAAGCTTGTCCATTTAATCAAAATATAAAATAAATCTTATGGGCATAGAAATTGATTTATTTTAATGACTTTTCAATCGATCTTTGCTTAAATTATAGTCCCATAGTTTTGTAAATCGTGAGAGTAGGAGCTTCAGTGAATCAATATCAATGGATTAGTCCCACCGGAAATTTAGGTCCTGTATTTACCTTAGAAGAATTGATTTCCCAAATTCAACTTGGCAAGGCTTTCCCTAATCAAGAATTAGTGATTAATCAAAACAATGAACCTCAAATCGCTGGGCAATTGGCAGAACTTCAAGATGCTTGGCATGAAACAATGCCCTTTTTACAGGCATTTTCAGAGGGCACAGGGGAAGTTGATATTTTCTTATTTGGTAGAATACTCGCACAAATCGCTTGTAGTAAATTTACAGGCTATTTGACAATCAATGAAGATCAAGAAGGCTTGTTTTATTCCTTAAGATTTAAAAATGGTCAATTGATAGAACTCAATGCATTTGATCCTAGCACTGATTTGGGGCAAATCTTGGTGCAAAGAGGGATTTTAGCGGCAACACATTTGCAACATGCCATCGCACTTAATAAAACCCAAGGTGGTAGTATTGGTAAAACCTTGATTGCTGCCAAAATGATGACTGAAAGAGATTTAAATCAAGCTTTGGCTGAGCAGATGTTTGCCAGAATTAGAAGAATCAGTAAGTTTAAGAAATTCTTTATTAAACTCAGACCCACACATCTAGGTGAAGAATTAGCACCTGTGGCGAGAGTTGCTGGATATGCTTTATTAGAGATTTATTTGGGTTATGCGCTTGATGATGAAACCATTAAGAATTATATCGGTGAATTGGTATCTAAACCTTTGGAAGTCAATTGGGAATCTGTGGGGGCGAGTTTATTATCTAGGGAAGATACTTTATACCTCAAGCAATTAGAGAGTAAAAAGTCCCTTGCATTATTAGCCAAACATCCCAGATGGTCTCAAAGAAATAGTGCCCTTAAATGTATTGCTTGGGATTTGGTGGGCTTAATCAAAGCTGGACATGATGATTTGGATGAGATTTTAGATCAAGTCAAAAGAGATGATGTTTATGATGCTTTGGGTATATCCAGTGGAACAGCTTTTAGTCAAACGCTACTTGAACAACAGATTAGGCTACTGGCAGTTCGCGCTAAACTCAGTGAAGCTTCTCAAGGAAGAGAAGGGCATTTGAAACAACAAATAGAAAGTAGATTAAGGGAATTAAGCAAGTTTAAACCCGATCCTGCTGAACTCTTTGTCATTGAGAAAATGAAGAAAATGGGTGTATCTCTGGATCACAAAGATTTAAAGAATGATCTGCTCTATGATTATTATACCCAACAAGGTGAAAGCAATCTCAAGAAACAAAAATATCAAGACGCAGTAGAGCTATTGACCAAAGCTGCGGAAATCAAAGACCCCAAATTGAGTTTAACCCTAAATCTCATTTGGGCTAAATTCTTAGCTTCACCCAGAGCCAAAGAAGACCAACTCTTTGCGATTAAAAGCATAGAAAAACAAATCAGTATCCATCCTCAATCACCAGAACCCTTACTGGTATATGCTCAATTAAAAAAAGCCATGGGGGATCTCAAAGAAGCTGAAGGGATTCTCAAAAAACTCTTAAAAATAGATCCAAATCATACAGTAGCTCAAACAGAACTGAGAATCTTGTTTAGTAGGGAATTTGAGAAGAAAAAAGGGATGAGCACTCAAATCGATACTGGGATAGATGAAGAGATTAAACCTTTGGCTTATACGCTACTTTCATGGTTACTCATTACTTTTTTGTTGGGTTATGTGGCTTTGGTTGTACCTAATCAAAACATTACCTATTGGCCAGAGTTAAAAACCTTTGATGCATCTACTCAACAAGTGAGTGAATTTGCAAAAAAAATGGAATTTAATAGTGCGTTAAGAAGAAGTTATCAAAATGAATCATTGATCTTATCGGCTTATACTTTAGGTATGGAGAAAAATGATTTATTAAAGGGGGATGCAAAGACTGGGTTTATGGTGGCTGATTTTATGGCGAGTTACCCAGATAAGATCATTACTGAAGTGGAAAGAAGTTTAGCATATCTCTATCAACAACCTTTAGATCAAGTCAAAAAAGCATTAACCCAATCTCGATTGATTCCAGTGGACAAGTTGGTGATGGGAAATATGGAAGGTTATTATTTGATGGATGATCTTTTTGCTTGGGCAAGACGCGCTGTATTGCTTTTGGCTGGGATCATTGGTTTTGTGCTTCTCAAGAGATCTAGTAAAGAGCCATTGATTAAAATGGCGATGAAAGTCGATGAAATCCCTTGGTTAATCTTGGGTGTATTGATTTCATTGGTTGTGGCTTATCTCAGTCCTACACTTCAATCTCCATCAAATTTGGCGACTCAATTGATCTTAGTGGCGAGTAATACCATTGCTGAAGCCGTATTCTTCTTGGTCTTTATTCATTCTGCGCTTAAGATGTCGTTGAAAGAAGAGCAACATCTTCTGAGGATCTTTATTTTTGCGCTTTGTTTTGCTTTATATCGTTTAAGCTTTTTTGCCTATTGGCAATTGGAATCTGCAGTCATGTGGTCTTTGATTGTGCAATCAGCGATTTTTATTGGTGGTACAGTAGTTCTTGTCAAAGAAAAGACCCATAGTTTCCTTGCTTCTTTATTTGTATTTTTATTGATCAAGTTGCTTCCATTGGTCATGGCATAGTGGAGTTTATGAATCAGATGCAAAATATATTAATTTTAAGTAATAAACCTTGGATTGATCAGATTTCAAATCGTTTAGATCAACTCTTTGATGATTTAAAATGTAGGGTGCTTCATCAGGGTTTTGATGCATTGCTTGAAGTAGAACAATCTCTCATCAAAGGTACAGAATATCATTTGATTGTGGTTGATGAAGATTTGCCAGTGATCAATGGTTTTGCGTATATTGAAGCGCTTCGGTCTGTTGAAAAGGGTCTACTCTATATCCCTACCCCAGTCTTACTCTTATCTTCCAAAGAAGGTGATGAAGGCTTTTTGGCAGCAAATCCCCAAACACTCCATTTAAAACTCCCTCAAAATGCAGATGATTTCTTTTTGGTTCAAGCTGCGATTTTACAAATTTTAGCGAGATTAGATCAAATGCGAGGAGAAAAAGCATGATTCAATGTCCTAAATGCCAACATCCTTTAAGTGAACAAGACATTAAAGATATTCCTTTTGAATATACTAGCTTGGTTTTATGTGCGTATTGTGGCTTTGGTATGGATTTAAGATGGCAAGGCAGAACAAGCAATATTGAACCCACACCAGATGTGATGATTTCGGGTTTAGATGAAGGTTTTATTCAACAATTTCAACAAGCATTGCCACCCGTATCGATTAAATATCTCCCTTCCTATCAAGATGCTTTGCATCTATACGCTCGGGCGCTCAGAAGAGGCGAACATCGAAAAATCAAATCGATTATCCTTCAAAAACCAAGCACCTATGCATCTTGGACTGAAATTATCCTTTCTTTTTATTCCTTACAACGTGCATTTGCTGTATCAGATCCTTTGTATCTATGGATTTTTGCACCGATGACAAGTAATGCGAATGAGATTTCGATGTTGGAAGCATTAAGGCCTCAAACGCTGTGTTGGTTCCCTTGTGAACCTGGTAGTGAAACACAACATATTTTGGCGCATGTCCCAGATTTCGTGAAAAAACTGATTTAATTGATGTTGATTGATATCAAGTCTTTATTCTTCTTATTATCTACGCTATTGACCTTGATTTCTCCACTACTCTATTTGACTTATCAACAAGCTTCACAAAACCAATTAGCATCTCAAGGGTTTTCGTTGTTGGCAATCCCTACATTCTTCATCTTATTGACCTATTCTTTGGTTAGATGTCAGGGGGATTTTTTCTTGATTCATCAACATAGATCATGGCGTTTCTATGGTCTTACTCTACTCTTATTTGCCTATATGATCGCTTTGATCTCAATGATCATGGGGTTAAGTATCAATGGATTTGATGATGTGATGGATGAGAAGAGATTATATTTCTGGATTTTTGTCTTATTCTCTTTCTTATTGCCGATCTTTTATCTCTTGGTTCATTTGGTATATCAAATACAAGAAAAGCATTTGATCGATTATCCCTTATCTTTGTTATTCTTGGCACTTCCTTTGGAACCCATTTTGAGAAATTATGATTTGATTTTGCAAAGAATTGGGGCACAATGGGCTGTATCTCTCTTAAATTTCCTGAAATTATTTCCTTGGGCGATTGATTACGAACTTCGTTTTATCAACGATTATACTTTTAGATCAGATCGTTTTTATTTGATTATCAATGAGAGTTGCTCTGGCGTAAACCTACTCTTATCTAATTTGATTTTTGTGATTGCCTTGGGTTATTTCTTTCAAATCACCCGTTTAAGGTGGTTATTCTTGATCTTTGTATCGATTCCGTTGTCTATGTTTTTTAATGCTTGTCGCATTGCTACGATCTTCTGGATGGGGCATTTTCATGGGGTTACACTGGCGATGGGTCCTTGGCATGATCGAGTCGCTTATATCACCACTTTGGCATTAGCACTGAGTTTAATCTTGATTGATTTGTTGATCAGTAGGCGTTTCCCAACTCATCACACACAATAAATCGATCTTCTTGTTCGGAATAGATATGTCTTTCGATACGTTGGAGTTTTTGATCTTCTATGACATAGATATGAAATTCAGCTGCATTGCCATTTGTGGGAAGAGATTCCCCTTGTTTCTTGAATCTGCTTGCGCTACCTACTTGGATGATTGGGGGATTTTTGGCTTGGGGTGTTTGTTTTAATTCTTTTTCATGTAGGTGATACAGGGGGATATTTCTAAAACAATGGTTATGTCCATGGACGATAAGATCGGGTTGAAGTTCTGTATGATGGTAGAAGAAATCCAAGAGAGCTTGGGCATCATCTAGCTTTCTCATGGTTTCTAGTTTGCGTTCTGGGCTAGGGAAGAGTGGATGATGGAGCATGAGGAGTTGGAAAGGATTTTCTTTTTTACTTTCGTTGAGTACAGATGCTAATCGTTGGAGTTGTCCTTGTCCTACTTCTCCTCTGGCCATAAACATCGCCGTGGTTTTAGCTGTTGATAATCCGATAATATCGATGATTTGTTCTTTGATTTTGAGTCTTCTGCTGACAGGATAAGCTTGATCTTCAAAGTGAAGAATCTCTTGGGGGAGATATTCAGTAAAGCTAGATTCAAAGACCCCTTGAAGTTCTATCTCTTTGGTATAGTAATCATGATTACCGGGGACAAGGGTTAAGGTAGAAGTAGGAAATCTTTGATTTAAGATTTGTTTTACGCGTATAAATTCTGGGGCTAAAGCCAAATTCACAAGATCACCTGTACAAATATGATGATCTGCTTGAAGAGACACGATATGATCTAGTAGTTTTTCAAACATCTCTACCCGATAATGTTTGGCACGATTCAAGGCTAGATTCACTGCCCCTGAAATTCTCTTATTTAAAAATTCTGTCCAACTGACACCATTTAAAGCGAGTACATGTGTATCTGAAAAATGTGCAATTCTGATTGTATGTTTATTTTGGATGGTCATTGATTTTCCTAAAATTGTAATCTATCTCAAATTCCCTTTGAATCTGAATCTCTCTTGAATTTTGAAGAAAAAGGCTTTATTTTTCAAGCAAAGATTTTAAAATCGATGGAGGATGAGATGAAGATGAATAGATTTGTATTTTTTCTGGCAATACTGCTCTTATCATTGCCACTTCAGCAATGTATAGAAGCCGAAGTAGATTTGAATTATAATCGCCAGAGTTTTGTGAAAGATTGGCGAGATGAAGTGATTTATCAAATCATGGTGGATCGTTTTGCTGACGGTGATATCAATAATAATTTTAATGTCAATGTACAAAAAGAATCCGCATATCATGGTGGTGATTGGCAAGGGATTATCGATCGTTTGGATTATCTACAGGATTTGGGTGTGACTGCGCTTTGGATTAGTCCAGTGGTGAGAAATGTAGAAGAAGATGCTGGGTTTGCGAGTTACCATGGCTACTGGACACAGAGTTTCTTGGAACCCAATTTGCATTTTGGGGATTTATATCAATTACAACTCTTGATTGATGCTTGTCATCGCAGGAATATGAAGGTGATTTTAGATGTAGTGACCAATCATATTGGGCAATTATTCTATTATGATATCAATCGAAATCAACAACCCGATATCGTGTTTTTTGGGGGTGGTGGCAATGGCACTGGCAGTCAAAATCAAGATCAACCTTCACCACTGAGAAGAGCTAGTGAGTGGGATCCTGAATATGATAGCCGTGGTGTTCAAGGTTTTACTGCGCTTGGCGAGAATGGATTAGCACCCATTGAATGGGTAGAGTATCCCCAAATCAATAGAACCCCTCCTTTGCCAGAGGGCTTTCAAAATGAAGCTTGGTACAATCGCAAAGGCAGAGTGACTGTTTGGGAAAATGAAGCAGCAGCAACTTTTCAATATCGCAGAGAACAAGAGATTTTGGGGGATTTCCCTGGTGGGTTAAAGGATTTGGCAACTCATAAACCTGAAGTCAGACAAGCATTAACTGAAGCTTTTGCATATTGGATTGAACAAGCTGGGTTTGATGGCTTTAGAATCGATACATTGAAACATCAAGAACCCGAGTTTTTTGATACTTTTGCCCCAGCGATTCGTGCTTTTGCCAAGAGTTTAGGGAAAAATAATTTCTTGATGTTTGGTGAAGCGTTTGATGGCAATGATGAACTGCTTGGGAGTTATACCCATGGTCAAGGTGTGGATTCTGTCTTTTATTTCTCTCAATATTATCAAGTTTTCCAAGGGATGTTTATCTATGGGAGTCCCACGAAAACAGCTGAAGATTTATTTAATGCGAGGACACAGCCTTTGAGTCAAAGCGAAATCGTAGATGAAACAGTCAGTCGTTTGTGTGTGGCTCAAGGTTGTCAAGCTTCTGCTTGTGAGAGTTGTATCAATGGACTGAAAACCCAAGGACTCAGTCGTTATTCTCTTCAAGGGAAGAGTAATGGGGTCAGTGATGAAAAGGGGCAACCTTTGGCAAGCCATCAACTCTTGGTGAATTTTTTGGATAATCACGATGTGCCAAGATTCTTATATCATGCCATTCCCCAGATCACTCAAGATGATACTGAAGAGATCAAGCTTCAAAAGCGTGAATATGGTAGGAAACGATTGAGAAATGCATTGGCTTATCTCTTAACAACAGATGGGATTCCTTGTATTTATTATGGGACAGAACAGGATTTTGAAGGCGGACCTGATCCTTCTAATCGCGAAGATCTATGGTTATCTGGGTTTCAACAGACTTCTCCTACTTATCAATATCTCAAGAAGTTGATTTCACTGAGGAAGGAATTTGTGGCACTGCGTAGGGGGGCGTTGGTTTATCGATTAAGCAATGAACTTCGAGGGCAAGAAGCAAGTGCTGGGATTTTGGCGTTTGAGCGATTTGATGGGGATCAACGGGTTTTGGTGGTGATTAATACTCAAGATGAAGATCAGGGGGTAGCTTTGGGGAATACTTTGGATGCGCAAGGTTTGGGAATGAAGGTGGGGTTTGCGCCTAATAGCATACTTGTGGATCGATTAAATGGGGGGAATCAAAGTTTTGTGGTAGATGGGGATCAGCGGGTGCAGGTGTTATTGCCACCTCGGAGTGCTCGGGTTTTAAGTTTGCAGTGAGATGATCCATCTCTCCTCTGATGAGATCATCCATCTCTAAAAATTCAAGAATTTGGCGCCCAAAGAAAAGCGAAATGTATCTTTGATTGAAAAGCATCATCAATCATGCTAAAAAACCACATTCAACTTAATTGGAGATTCAACATGACAACCAAAGCATCTAAAGATTTAGAGTTTTTCCCAAATCCTCAACCCCAAAGACCTTTTGAGGTCTATTTTGATTGCCCAGAATTCACTTGTCTTTGTCCTAAGACTGGACAGCCAGATTTTGCGCATATCCATATCCGTTATGTACCCAACGAAAAATGTGTAGAGCTCAAATCACTCAAGCTATATCTATGGTCTTACAGAGATGAAGGTGCATTTCACGAAGCAGTGACCAATAAAATCCTAGATGATCTCGTGGCGATTACTCAACCTCATTTTATGGAAGTTGTAGGCGATTTTTATGTTCGCGGTGGTATTCGCACAGTTGTGACTGCTAGACATGGGCAAAGACCAGATCATAAAGGGAATTGAAATGGCACAATTTCGCAATATCTCAACACAAACGCCTCTTCCTCAAATCGAAAAAACAGTATTAGATGCTTGGAAAAATGCTAAGATTTTTGAGCAATCTGTGGAAAGCCGATCCAAAAGCAAACAATATATCTTCTATGATGGTCCTCCTTTTGCCACAGGTTTACCCCACTATGGACATCTTGTCGCTTCCACCATCAAAGATATTGTGCCTAGATATTGGACCATGAGGGGATATCGTGTAGAGAGAAGATTTGGTTGGGATACTCATGGTCTTCCCATTGAAATGGAAATGGAAAAGAAACTGAATTTATCAGGTCCTACCAGTATCAAAGAATTTGGTGTGGGTAATTTTAATGAAGCTTGTCGTGAAAATGTGCTTCGTTATACCAAAGAATGGGAAGAAGTGATTGGTAGATTAGGCCGTTGGGTTGATTTCAAAAATGACTATAAAACCATGGATTTACCATTTATGGAAAGTGTATGGTGGGTATTTAAAGCCTTATGGAATAAGGGTTTAATCTATCAAGATTTTAGAGTCATGCCTTTCAGTTGGCGTTTATCTACTTCTCTCTCTAATTTTGAAGCCAATCTAGATTATCGTGAAGTTCAAGACCCAGCCATTACTGTATCTATGCCTTTAATCGATGATACAGCTCAACTCTTGATTTGGACCACTACCCCATGGACATTACCCTCTAATCTTGCCATTGCAGTGGGACCTGATATCGATTATGTAAGAGCCAAAAAAGCCAACGATCACCAAGAATATATCGTAGCTCAAGCAAGGGCTCAAGTGGTGCTTGGCAAAGATGTAGAGATTTTGGAAGTCATCAAGGGTGAACAACTGGTAGGAAGAAGATATCTGCCTTTATTTGATGATTTTGCGGATAAGGCTGTTTTGCTTTTAGGAAAAGGTGGGGCATTTCGGGTGTTTGCTCCTAAACATGTTACCACTG
>JACCDO011189997.1_pt1 | contig 17822 bp, 14 predicted proteins | sample 7446101 | NCBI WGS metagenome assembly JACCDO01 (sample SAMN15323440, study PRJNA562643) | freshwater metagenome | isolation source: river surface water | place: USA:Blue River Watershed | collected 2017-08-16 | reverse complement strand
TAGCACATTTTGATCAGTACCCTATGGCAAAGAAAACTGCAGCGGCAAAGACCAAGGTAAACTACTCCAAAGAGACCTATGCTTTCTGGTACGAAAGCATGCTTTTAATGAGACGTTTTGAGGAAAAGGCAGGTCAATTGTATGGCCAACAGAAGATCAGAGGATTTTGTCACTTATACATCGGTCAGGAGGCTTGTGCCTCTGGAGCAATCACTGCCTTGACCAAAGATGACAAGTGGATTACTGCTTACCGCTGCCATGCTCATCCATTAGGTTTGGGTACCGACCCAGGAGCGATTATGGCTGAATTGTATGGCAAAGCCACCGGAACTACCAAAGGAAAAGGCGGCTCCATGCACATTTTCGATAAGGAACGAAATTTCTTGGGAGGCCATGGAATCGTAGGCGCACAGATCCCGATGGGTTTGGGCGTAGCCTTTGCTGAAAAATATGCAGGCACCAAAAATGTGTGTATTGCGAAGATGGGGGATGGTGCTGTGCGTCAAGGAGCAGTCCATGAGGCCTTCAACCTAGCCATGATTTACAAAAGTCCAGTGATTTTTGTCATTGAAAATAATGGCTATGCCATGGGAACATCCGTAGCGCGTACTTCCAATGTCACTGAACTGTACAAAATCGGTGAGGCTTATGACATGCCTTCTTTCCCAGTAGATGGAATGAATGTGGAAGCCATTCACGAGGCAGTGGCCGAAGCAGCAGCCAGAGCACGTCGAGGCGATGGACCTACGCTATTGGAATTTAGAACCTATCGATTCAAAGGACACTCCATGTCCGATCCTCAGAAATACCGCAGCAAGGATGAAGTAGAAGAATACAAGCAGCGCGACCCAATTGAGCAGGTGCTGGCTACGATTCTTGAAAACGAACTGATGACCGAAGCGGAGATTGAAGCAATTAACAAAAAAGTAAAAGCGCAGGTAGAGGAAGCAGTTAAATTTGCTGAAGAGTCACCTTGGCCAGATGGGATGGATGCCTTTAAGGATGTGTACGTTCAGGAGGACTATCCTTTTGTGATGGAATAAGGGCCGAGCAGGCCTGCACAGGCCTGCTTGTGTAATCGATAAAAACCGTATATTTGCGACCGAAATTTGAGCAACATGGCTAAGAAAGAAACAAAAAAATCAGACCAAAACGAACTTATCGAAAACCCTGAGGTAATCGCAGAGAAAATAGTTCCTGGAGAGGATTTTTTGAAAAGTAACGGCAAAATACTAGCAGGAGTACTTGCAGTGGCTGTCCTATTGATTGGTGGCATCCTGTTTTTCCAATACAATACCCAACAGCAAAACGAAAAAGCGCAGGCTGAGATGTTCCAAGCCGTGTACTTCTTTGAACAAGATAGCGTGGACTTCGCGCTCAATGGAGATGGCATCAATAAAGGCTTTTTGAACATCATTGAAAGCTATCCACGTACCGATGCGGCCAACTTGGCTCATTTCTACACGGGATCCATCTACCTTTCTCAGAAAAAATTTGAGGATGCGCTCACGCACTTGGAAGAATTTTCTTCTGACGACTACTTGGTACAAGCCAAAGCGTATTCCTTAGTTGGCGATGCCAACTTGGAGTTAGGCAATACCGAAGAGGCCATTGCACAATACACTAAGGCTGCTCGTACAAACGAGAACAAGTTTATGTCTCCAAAGTACTTGGCCAAACTTGCGGTAGCTCAAGAGGAGGCAGGTAAAATTGAAGAGGCAATCAAAACTTACACAGAAATTGAAGAGAAATATTACGAATCTTTTGAATTTGCTGCGGCACGAAAACATAAAGCACGCTTGGAAGGCCTTGCCGCTAAGTAATGCTTTGTAGATGCATACTAGAAGAGTAAGGCCCTTGGTGTCTTACTCTTTTTTGTTTTAACCCATTTTCCCCAACCTTTTCTATGGCCAGTTCCTTAAAAAACCTAAGCGACTACAGCTCCACGAACTTAACTGATGTTTCCAAAAAGCGATTCGCGATCGTGGTATCCGAATGGAATACCGAAGTGACCGAGTCTTTATATTCTGGTGCTTATGAAACCTTAGTTCAGCATGGCGTCACTCCCAAAAACATTGTTCGCAAGCAAGTACCAGGTTCTTTCGAACTTACCCTTGCCGCACAATGGTGTGCCCAAGATGAGCAGATCGATGCGGTTATCTGCCTAGGATGTGTGATCCAGGGGGAAACACGTCACTTTGACTTTATCTGCGATGCAGTCGCCCATGGCATTACACAGGTAAGTTTGAAGTACAACAAACCGGTCATCTTTGGAGTACTCACCCCAAATACCCAGCAACAGGCTCTGGACCGTGCAGGAGGAAAGCATGGCAACAAAGGAGATGAGGCTGCGATTACGGCCATTAAAATGCTTGGATTCTAACAAACCTATTCAACTGATTTACGCGTGAAAATAATGAAGTTTGGAGGGACCTCCGTAGGTCGTCCCGAACGAATGCATCAAGTAAAGGACTTGATCACTCGAAGTACTGAACCGACGCTTGTGGTCCTTTCTGCCCTTTCCGGCACGACCAATGCTTTAGTGGGGATTGGCGAAGCTCTAGCAGCAGCCAATAAGTCCCTTGCCAAGGAGCGAATTGATGCCCTACATACGCATTATTTGAACTTCTATCCTGAACTTTTGAAAAGCCCTGCCGCAAGAACCAAAGCGGAGGACATTTTAAAAGAGCATTTTGAGTTTTTGAACATCCTACTCAAAATCTCATTCAACGAAGCGATTCAACGGGATATCTTGGCTCAAGGGGAATTGCTATCGACCAAACTTTTTCATACCCTTCTTGAGGAGTTGGGTATTTCCTCCGTGTTGTTGTCCGCATTGGATTTCATGAGCATTGATGAAAATGCCGAGCCTGAATTGGGAAAAATTTCAGAACGCTTGCATGTCCTCCTTGCCCAATATCCTGATCAGCGCCTCTTCATCACCCAAGGCTATATTTGCAAAAATCACCGCAACGAGGTAGACAACCTGAAGCGAGGCGGCAGTGACTATACCGCCTCTCTCATCGCCGCGGCAATACAAGCATCGGTGTGTGAGATCTGGACTGACATTGATGGCATGCACAACAATGATCCCCGAGTCGTAGATCGAACCCGTCCCATTGCAGAACTTTCCTTTGACGAGGCGGCGGAATTGGCCTACTTCGGGGCCAAAATTCTACACCCTGCCTCCATTTGGCCTGCACAACTGCACAATGTGCCGGTAAGACTCTTGAACACCATGGATCCTGCCGCACCAGGAACATTAATCAAAGCAGAGGTAGCCGAAATAGGGGTAAAAGCCATTGCTGCCAAAGATGGCATTACTGCAATCAAGATCAAATCCAGTCGCATGCTATTGGCCTATGGATTTTTGAGACGCATCTTCGAAGTCTTCGAATCCTTTAAAACTCCAATCGACATGATTACTACCTCGGAAGTTGCCGTATCTGTGACCATTGATGATTTGAGCCATTTGGAACAAATTGTAGAAGAGTTGCGCCGCTTTGGTACGGTGGAGGTGGATTCCAATCAGGCCATTGTGTGCGTGGTAGGCAATCAAGTAGCGGAAACGAAAGGGGCAATCCAATCGGTCATGGATTCGCTGGTGGATATACCTGTACGAATGGTATCTTTTGGAGGAAGCAAACACAATGTATCCATCTTGATCGATGCCCAATACAAGGTGCAGGCCCTTAAAAGCCTCAATGAAGGCGTATTTAACTGGTAATCTTCTAGAAAAATGATTACTCCCAAACCTGGATTTCTGCAACGTCTGCAAAGCAAGTGGCAGTTGAAAAGTCTTACGCAAGTGCTTTTGGTTTTGCTTGCTTTTGCCTGTACTGGGACGACTATCCTCCTCATCAAGAATCCACTGCTTGCTTTTTTTGGCATTGAACGAGGTGGCGGCCAGGGAGCATTGAATACCCTACTTTACCTATTGCTCGTCTTGCCGCTGTACCAGATTCTTCTTCTGGCTTATGGCTTTATTTTTGGACAGTTTCGCTTCTTTTGGGAAAAGGAGAAGCAATTGGTGAAGCGGATTGGGGGAATTTTTATCCGAAAAAAATAGGGCCTCAAGATTAACTGATTCGGCTCCAGTTGACAGCCGTCTTTTTCTGCTGCCGTACCTGCCGAAGAATGGCGAAGTGTTCCGGATTCTTCAGAGTAGGATCTGTAGCTAATACTTGCTGCGCAGCATCCCTTGCCAAAGTGAGGAGTGGAGCATCTTTACTTAAATCGGCGATCAAGAGGTCGGTGATCCCACTTTGTTGGGTTCCCATCAGGTCGCCCGGACCACGAAGGCGCAAGTCGACATCTGCGATTTCAAAACCGTCGTTGGTGCGTACCATTGTTTCCAAGCGTATTCGGGAATCCCGGCTGAGTTCGTACTTGCTCATCAAAATGCAGTAACTCTGTTCGGCACCCCGTCCCACCCTGCCTCGGAGCTGATGCAGTTGGGAGAGTCCAAATCGCTCTGCATTTTCAATGATCATCACAGAGGCATTGGGCACATTGACTCCCACCTCAATCACCGTGGTGGCCACCATGATCTTCGTTTCTCCTTTCACAAATCGCTGCATCTCGTAATCCTTGTCTTCGGCTTTCATGCCTCCATGGACGATGCTCAGCGGAACTTGTGGAAAAGCCCGCGCAATGCTTTCGTAGCCATCCATGAGATTTTTGAGGTCCAGGCTTTGAGACTCTTCGATCAGGGGATAGACAATGTACACCTGCCGACCTTTTTTGATTTCCTCTTGCATAAAACCAAAGACCTTGAGGCGATCCTTGTCGTAGCGGTGCACCGTTTGAATGGGCTTCCGCCCGGCAGGAAGTTCGTCAATCACGGAGACCTCCAGGTCGCCATACAGCGTCATGGCCAAGGTGCGAGGAATAGGGGTGGCCGTCATGACGAGCACATGGGGCTGGTACTGCTCGTTTTTGGCCCACAATTTGGCCCGTTGGGCTACGCCAAATCGATGCTGTTCATCTACAATAGCCAAGCCCAGGTTTTTGAACTGGACCACTTCTTCCAAAAGCGCATGTGTTCCTACTAGGAGGCTCAACTCCCCGGACTCTAGGGCTTCATGCAAGACTTTGCGAGCGGCTTTTTTGGTGGAGCCAGTGAGTAAGGCAATCTGCAGGCCCATGGAGGCAGCAAAGTGGCGTAAGCCTTCGTAGTGCTGGTTGGCCAGAATTTCGGTGGGAGCCATCAAGCAAGTTTGCGCCCCTGAGCCTATCGCCAAGAGCATGCTGATAAAGGCCACCATGGTCTTTCCGCTTCCTACATCTCCTTGGATGAGGCGGTTCATCTGTTTGCCGGAACGCATGTCTCCAAAAATTTCTCGAATCACCCGCTTCTGCGCATTGGTCAGTTCAAAAGGGAGGTGCTGGGTGTAGAAATCAGTTAGCAGTTGGGTGGACCCGAGTACCTGCCCAAGTGATTTTTCCGTTCGGGTTACTTTCAGGGTAAGTAGTCGCAATTGGAGGTAAAAAAACTCTTCAAATTTCAAGCGCTTGCGTCCCTGGGAAAGTCCCTCTGGGCTGCTGGGGAAGTGAATTTGTCGGATGGCTTCCTTTTTCCCCATCAAACGGTACTGATCTAGAATCCCGGGAGACAAGGTTTCTTGCACCTGTGGATATACCAGTGGAAGCAATTGTTCCAGGATACGGGAAATGCCTCTTGAATTTAGAAATCGTGCCCTCAGTTTCTCGGTGGTGGAGTAGACCGGCTGAAATTTATTTCGGGTTTCATTTGCCGCGGTGATGGGCTCCATCTCCGGGTGGGCCATACTCCATTTACGACCAAAAAGGGCAGGCTTGCCCAGGAAAATATAGGAGGCGCCAAGGGGTAATTTTTTCTGTACCCAGGTGATGCCTTTAAACCAGGTCATCTCCATTTCTCCCGTATCGTCTACCACTACAGCCACCAGTCGCTTTTTGGAACCCATACCGACCAAGTCAATGCTTTTGATTCGAGCGATCACTTGGACATGCTCCAGTTCCTCGTGGAGGTCTTTGATTTTTAAAAAGGTGCTGCGGTCCTCGTAGCGAAAGGGATAGTGCTGCAGTAGGTCCCCATAGGTGAAAATACCCAGTTCCTTATTCAAAAGTTCGGCCTTTTGTGGGCCAACCCCCTTGAGGTATTCGATGCGGGTATCAAAGATGGTAGACAAGGCTTCTTTTTTTGGGTAGAGCAAGTTACCGCAGGTCCTTGAATTTTGCCAAGACTTTGCGGGAAATTGTCGGAAAGGAAAAATTAAGGATTTAGGTCTACTCGTCTCCTAGAGTTGTGCAGCGAATTGAGCAAAACGTGTGCGGCATGCCTGCTGACTTTGGAGCAAAGCCAACTGGTTTTTGGCACGGTGAAGGTTTTGAAGCGGGTAAGTGACCCGGTAGTAAACATTCCCTTCCAAGTGGTCGGTCAAAAAGCGGAGGCCCATGATTAGGGTCATGATTTCCCCGCCAAACAAAAGGGAATCCATTTCCTCAGCAGAAAGTGCGCCTTCCAAGCCTTGTAGGTAGCCCGAAAGCAACTCTTCCACCAGTTCCGGAAGGGCCTGAATCTGATTCCACTCGGTGCTTGTTTCGGGCAGGTTACAGGCAACAGTTCGCACCAGATCCCCAAAATCGTACATCAGGTAGCCTCCCATCAGGGTATCCAAATCCACTAAGGCTTCAACTTTTTCAAGCGTAGGAGCAAAAATCAGGTTGTTGATTTTCGTGTCGTTGTGCATGACCCGAAGGGGTAATTGGTCAAGTTGCTCGATGTAGTAGTCAATCAAAGGCTGCTGTGCCAGGTAGCCTTCCAGGAGGCCTTTTTCCTCTTCAGGCAGGAAAGGCAGGTCTTTGGCCACTTCCTTCAACCGGGCATAGCGCAAATCAAGTCGATGAAAGTTGGGAATGGTCTCCTTAAATGTAGTTGCTGGGAGTGAGGAAGCCCAGGCGGCGAACTTCCCGTAAGCCTGTGCTGCAATTCTGGCTTGGGCAGGTTGCTGTACTTGTTGTAGAGTAGTGCCCTGAACAAAGTCAAATAGGCGGTACTGCTTTCCTTCGATGCTTGCGAGTCCTTTGCCTTCTTGTGTGAGTAAAGGAAGGGGAAGTTTGAAGGGCAGGGGATGGATGGCCGCATGCTTGGAAAGTAAACTGAGATTATGATCGATGCGCTCGGGGAAGCGGAAAACGGAATCATTGAAGCCTTGCAGGATCCATTTTTTGTCCGATTGACGGACCAAAAGGGTTTCGTGGATCAGTCCTTCACCAAATGGCGAAAGTGTCAAGGGGGCATCCGTAAATTGTGGATAGACCTGCTTCAGGGCGGCGGTGAGCGCATCAAACATGGTACGAAAATAGAAAAGAAACCAAGCAATCGATAGGAGGCAACAAGATTTGGAAAAAATTGGGAGGATTCTTGTGTTGGATGGTTCAAGAAAAAAATTGAAAAAGCCCCGTGGTCTTCACCAAATATTTTTGTTTATTGTCAGTTCAATTAACCCAAAATTCCATGAATGTAACCGCTTTAGATTGGGGCATTATTGCAGCCTTCTTTGTTATTTCTTTGGTGATCGGACTTGCCTCCGCAAAAACTGCTGGCAGTTCAGCTAAGGAATTCTTTTTATCGGGAAGGAATATGCCCTGGTGGCTTTTGGGGGTCTCCATGGTGGCGACTACCTTTTCGGCTGACACACCCAACTTAGTGACCGACATTGTTCGAAAAAATGGGGTGGCCGGCAACTGGGCCTGGTGGGCCTTTTTGCTCACGGGTATGCTCACCGTATTTGTGTATGCCAAGTTGTGGAGAAGATCCGAGGCCACAACGGATTTGGAGTTTTATGAAATGCGCTATTCGGGTAAAGGAGCAGCATTTTTGCGGGCTTTTCGTGCCATTTACCTTGGGGTATTTTTTAATGTAGTTATCATGGCGACGGTTTCTTTGGCAGCCATCAAGATTGGTGGGGTGATGTTGGGCATGTCTCCCATTCAAACCTTGCTCATTGCTTCAGTCGTGACCGTGGTTTACTCTTCTTTTGGAGGATTAAAAGGAGTGTTATTGACCGACTTTTTCCAGTTTTTCATTGCAATGATTGGCTCCTTTGGGGCTGCCTATTATGTCTTGGAATTGCCTGAAATCGGTTCGCTTCAGCAGTTGCTCAGTCATGAGGTGGTTGCGACCAAGTTGGACTTTGTTCCAGATTTTACCGATCCCAATCTCTACATTCCGCTCTTTATCATGCCAATCGCTATCCAATGGTGGGCTACCTGGTATCCAGGAGCCGAGCCTGGAGGAGGAGGGTACATTGCCCAGCGAATGCTGTCTGCTAAGGATGAGAAAAATGCGATTGGAGCTACCCTGTTTTTCAACATTGCACACTATGCCTTGAGACCCTGGCCTTGGATTATTGTAGCCCTAGGCTCTTTGGTGGTCTTCCCTTCCGTCGCTGATTTGCAGGTGGCATTTCCTCATATTCCTGCGGACAAGCTAGGGGATGATTTGGCTTATCCTGCGATGCTCACTTTTCTACCAACAGGAATGATTGGTATCGTCCTGGCTTCTTTGATCGCAGCGGTGATGTCAACACTTTCTACACACCTCAACTGGGGGTCGAGTTACGTGGTGAATGATTTTTACTTACGTTTTGTCAAGCCTGAGGCAAGCGACAAGGAGTTGGTAGCTGTAGGAAGAATTTCTACTGTGGTGCTAATGGTCTTATCCTCTATTTTGGCCTTGGCACTTTCTTCAGCCTTGTCTGCTTTTGAGATTTTACTTCAAATTGGAGCAGGTACAGGTTTGATCTTTATTCTACGTTGGTTTTGGTGGAGAATCAATGCCTATACGGAAATTTCTGCCATGGCCATCTCTTTTGCTGTTGCGATCTTCTTTGAAGTCATCAATCCTAAAGTGGGTTGGATTGATATTCCAGTGGAAGCTTCCTACCTCAAATTGGTCTATTCGGTATCCATCACAACAGTAGGTTGGTTGATCGTGACCTTCCTGACCCAACCTGAAAAAGACGAGGTGTTACTTGCCTTTTACCGAAAAGTTCAACCTGCACCTTTAGGTTGGCGAAAAGTTCTGGATCGCTACCCAGCCGAGAAACAAGAAAAAGGAAGACTGGGAATGGAAATTGGCTTGATGCTCGTGGGCACGGTCATGGTCTATGCGGCTCTGTTTTCCACAGGATTTTTCATCTACGGAGAGATAGCCCAAGGGGTGATTGCAGGAGCCATTGCCGTAGCAGGGGGCTTGTTTATCTTGCTTTCTTGGAAAAAGTTAAATTCTTAAGGAATTCATAGAATTGATTTCAGCTCCCTCCATTGGCTCTAGTTGAGTGAGTGGAGGGAGTTATTTTTTTCCTTCCTTCCCTCTTTTTTTAGTTTCCTGCCTTCTTTTCAAAGGAGACTGTATTGATCAGGTGGGCCAGGTCAATCTTGATGTATTCGATGACGGGGGCTAAGGAATCGTTTTTAAGGGCAGTATTGAAGTACAGGGCCCCTCTAAGAAAATGGGAGGTGGAGTCGGTCACAAAAAACTGAAATTGGGTAGGAACTTCCCCAGTGAGTTCGGCTACTACTGCGGAATAGCCATTTGGGGTTAGCAATACTACTTCTTCGATCCCGTAAGCTTTGATTTGATGCTTGGCAGTAAGGTTGAATGCATCGTTGGATAATACCTTGAAATCAGTGTTTTGGTCGATTTTTTTGTAGGTCAAATGGACCTTAGCTCCAAACTCACTGTAATTCAAGTTGATCCATTCTTTTTCATTTAGATTGAAGGAATCTGCTTCCACTTGGCTCTGGGTTGAAAAATCAAACCGATAGGGATAGCCTTCTTCCAAACGATTGTATTCGTGTCGAGGTAGGTCGATGCGGTTGTATCCCGGAGGCTTAGGTAGCCAGTTGGTTTCACAGGCAAAACAAACCAGGACAAGAAAGGCAAATGGGAAGAATCGCTTCATAACCTAAAAGTAGGTTTTGTAGCTGAATTCCTTGCCACTCAGAGGGAATTTTCCCAGAATCTCCATTTTTTAAGCGTACAGATTAGGCATACCGCCCCACCTCAAATCCCTTAATTTCCATGGAGGTATCTTTCTGTTGGTGGAGCTCTGCTAGGATTTTGCCTGTGGCAGGAGCAAGCGAAATTCCCATCATGGAGTGTCCACTTCCTACCAGCACGTTGGAATAATTTGGTGCAAATCCGATGTAGGGAAGGCCATCTGGGGAGCAGGGGCGTAGACCTTTCCAGATCTGTCCGTCCTCGGGAAAAGAGGCCTCAAAATCAGGATAGTAGCGGTTGATGGCTTCAAAAATACCCTTTACCCGGTTTTTATTGATTTGCTGGTTGGTGCCTGCAATTTCCATGGTACCACCAAAGCGAATGGTTTCTCCGTAGGGACTTACGGCTACTTTTTGTTCGGTCAAGATGCTGGCTTGTTGGATTTCAGGCCTATTTTTTTGGATGAATGAGTAGCCTTTTCCACCCATCATCGGAAGGGAGAACTGTAGCATTTTTGCCAATTCCCCAGACCAGGATCCCCCGCAGAGCAGGATTTTTTCGCAATCAATTTTCCCTTTGTCCGTGAGAACAGCATGTACGGTGCTGCCGGACTTTTCAAATCCGAGTACTTGAGTTTCGGTAAGGAATTTTACCCCTTTCTTTTCTAGATAGCTCTTTAAAAAGCTGTACAAGGCTCCGGGATCTAGGTGTGCATCTCCTGGGAATAGGACGGCACCGCGCGCCTTCAGGTGTAGATTAGGCTCGATCCGTTTGAGGTCTTCGGGGGTAAGAATCTCTGCATCCAGTCCATATTTTCGGGCTAAATGGGCAAATTCCACCTCCTCCTTTTCCATGGATTCGGTTTGATAGGCCATCATGAGGCCCTTTTCCACCAAGGCAATGGAAGATTCAGGATGTTCTTGGCGGAATTCCTGGTAGAGCGCCTTACTCAGTAGGCTGATGTTTTTGAGGTATGGAATGGCTTTGTTGACTTGGCTGGGTGTGGCTGCCTTGAAGAAGAGGAGGCACCATTGGGCCAGTTTGAAATCCAGTCGAGGGTGAATGTAGAAAGGGCTTTTGGAGGAAAACATCCAGGAAATTCCTTTACTAATCATTCCAGGCGCCGCCAGTGGAATGATGTGGCTCGGTACAATCATACCGGCATTGCCTGTGGAACAGTTATCCTTCAAGTCCGTCCGGTCAATCAAGGTCACCTCGACCCCTTCCTTTTGAAGGAAGTAGGCAGTAAATAAGCCGACGATTCCACCGCCGATCACAAGGGTTGGTTTCATAAAAGATGTTTTTAACCTTTGAGGTCTTGGAGACCTCGAAGGTTTTGGGTTCTAAGTATTAAACCTTCGAGGTTTAAAAAACCTCAAAGGTTGGGTTCTTAAATCACTTGAAATCCATGGACGTAGGGATCGTCCTCGTCCAGGATGATGGTGTTGTAGCCGTACACTTTTGCCCAGCCTTCAATGCTGGGGACGATGGCGGGTTTTCCTCCAATCGAAGTTACTTCTTCGATGCGTCCGATAAACTTAGAGCCGATGAAACTTTCGTGGATAAACTCGTCTCCCGGCTTGAGCCATCCTTTGGCGTACCATTGGGCCATTCGTGCCGAGGTGCCTGTTCCACAAGGGGAGCGATCAATGGCTTTGTCTCCGTAGAACACGGCATTGCGTGCAGTACTACTCGGGTCTAAGGTTTTGCCTGTCCAAAGGACGTGGGAGAGGCCTCTGATCCGCTCGTGTTCGGGATGCACAAAGTCGTAACGCTCGTTCATTTTTTGGCGAAGATTTCGAGCCATGGAGATGAGTTGCTCCGCTTTGAAGTGCTCAATTCCTGGGAAATTTTCTTGAGGGTCGACGATGCAGTAGAAGTTCCCTCCATAGGCTACATCTACTTTGAGGGTACCCAATTCCTCGATTTCGATGGCTAGATTTTCTGCAGCGAGGTAACTTTTAACGTTGGTCAGTTTGACTGATTTCACTTTATTCCCCTCTTGACGGTACTCTACCAAGACTAAGCCTGCAGGGGCTTCCATGCGAAGAAATCCGGGTGTCTTGGGGTGAATCAAGCCCTCTTCGATGGCAACGGTGATCGTGCCGATGGTGCCGTGCCCACACATGGGAAGGCAGCCCGAAGTTTCGATAAAAAGGACCGCAAAGTCATTCTCTGGATCGTGTGGAGGAAATAGCATCGAACCAGACATCATGTCGTGACCTCGAGGCTCGAACATGAGGCCTGTCCGAATCCAATCTAGGTTGTCTAGAAAATATTGGCGTTTTTCGAGCATATTGTCCCCTTTTAGAAAAGGAACCCCACCTGATACTACCCGAACGGGATTGCCACAGGTGTGGGCGTCAATGCAAGAAAAGGTATGGCGTGAAGGCATATTTTTATAGGTGTAGAATGATTAAATGAAATACAATGGAAATTCAATAGAAATAGCCCAAGCAAGCTTGGGGAAATACGGTTGAAATAGGCTCCGTGAAATAGGTTGAAATAGAAATTGGTGTTTGTATTTCACCGAGCCAGTAGGCTCGGTTTATCTCCATTATATTTCTACCGTATTTCCCTTTATTTCAATTGAATTATTTAGTTAAAACCCCATTCACCGTTCTCCAAATCCCGAGTGGATTGTGATCCTGTAGGGCATCGGGTAACAGCGCGGAAGGCATGTCTTGAAAGGCGATGGGACGTGCAAAACGCTTGATGGCATACCCACCTACCGAGGTGCTATTCGGAGCAGTAGTGGCTGGGAAAGGCCCACCATGCTGCATGGCATGGCCTACTTCCACACCGGTAGGAGCACCCTTAAATAGGAGGCGACCACATTTTTCTTCAAGCAAGTTGATGAGGAAAAGTTGGGTTTGCAATTCCGCTGCTTCTGCCCATACCGTAATAGTCAGTTGACCCTGTAGTTGCTTGGCTACTTCCGCCAACTCCGCCACATCTTGGTAAACGACCATCAGGGCAAAGGAACCGAATACTTCTTTTTGAAACGCTTTGTTTTTCAGCCAATCGGCAACCTTGATTTCTGCCAAGGCGGCGCTACCATTTAGTAGGTGTTTGGGGTCTGCCACTTTTAACCAACGCAGTTCTTCATGGGATTCCAAGTATTGAATGGAATCGTAGTAGGCTTGCGCAATTCCAGGATGGAGCATGGGAGCAGCCGCAATGCCCTTTAATTCTTCGATCAAAAGAGATTCGAAGGTCTTGGCCTCGCTAGCAGGAACGAATATCAAACCTGGGTTGGTGCAAAATTGTCCTACGCCCAAGGTGAGTGATGCAATAAATGCCTTTGCTAGGGTCTCCGTTTCTTTGGCAAGTTTGTTAGGGAAACAGAAGATTGGATTGACAGAGCCCATTTCAGCATACACCGGGATAGGTTCCTCCCGTTGGTGAGCCAATTGGAACAGGGCCATCCCTCCAGCATGAGAACCAGTAAAGGCCACTGCTTTGGCTAGCGGGTGCTGTACCAAGGCTTGTCCTTCCGCAACGCCACCTTCTACATGGGTAAATAATCCAGCAGGAAGTCCAGCTTCTGCAAGGGCTTGATGTATACACTCGGCTGCTTTTCTTGAGGTTTCAGGATGCGCGGGGTGTGCTTTGTAGATCACGGAGCAGCCTGCCGCCAAGGCGGAGATGGTATCACCGCCGGCAGTGGAAAATGCTAATGGAAAATTACTAGCCCCAAAGACCACTACAGGGCCTAAGGGAGTTAAAAATCGGCGAATGTCTGCTCGTGGAAGTGGGCTTCGATCCGGTAGGGCAGGGTCGATGGTGGCTTCTACCCAAGATCCTTCCTTGACCAAATTGGCAAAGAGGCGAATTTGCCCTGTAGTCCTGCCTAGTTCTCCATTGATTCGCCCTTCTGGGAGATTGGATTCGCGTACGGCGAGCGGTACGATTTCTGCCCGTTGGGATTCCAGAATATCGGCAAGTTTATCCAAAAAAGCCCCCTTTTCTTTACCGGAAAGGTTTTTGTAGAATAGGAATGCTTCTTGGGCAGCCTGAAAGATGGGATCGATATGCATGGGTTATTGGATTTGGTTGGGTAATTTGAAATACAATGGAAATACGATGAAAATACAGTAGAAATAGGACATAAAACCCGTATTTCAACCTATTTCATGGAGCCTGCCTTCCGCAAGTAGGCGAAGCGCAGTGTATTTCTACAGGATTTCATTTTTGTATTTCACTGAGCGAAGCGAAGTCTTTCTCCACAGTATTTCAATCGTATCTCTAGTATATCTTAAAGTACCGGCCGATTCTTAATCCCGTCCGTGATTATTTTTTCAATTCTTGCACGTTCTTCACCAATTAGGGTCAAGCGAGGGGCGCGTACATGCTCGGAGCCTATGCCGCAGTGCTGCTCGGCAAGTTTGATGTACTGCACCAACTTGGGATGAATGTCCAGTTCCAAAAGCGGTAAAAACCAACGGTAAATTTTGCGTGCTTCTTCGATTTTTCCTTCCTGAACCAAGTTGTAAATCACCACGGTCTCCTTTGGGAATGCACATACTAAGCCTGCTACCCATCCTACAGCGCCCATGAGCAACTCTTCAAGAGCTAGGGTGTCTACGCCGCAAAGAATCTGGAAGCGGTCACCAAATCGGTTGAACATACGTGTGACATTGGAGATGTCGCGGGTAGATTCTTTGATGGCTTGGATATTGGGACAGTCCGCGAGTTCAGCAAACATGTCCAGAGTGACCAATGTCTTGTAGTCTACTGGATTGTTGTAGATCATCATGGGCAGTTTAGTGGAATTAGCCACCGCTTTGAAATAGGCGACTACCTCACGAGCATCTGCCCCATAGCGCATGGGAGGCAGGATCATCAATCCAGAAGCACCGAGTTCCTCTGCTTTTTTGGCCCAAAATAATGCGTCTTGAGTCGCACCTTCTGCGATGTTCAGGATTACGGGTACGCGTCCGTTGACGTAGTTGACCGTTTCTCGGGTGAGGGTGATTTTTTCTTCTTGAGAGAGCACAGAGCTCTCACCGAGGGTTCCTCCTAGAATAATTCCATGCACGCCAGCAGCGAGTTGGGAGTCTAGGTTTTTGAAAAATAGATTCATGTCAAGACTGCCGTCTGCATGAAATTTAGTGGTTACTGCGGGGAATACGCCTTTCCAGTTCATGGGATATCAGTTAGTGCCAAAGGTGGCGGGGTGAAACATTTATTCTTCAAAAATAGCATTTGCCAGCACTAAATTCTTTTCCTGAATTAATTCATTTACATACTATATTGATCAAAATTGATGAATTAAGGTTGTATTCATTTTAATTTTATACCAATTTTAACCATGGAGAAAATCATTTCCTTTCAAATCCCAAAGTCACAGCGAGAATTTGTTCGCTACCAGGAGGATCGGGGGCCTTATTTTTACGACAAACTCCACCAGCATCCCCAATGTCAGCTGACGGTCATTCTTGAGGGAAGCGGACAGTTTCTCAGTGGGGATTATGTGGGTAGATTTCAGGGTGGGGATGTATTTTTTTTAGGGGAAAATGCGCCCCATGTATTTCGGAGTGATGGGGTCTATTTTGAGGAAAAGTCTACTTTAAAAGTGGCTGGGAATACCGTCTTTTTTGATTTTGAGGCCCTCAAAAGGGGCATGCTAAATTTGGATGAATTGCAGGCATTGAACCGATTTGCTGATTTTGCAGGCTTGTGTTTTCAGGTGCAGGGTGAAGCGGCCCAGCACATTTTGGAAGCGCTCCATGCCTTCGGTAATAAAGAAGGGTTGCAACGGTTTCAGGCGGCCATTGGGCTATTGGATCACATCAACCATGCAGGGGATGAACTTCGGCAACTCAATTCGGGAGGAAGGCTTTTGGGTCTTTCCGAAAAAGATGGGAGCCGAATGGATCGGGTGATGCAGTACGTATTGGCCCATCGCTTTCAAAAAATCACTTTGGGAGAGGTGGCTGCAGAGGCAAACTTGACCAAGGAGGCATTTTGCAGATTTTTCAAGTTGAGAACGCGTAAAACCTTCACGGATTACTTGCTGCACTTGCGCATCAATGAGGCACAGCAGTTGCTGCAGGAGACCGAATTGGGAATTTCAGAGATTGCGTATCGGGTAGGCTTTGAAAATTTATCCTATTTCAATCGGAGTTTTAAGCGGATTGCTGGCAAAACCCCGCGAGCAGTAAGAGCATGATTTTACGAGTAGGATAACTATTTATCCGCTATTTCAGTGTAGATTAAATTTAAGATCGGGATTATTTTTTAGTCTAATTTTTTAAAACTCATGAATAATACTAGGGAAGAAGTCAATGCACTTTCATTTAAAGTGGTTGGGGCTGCGATAGAGGTACACCGGTGTCTTGGGCCAGGCTTGTTAGAGAGCATTTATCAAAAGTGTCTTGCAATTGAGTTGCTGGAGCGAGGCATTAACTTTCAGCAAGAGGTAGAAATTCCTATTTTGTACAAAGGGCATTTGGTCCAGGGGCACCTCAAGTGTGATTTATTTATTGAAAATCTTTTGGTGGTTGAGCTGAAAGCCGTTTCAGAAATTTTGCCAATCCACCATGCACAGCTCATCAATTACATGAATCTACTGAAAGCCCCAAAAGGCATTTTATTGAACTTTAATGTAGTTCATCTATTCAGCCATGGTCAAAAAACCTTTGTAAGCAAGTATTTTGCCTCTCTACCAGAATGAGTATAAAACCACTAAACATAGGTTTTTATTTGCCACATAGGCACATAGAAAAAAGGAGAGGTTTTAGATCTGGCTGGTTATAAACTTGACAGGTAGGTATTAATTTAACCTCATGTGCCTATGTGGTTTTTTCTCATGTAGAAAATACAGAAAGGATTTAAAGGTTAGCTTTAAACTTGGCTTATAGGCATCAAGTTTACTTGATGCCCAGTATTATTTGCCACATAGGCACATAGAAAAAAGGGAAAGGGTCCTGGTATGTTAGCTTTATCCTTGACTCGAAGGCATTAGATTAACCTCATATGCCTATGTGGTTAACTTATTCTTGGTGTACTTGTTAGTTTTGAAGGAACCTAAGAAAAAATAGATCTGCTTCCGATACGGTTTCAATAAGCGCCTATTTCACCTTCTCAAGCATATAAATCCGTTAGGCATTTCGGGAAAGATTTTCTATGTTTCTGACAGGTACTTCCCAACCCAAATCTATTTCCATGAAAAAATTAGTTCTTGTCCTTGCTCTCGCACTTTTCTCGATGTTGGCAAATGCCACCGAACTCATCCCGCTGATCCAGACGTACCAAGCGGATAGAGGGGCCTTAGGTCGTTTGTATACCCATCGGCTATCCAATGAGTACTTTGCTCGGATGGAATCTTTCAACAAAGATTACTTGAAGACCCTTCAAGCCCAGAATTACGCGGCGCTCTCTGAGGATGGGAAGATTGATTACCAACTATTTCGAAACTATCTCGAAAAGCAATTGGCGGAACTCGACTTGGAAAAGCGAGATTTTATGCAAATCCAGTCTGTCCTTGAGTTTGGCAAGCCCCTAGAAGCGTTCACGATTTCAAGACGTAGGGCTGTTCAGCCTAATGCTCAGGCCCTGGCTGCCCAATGGAATGTGGTGGCCCAAGACTTAGCTGTCCAGCATAAGGCGCTTGCTACCAGTACCAAATACGATTCTTGGCAAAAGGCAGAATTGGCTGCACAGGCCGTGGAGAGCTTGGCCAAGGTGGTTAAAGAATCCTACGACTTTTATTTTGATTTTGATCCCGCCTTCACTTGGTGGATGCCTACCCCATGGGAAAAATTGGATACCGGTATGAAAGCCTATGCCAAAGCGTTGCGCGCCCATTACACCAACTCGGTGAAAG
>JACCDO010721757.1_pt1 | contig 17825 bp, 22 predicted proteins | sample 7446101 | NCBI WGS metagenome assembly JACCDO01 (sample SAMN15323440, study PRJNA562643) | freshwater metagenome | isolation source: river surface water | place: USA:Blue River Watershed | collected 2017-08-16 | reverse complement strand
CTCCACAAGGGATGTGTACCCCATGCCGTCTCAGGATCGTGCAATGGTGCACGTGTGAATCTGATCTTCTGGTTCTACTGAGAGGTGAATGCATCTTTTTCAATGATATTGGAAGGACCGATGTCGTATCCGTTTTCCAGAATATATCGGAGAGAACGGATTTTGGATGTGCCTGTCTCATAGGCCAGACCATAGCCTCTCGAATAATATTCCATATCCACTGTGCGATACGTGATGGTGTCTCCTTTTTTTTCTTGGATACCACTTTCTGAGACTGTAATTCCATTCTCAAGTGTGTATTGGATGCCGCGGATCTTGGATGAGCCTGTTTCGTAGATAATACCATATCCACGAGACCTGTATTCTTCATCAATCACACGATAGTGAACTGTGTCGCCGATGTTGTAATTCATTGGGTAGCTTTGTATGATTTGGAACGGCGCTTGTGGTTCAATTTTTTCCCACGCCGTGTCTTCCGCTTTCCTCCCTGTGTAGCATTATGCGTTTGTTTCAACGCTGCCATTTGTTTTGATACATATCCTTTCTTTCCTGTCAAAAAGGAGGCAATTTGGGAGGCAATATTCGGAAGATTTTGGGTTTCACCTGTATTGGTTGTGCGGGTAATAGTATTGTTTTTGCGTGCACCCACAAGAGCTTGGACGGTTGCCAAATTTCTTCCACGCGACCGATATATTTGTCTCCATGCATTGCCAATCCGTTGTTTGAAGGCTGAGTCTATTGCATTCTGAGTTTCTAGATCTAGCAACCGCCAATACGATCGTTTTTGGTTATCATAGCTGTAAAAAATACTTTTAAACGGTTGGATAAGTGGATTGCCATCAAAATCTAAGGTAGGAGAGGTTGCTATGGTAATGGGTGGAATTTCCCTAAGTTTGTTGTATCCAAAATCACCTTTATGTAGATTTGTAGGGTACGATTCAAAGGATTCTATTTTGTTGAATGATACATTGAGTACACGGATGTCTCCACTCCAAGAAGTTGGTAGCTTCGTAATATTGTTCTTTGTGAGATCCAACACAGATACACTATTGGGGTAAGGAGGAACCTCTGTCAATTCACAGGATTCCATAGTGAGTGACGTAAGACTTGTAGGATAGGCTGGAAGCCCCTCCAAAAGAGTGGGTGGCATTTTTGTCAATATGAATGTATTTAGTTCAGCTGGAAATGCTTCAATGCTTTCAAGAGAAGGGGATTCGCGAATTGTAAGGGTGAAAACAGTATCGGGAAGTTTCCGAAGTGTCTTTTCTTTAAAATTCACGATAACTACTCTTGGCACATCAGGCTGAATTTCATTTGCAATATCTTGGAACGTGCAAGAAAAGGCCCACAATGTTTTATTCTCTCCAAAGTATGTTTGTGTATACACATTTTTTGGGGGCTCCTCTGAGTTCATCTGCTCTTTCTAGAGATTTTTCTTGTTTTGTGCTTGCGTTTACCACCCAGAGTTTTCCTTGCAATATTCCTTTCCTCATTCAATAATTTTTGCAAACGATATCGTGTTTTCCCTCTCTCTTGTCGCTCCATATGAGGAGGCAGAAAGGGTTGTTGTGTGACACCATAGGGTTGGAATTCTGGGAACTGTTGTTTGATGGCAGCATACTGTGCGTTTAGACTTTTGGATGCTGGTTGACCTGAGAGTAAGGAGCCAAGCTCGCTGGAAAAATTATTTGGAATATTCGCAGTTTTTGCGAATATCTTTGTCGCGAGGATACCCTTTGCTCTGCTTTTGAGATTTTGTCGGCGCTGCTGAAATCCCCTCCGAAGCGCATATACGCGGTTAACTGCATTCTTTAGATAAAGATCTGCCACTTTTGGATCTTGACCTTGTTCCAAAAGTTCACCGCGATATTCACCATATTGGTTATAAATGCTTGCAAAGGGTTCTCTGAGAGGATTTTCATCCAAGTTAATCTCAGGTGAACCAGCAATTGTAATTTCAGGAATCTCTTGAATTTGATTATAATCCAGGAAGATCAGATATAGATTTGGGGGAAACGATTCAATCGCTTTGATCTTGTTTCTGGAAAAATCCACGTACCCTAGGTTTGGAGGCCAAGTTGTCGGCATCGTAACAAGACCAGCGTTACTAATTGTAAGGTCTGCTAGATTTGGGGGAAGATCTGGAATCGTTGACAAGTTACAATGAGAAAGAGTTAATGATTGAAGTGATGTGGGTAAGGGAGGAATCGCTACAGGATCGCAATTGTCTAGCCACAAGCTCTTTAGTGTTGGAGGAAAGGGTGGGAGTTGAATGGATCCTTTTTTTGGACCTCCCTGAAACCATATTTTTAAGTTTTCAAGGGCGGAAGGAAATCCAGCAATTGACGATAGCGTATTAAGCTGAATACTCATTAATTCTATTGATTTCACAGTATCGGGAAGTTGTGGAAAGGTCTGTTCTCTAAATCTAGTCACCACTACTTTTGTATGCGTCGGCTGCAACTTGGATAATATGAAAGCTCCTGTCTCATTCGTAAAAACTTTAAAGGACATCTCTACTTTATTGGTTTTTTTTTGATACACAATACTATTGTCTATCAAAACCATTTTAAACTATGAAGTATTATTCAGGCCGATTATTGCTTCTTAAAAAGCTTATTGCTTTTTGAACAACTTGAAAGTTCCCTTCTTAGCGACATAGCCCATCTTCTTGAGCTTCTTGATTGCCTTCTGACCGGCCGCGTGCTTCTTCTTGGAAACAATGCGGCCCTTCTTGGTCTTCATCAAGTCCTTCTTCGTCAAGCCACCGGAAGTGTGCTTGGCCGTGCCGTGCCAGACCTGCGCCTTGGTGCCAACAGCAGTCATCTTGCCGCCCATCATCACGTTGTTGCGCTTACGCATAGTCATGTTGTTGCGGCGACGACGACCACCGCTCATCATCTCATTGCCTGAGGCATCCATGACAGCGTCATCTGAGCCACCATACATATTGTTGCGGCGCATTGTCATGTTGTTACGACGCTTACGCATAGTCATGTTATTGCGGCGACGACGACCGCCAACCGTCACTTCATTGCCAGATGCATCAGTAGGATCCATGTCTATATTTTTACGAGAGAAATAAAAATTGAGACCCCCCTGGAGGAAAAGAGCTCGTATGCGATCTCATTGGAAAACCGGGTGTCAACTCTGTTGCATTTTCCTCGTCGTTTTGTATTATTATATTGGTCTCTTCATAATTGTGGGGTGGCGGTGGTGGCGACGCTAAATCATAGGAATGCGCGGTACTTTTCCAGACTCAATGTCTTCAATAAGTTTTTTCATTTTACTGGCATCGTAAACACCTGCAAAATGGACTAAGAAATCACCGGGCTCCCACAAAGGCTGACCGGGTAAACCTGTTAGATACGCATTAAATCGTTTGTGCTGGTCCGTGATGGCAATTTTATTTCTATCTGATTCATTCTTTTCCATGACTTTGAGAATGCCTGCATTTTCCCACCAGATGTGGTAAATAACGTCTGTCTCCTCGTAGACCCGCTTCCAAAAGTCACGAACCCAAGGTGTATTCCTCATCAGAATGTTTCCAGCATTTATGTGACCGCACGAATCCAATGTCATCAACATATCCTTGTCAGTGGGTAACAGAGGAACTACATGGGTTTGAAAGTCTAGTTCAGGATTTGTGATGAGAACGTCTGCATCGCTCAACCAAACGAGTTCATTCTCTGGAATCTCTTTGAGACAGCTGAGGAGAAAGGGAACTTTGGACCAAGAAATGGGTCGTTCTCTATCCCAATGTGTTTCATTCCCTTGCCAGTACTTGTATCTGTGCTTATCTGCATAGACTTGCTTCGATTGCAGAGCTTTTGACAAATGTTTGCGGTAGTCATTTCCAATTGCGAGTGTCAGAATATAGATCATCTATTTCCTTGTATTGGCGGATCTTAAGACCTTGAGAGTGGTTCAAAAAAATTGAACCCAACATCTACCCATTTGGTGTAAAGCATATGAACTCAAAATCTCGGGAAACGTTCTCTTACAAAAGAGATGAATCAGGTCACTTATTCTGTGATCGCTGTGGTTTCAGACCTAAATCTACTGAAAGACATCCGAATGGAAATGTCTCAACCATGCATTATCATATGAAGAAACATGTAAATGATTTCCCATATGAATGTACCATTTGCAAAACCGGGTTTCCTCAAAAGCAAAATCTTTTGAATCACATGAAGGCTCGGCATCCAGATCGGTTGAAGCAACGTGAAAATATGCATAAGTGTCCCATGGAAGGGTGCCAATTTGAAAGCATTACGAAGGGAAATTGCCTTATCCATTGTGCGAGACGGCATTTCTCAGAACTTGTTGATTCTCATTTGGAGCTCATTGCAGAAAATGAGAAGAAACTCTATCATTGTGATTGTTGTGTGAAAAATTTTAAGAGCCCAACAGCATTTTACTATCACATCCTAAAATGTCTTACAACGGCGGACCTTCTAGAACCATTGGGTATTGAGGAACTCATTCAGTAGAAAAGTGCTTTGAATACCTATTTTTTATCCATCACGATATTTGCGGAGATGATTAAATGATAGGTGTGATACCCAAGAGCTGCGAATGCAATTAGAGCCAACATCTCATATGCATATCGAGGGGTATCTTTTTCACGGTAGCCAATGTAGATTAAGAGAGGTGCAACAAAGAGCATATGGATTAGATTAATCCAGAGGCCTGAAGAGCCAGCGACAAACTTTCTCCAGGCTTTGAATCCGTGATACAAGAGAATTATAACTCCAAGTGCAAGAAGAACGCCGTAGACAGCTGTAGCCGTTGCCGCTCTGCTGATCGCAACGTAGAGAAACAGCGGAACGACAGCAAAAATGTGAAACAATCCAAGGAGTAGGTGTGTATCCATCTAATGTCTGTCAAAGGATTTGTAGAGAAGTATTTTGGAACTCTTTCTCAAACTGTGATTGAGAAACCAGGGATTACTCCGTTTGTTGCACCTGTTGCAAGAGCACAGCCTCGTACATTTCACATCTTTACGGATGGGGCTTGTTCGGACAATGGAAAACGAACTGCCCGTGGAGGATTTGGAGTCCACTTTTACTCCAAAAAAGGGTCAGGATTGGATATCAGTATGCCCTTACTAAAGTCAGAACCGCAAACTAACAATCGGGGAGAGCTAAGGGCAATTCAGGCTGCTCTTGATGTATTGGATACATACCAGTCTGAATGGAATAAAGAGTTTGAAGATTATTGCATTTGGTCGGATTCAGAATACAGCATTCATTGCTTGACAAAATGGGCGCCTGGGTGGAGGCGAAATGGATGGCGAAAGAGTGATGGCGGATTGATTCAAAACATTGATCTTATTAAACCTATCTCAGAGAAGCTTGGGCGCATAAGTCGTGTGCGGCTGCAACATGTGCGAGCTCATCAACGAGGGCGTGAAAAAGAGTTCCCCTATGATGGAAATGAGGAAGCGGATCGTTTGGCAAGAGCGAGTCTTCATTAAACACGGATTGTTGTTTGGGAGCAAAGGAGGAGTTGATTGGAGGTATCAAACCATTCAATCTTGCTTACAATCTTTCCAGAAACACCTCCATCCCACACACTGCTGCTCGTCAAATTGGTGGTACCAGGTACTTGAGGGCAAACAATCTGCGTACAGAGATCATCATTGGTAGCAGGAAAAGGGATCCCATTCAAGGTAATGGAATACTTTGCAGTGCCAGCATCAACAGTTACACCATTAGGTACTGTATAATCGATCCAGAGTGTTGCATTTTCACCCACAATCGGGGGATCCGGTCCGAATCCCTGCGAGTTGATTGTGAAGACACTCTTTCCAGCACCACAGTCTGAGACAGTTGCATTTACAAGTCCAACCAAAAGTCCAAAGAACGCGAATACAGAACGCATTTGTAGTCTCTACCTTCCTCCAGGAAACAAATCCAACTCAATTTTTCTATTGGATTCAATAGATGAACGCGTATCTCTCAAACGTTGTCAATGCTTTGCAGGGGAAGGCAAGTGAGTCCTTTCAGAACGGGGAAACCGCGTCAGAGAATGGAACGGTGCTTGGCGGAGGCGTTGTGTTTGGACTTCTGTTTTCCTTACTTCCTCTTCTTTTGTTCGCTTACGGTGCGGCAAAACTGTCTTGGTGCTTGAATCATTCGTATGGGTGGTCTTTCCTCTGTTTCTTGTTTCCTGGATTCTACTATCCTTATTATGCGCTTTTCCTGAATCCTCTCTGCACTACACCCATGGTAGGAGGAAAACGTCGTTAAATCACTATTTCATAACTCTATTAATGGCACTCTGATACATTCCATTTGTCATTTTTACTGAAGCAGGATGCATGAGGCCTACCATATATTGAAATCCAGCTGGATCGTAAAGACCGTGTTGAGCTGGGATAAGAGATACATTGATTCCCTTTTTTAGTAATGTTTGCGCGATCTGGCCTTCTAGAGCAGTCAAACGAGTATCGGGGTGTATTTTGTGTTTGCCTAAAAAATCAGGCGCCTTTTCAATTGAAAAGACTATTGCTTTGGCATCCTCTGCTTGATACTCTTTAGGAAGTCCTGTATCCCCCGCAAACTGGATTTTCATTAGATCGGAGGATTCAAACGTTGTATCTCCTCCATACAGTTCGTCCAAGAGCTGTTTGATCTGCTGTTTGAGACTATCACTTGGCTCTTCTAAAGAAAAGAGAACGACTTTAAATGTTATCAAAGGAGCACCTCCTCGTTGCTTGCGAGTCTTCCTGGACTTTCTCACGCGGCGCCTTGAAGATCGTTGTTTCATCTATTGAATATGGTTTTTTCTATATGGTTTGGTATCCAAACACAATAGAACATTTAATACTTGGCTTTCTCTGCAGCACTCAATGAGCGCCACTTCTCACCAATCTTGCGCGCAACACCCACAACATCACTCTTAAGCTCGGGGTGTTCCTTCAAGATCTGAGGGCGAACCTTGTTGGCAAACTTCATGTAGCCGTTGGGCCCACGCTTCTTGCCACCCGCCTGGTTCTTACGCGTTGCATTGTTCTTCCGCGCGTTGTTACGTCTAGACTTCTTGCCACCAGCCATGTTTGGTTTCTCTTCTATAGGCACAGAATCTTCTTCATCCGGGGCGCCTTCTGGAGTTTCGTTTGTGGAATTGGTGGATACGTCGGGTGGTGTGCTTTCGGAATTGTCTAGGCTTACCTTTTCCACCGTCTCATTCTTACGATTCGGCTTGTTTTGTTCTTGGGAAATCACGTTTCCATTCTTCAAAACTTTGACCTCGTCTCCTTCTTCTTTGCAGACAACCAGCACCTTTTTCCCACAGGGTACATGTACTTCGTAAAGATCCATCTACAAGACCCAAAGGAATAAAATTGAACGTCTGCTAGTTCGTTTGTAGAGTACACACTATGTCTCGCCCTGTGAGGCCAAGCGACTATGCACTCTTGGAGAACTTCTTGGAGGATCCAAACACGATGAAATTGAGGCAGATGGAGAAGACCAGCTTCCATATAGCGATGCTTATGAAGCGCGGCAAGATTCTGGCGGTTGCGTCCAACCGCGTTGGATCTCGATCTCGTGGATGTGGGTATGCTACATACACGATTCATGCGGAGCGCAATGTGATTAAACAATTTGGAGATACCAGCAAACTGAAGGGTTGTGATCTGTTTGTCATGAATATCTCTATCAACAAGATCTCGGGTGACAAATACTTCAAAAACTCAAAGCCCTGCCATGATTGTCAGGTGTTTCTTGAGAAATGCCAAACAGAGTATGGTCTCAAGAATGTGTATTACACAAATTCCTCTTGATGGCTAAAAATGTTTTTTGAGTAACTCGTCGGCATGGACGAGTGCACTCTCCATCCAACATTGGTGGACTGAGAAACTCTCTCCACAACAATAAACCCCAGGCATTTCCTGGGGAAAGGGTTGAAGAGCCTTTTCTGAGAACTCTTCTGGACTGTAGGGGCCGGGCAACCAGTACGTACAACCTTCATACCAAGGATGGGGCTTGAAAAAAAGAGGTTCAGGAATCTCTTCCTCGGGAAACTGCTTCCGAATTTCCTGTAAAATATAGTCCTCAAGTCCTTCTTCTCCTTTTTCTTTTAAAATCCGCAATAAAAAGCGCGCATCTTTCCCATCGGTGTAAGAGATCATGACAATTCCACACGCAGGGTTAATGGGAATAAAGTATCGGATAGGTCCTGGAGAGACTGTTCTAGGTATATCCGAGAACCATGACTTGTTATTCTTGGTAGGGAATACAGCATAGATGCGAAAGAGAGGTTCCATGGCAAGGTGATAGAGAATATACCATTTGGAGAAACAGGGAATTTGTTTGAGAGCTTCGGAGTGCAGAGCGCAAATGACAGAGCCTGCTTCAAACAAAACATCTCCTGCTTTGGTCTTTGCCTTCACAAGGTACAGATCCTTGTCTTTTTGAATGTCGGTGACCTCGTGATTTTTCAAAAGAGTTCCACCTAATGTTTCAAACTCTTCACTCATCTTTTCAATTAATGCAGAGAGACCCTCTTTTACAACAACATATCCATCATAGGTTCCCATTTCTCCTTCAAAGGATTGGAGTGCCAAATCTGCACGCAGCGTATCCACTTCTGCACGGTAGGGAAACTGTAAGAGAAAATCGTTTGCTTTTTCTTTCAGAAGTTTTTCAAACAATTCTCGTAAGGTGTGAGTTTGAAGAATGGAGGGCTGAAATTCTTTTAGCACAGGTAAAAACATATCCATCAATGTTTCAAAGGAACTTGGTTTTACAGAACCATTTTCAACCCAGCTTTGGGTCGTTGACAAAGGAAATGTTGTTAACTTGTATTTTTTTACTAAATCAAGCACTTTTGTGTGCGATGTATGAATTCGCCCTGCGCCATTTTCCCATTGAAGATGCGTACAATTGCCTTTCACATCCTGCAATGTCTTTTTAAAGGTGACAACACGCCCCCCTTTGTAATTGTATTTTTCTAAAACAACAATCTTTGAGTGAGGTCTTTTGTGAAGAAGTTCAATTCCACACCGAAGCCCTGCTATGCCTGCGCCTATAATAACAATATCTGCATCCATCTGTTTACCTTATACAAACTGTTTTAACCATTCAATCACACCCTCTTCTGTTGTTTTGCTTAGAGAGCCTTTGTATTGCTTGTCTTTCAAAACAACAAAACTGGGGATTGAGCGGAGACTGCAGTAGGCGTATGTATTTTCATTCTCATCAATATCATTTTTGAACCAAGTCGCTTGGGGAAGAGAATTTACAATTCGTTCAAGATTAAATGTTTTGCATTTTTTACACCACTGCGCCGTAAAATAAACAACCACCAACGAAGGAAGCTCTTCCTTAGTAGGTTCCCCTCTCCCCATCAGCTGCTCGAAGTAGCTGTGGCTGGGTAGGTCGGTCATCTTGAATTCCTTCTCCATCTCTTCTTTTGAGTGTTTTTCTTACAAATGCAGCAAAAAGTCCGCCAAGAATTAAAAATCCAAGTCCTCCTACAAAGAGCCCATCAAGAAGTGAGCTTGAGGAACCTCCTCCTGTCTGCACTTTCGCTGCAGCGGCTGCTGCCTCTTGGAGTTTGGCTGGATCCGTAAAGGCTGATAATTTTTCAGTCGCTTCTTGGGCTACTGCAGGAACTGTTGCAGCAACTTTTGTCAATCCTTCTGCTGCTGTTTTTGCAGCACTAACAGTTTTCTCAATGGGAGGCACTACCTGGCATTTTGTTGTATCCAGAATCTCTTTGGGATCTGCAATGCCAAAGAAAGATAAGATAGGTTTAATAAAGGTATCATAGAGACTGACTTTGGACTTCTCTACCTCTTTCTTCATTGTCTCAGGATTCATGAGGTTGGGAGAATAGCCTGTTGAATGTAAGAGCAAAGTCAGAGGTGGAGGGCGAAGAGCACCTTCTGTAAAGATCTTTGCGGGCTCAAAGAGATTGCGATAAATTTCAAAGAATCCTGCGATAAAGAGGAAGGGGATCCAAATTAATCCCCAAGGTCCAAAACTTAAGAGGAATTTTCCTACACCACCTTCCACATCACCTGCTAAAAAATTGCTAACGCCAAAGGGTAATAAGCTTGAAAACAAGTACAGTACAAACAAAAGAATTCCTACAGCGCCTGTTGAGGAGGGTCCAAGTGTATCTTTTCCAGAAACTCCTCTGAAATATCCAAGCCCTAGACCTGCTGCACCTGATATGGGTTTTGTGAGACCGTATTCCTTTATAAACTGTCTATCTCCAAACACTTGGACGATATCGTAAAAATACCAGATTCCCAGAAGAAAGATATTTGTAAAACATTTTGCCAAAGCCGTAGAGGGTGAGCGAAAAAGTAAATGATCGATTCCAAAAAATCCTAGAAAAGGAAGTGCTGTTACTACCATTAGGACCCAATACGGAAGCACAGTGCCTCCCCAAAATTTTCCTGATGTATAGACTGGGTAACTAGGAGGTGTCTCCATTGCTATTTAGTATGGGGTCTTTCTTGATTGGTTTCTTTTCCTTAGTTTTTTCAGGTCCATCATCTGGAGGCTTGTGTTCTTTGCAATAACTAAGAGTAAACGTTTTGGGTTCTTTTTCCAATGTGCTTGTGACTTCTACACAACCACATTTGAGTTCTTCAGTATAGAGTCCCATCTGCTCTAATCCCACAGGATTGTTTAGATTGTGAAGAGCAAACCACCGAAGCCATCCACAACACGAAGTACATTGTGATTGGTTGCATAGATGCGTGTGGAACAGTTTCCTCTTGCAGGTACTGTCGTCTGATTGGTTGTTAATTGCCACACAATGCTGTCAATACGACTGGCATTGAGAGATCCGGTAGGCTGTAAATCTTCAGGGCGCAGCGCTAAGCTATAAAGATAGATAAAGTCCTCATTGGGAATGACAGTGTGTCTTTGCCAAGGTTGGACCAATCTGAAGTATCCAGCATCGCGTTCTTGGAACCTGTCTTGGCCGTCTAACTGTAAAATTGCAGCTGACAGCAAATCGGTGCGGCGTCCAACCTGTTGAATGGGTAAATTGCTGTAATTAAACCACTCGTGGTAGCTTTCCATGATATTTCTCTGAAGAACAAAGATGAACTCGCGAATAGGATGGTTGAACTCTACACGGCATTGGAATTGATTGCCTGATTCAGGCAACCCAATGGAAGGAGTGTATTGAATTTGTTCGATTAAATATTCGTGGGCGTTGGAAACAAAGCGACGACGCTCGTCTACATCCAAATACACATAATCGCCCCAAAGCTGCATATTCGTGATTTTGACAGGATTCACAGCGAGAGTATCACAGTTGGTTTGAAGCTCCGTTGTGTAGAACAACTGCTGCAAAGGTCTCAGAGTGAGATTCAAACGGATAGGGTGATACTGAAGAGCTAAGAGAGGCAAATACAGTCCCGGGGTTTTACAGAACCAGAAGCGGAGAGGAATGTAGAGTTTTAAAGGCCCATAGAGAGTGGGAGGAATGTATCCATCCACTTTCCCAATCATATCATAGAATCCAAATTTCAAGTCTTCCGTTGTCGTTAAATTGGACCAGATCTCCATCCATTCTCCTGTCTGTTTGTCAATCTCCTGTTCTCCAATGTCAATACTAATCTCTGCAATGAGGGCGTGGCCGATTGCATTGACATAAGAAACAGGATCGTTGGTACCAGCCAATGTCAAAGCAGGAAGTGTTACCTCTAGGAAGACTTGGCCGAGAAGATCTCCACGCCGTGGAATTAAACAGGACAGTTTTTTTCCAAAATCAGGGTCCCCATCAAAATACATAGGCATTGATTCAATTGCAAAATTTGTATACCGTCTATACACCATTTTAAACCACGTGAGTTGTGGATTTCCGGTCAAGAAGATATCTTGTTTTCCTCTTGCCACTAACTGTAAGAGACCGCCACCCGCTGTCATTCTAAATATACCTACTCTAAGAAATCTATTTGATTTGGAAAAGGATACGCCCAAAACTTCTGCGATTCAAAAAGAGAGTTGCCGTATGGACCCCTTTTCGCAATTACGTCGGTCTTATGATACAGAAATGTTGATTCTAAGGACTTTGTTTGCCTTGGATCCCAATACAAACTTACCTATCTCTACAAACTTTGTTGTGACTACGGACGGAGTAGGAGGTCTTGTATGGATGGACCCCTTTCAAAATCTCAGTACTGCTGGGCCTGGAGTTGGGTATCTCCCAAGCACAATTTTTGATCTAACTACCAATCTCAGCACTGTTTCAAGTGTTGTTTCCACCATCAACTTTCAATACAAAGCAGGCCTCTCCTCCTTGAGTACTGTTCTTGGGCTTTCCTATATTTCTTCAGGCATTTATGATCCACAATTAACAAGCACCGTCCAAGGATTGGGGAGTTCAGGGTACATTAGCTCATCCCAACTCTTCAGCACTGTAAGCAGTCTTGGATCTCTTGGGTATGTCAGCTCATCTCAACTTGTTAGCACAGTTGCAGGTCTTGGATTGGCTGGATTTATCAGCACTTCCCAACTGACAAGCACAGTTGCAGGTCTTGGAAACTCAGGATTTATCAGTTCCTCTCAACTCCTTAGCACAGTGAGTAGTCTTGGTTCTCTAGGATACATTAGTTCCTCGCAACTGGTGAGTACAGTAAGTAGTCTTACATCTCTTGTAACAAGCACTGTCAGCAGTCTAGGATCTCTAGGGTATATCAGTTCGTCTCAACTCTTTAGCACTGTAAGCAGTCTAGGCTCACTCGGATATCTCAGCACATCACAATTGACAAGTACTATGAACTGGCTTCTTGCATCCTCCAATTATGTTTCCACAGGTGCACTTATTAGTACAACCAATGCACTAAGCACTCTTGTAAATGCCACGTTCTACATTGATAATGCTGGAAATATTACAATTAACAATGGGAATGTCAGTTTCTCCAGTGCAGGAGATATTGTCTATCTCAGCTCGTTTGTCTTTTCTTCAATTACATATGCTGGCAATAATGGTGTGATTACAGCCCAAACCTATGATGGTTCTCCTCCACGAAGTATGATGTTCTCTACTGCAACTCTGTCTCTTGACAAATTTAGTTCCTATATCACGGCAAACAGCCGATTGTATGTGGAGTTATATCCAAGCTTTGTTTTTTCTGGAATTTACCAAGGGGCGAGTGGTTATCTTGTGACTGAAATGAGTACCTTTTTACAATATGGTGCTACGTATTTGACAAGTTACACAGCGAATACATGGGTCTATGGGACGAATACATCCAATGCCTTTGGAAATCTATACCAGCAACCCATTAAAATACAGGTAGCTGGATCTGCAATCTTGAATAACTACGCAAATCCCTACACAATTTGCCATAACATGGTGAGTAGTTTGACATTTGATACAACAAATGGGTTCAAAAATTGCAACATTGACATTAAAATTGGATCTACAAATTCGTTGTTTTTAACCATCCAGAATCTACCCTAAGTCATTAGAAGATGGCATCCAGCCGCAAGACATATGACACGGATATCATTACTTTGCGAACCGTGTTTGCAAAGAACGTGCTAAATTCCAACATTCCTGCTCTTCGTGTATTGACTGCAGATGGTGCAGGAGGTACCTATTGGGCGATTCCCAGCTCGTTGGGTGGTTATCCTGCCTTCAATGAAATTATCACGTCTGCTGCAACCTATACGGCAGATCTGAGTTACAATCGCTTTCGTCTTCTTGCTGGTGAAGGAATTGGAATGACGAATGGGTCTGCAGGTTCCAATGCTACAACTTTGTATGGAAAAGCGTTTTCCCAAGTGGATGTTAGTGGGGATAATTCTTTTTATGCATTCAAAAACAATCTCCTGACTCCTACAATTCAAGTGGCAGCAACAGGTGCGATTCAAGTGCGAAGTGATCCTGCGACGAATACATTGTTTATTGATGGACCTGTCTCCAATCCCTATATTGTATCCACAGGGCAGTATGGGTTTTACCAATTGAAAGTCACACCGCAGGCCTCTACCATTACATCGTCTGTGACAACCTGGGGTGGGGACTTTATCACAGCAAACTCACCTTCCAGCATAGTTCGTTTACTTGGCAACAATGATATCCAATTAAGTACAAACGTCACAACAAATTCCGTATTCTTCACAATTAGTACATTTACAAGTCAAGGATACTTAGGAATCAGTACAGTTGCCTATACAGCCTATCCTAGCACTCTAAGTACAGTCAGCAGTCTCTATACCGAGAAAGCTGTTTTTAATTCCACAGTTCAGAGTCTTTCTTCTTTTACAGGATTCAGCTTCTCCTCCGTTGTTTCCAGTATTAATGCACTTGCAATGTCAACCGGTGAAAACTTCTACACATTGACAGGTCTCATTAATGCGCGTGCAACAATCGTTCAGTTAAATTCTGAAATTTCAACAGTCAACACAAATATACGAAGCACAGTAACTGGATTGGGATCTTCTCGCTATCTTTCAACCTCTGCTGCTGGCATTTTTACAGGCACATTTGCAAATGTCATTACCTCAACCCTAGGAGGTAATGCAACTCTATACTCGCGCGATACAGGCTCCTTCTTCTTATTAACAATCAACAGTCCTGGATATTCATTGTCATTTCCTACCGCTCAAACAGGTTGGAATGTTGTCTTGAAGAGTCTTACAGATAGTTCTCAAAATTTGACTGTCAATACAACAACGCCTTTTACATTAACTCCAGGAGATGGAAATACAATTGTTTCCGATGGAGCCAATTTCTACAAGATTTACTAAGGGAAAAAAGAAACGTATCTCTTCTTATGCCTCTGTAGAATGAGTCTAGCTTCATCAAGACGTACATATGATACAGATTCGATCACATTGCGACGAATCTTTGCATATGATCTTTCAAATTCACCGTTTTCCACAGGGTTTGTGTTGACAGCTATTTCAAAAGGTGTTGTCACTTTTAGCAGTGCGAGTTTGTCTCTTAGTTCCATCGGTGTCCCGAATCTTCCGGCTCAATTAAGCACACTAGAAGGTGAACTTGTCTCAACAGCAGCTGTCTTTTACCCGAGTTTACCTAGCTCCGCCCAAATTTTTTTACCGAGTACAGTGGCTGGTCTTGGAAATGCAGGGTATGTAAGTACAAGTTATTTGGCAAGTACAATTGAAGGGTTGGGTACATTTGGATATCTATCTTCATCTGTGTTTGGAAATGTAGTAACCAGTACCATCATAGGTTTAGCTACCTATGGGTATGTCTCCTCAACTCAATTGTTTAGTAGTTTAGAAGGCCTAGGATCTCTTGGATACCTCAGTTCTACTCAGTATATCAGTGGTCTTACGACAGGTCTCACGAGCACAGTGGAAGGTCTTGGTTCTGCAGGGTATATTTCTTCTCTAAGTTTTTACAGTACCTTTGATACTGCCTTTCCAAGCACAGTCAAAAATTTGGGTTCCGAGGGATACATTTCCTCTGCAAGTTTTTATTCAACTCTGAGTAGCTTGGGTTCATTTGGATTTTTATCAACAGCCTCTCTCACAAGCACTGTAGCGGGTCTAGGAAGCTCAGGCTATATCTCAACCGCGTCTCTAACAAGTACTGTCCGTGGTTTGGGCTCATTCGGCTTCATTTCATCCATGCCTTCTACGATTCGGTCCACATTCTCCAATTCCCTTGCAACAAATTGGTCGAATGCTGCGTTTTTGTATTCGAATATTGGACCATTCTCAACAATTCAAACCTTTCAGCTTGATTTAGGAAGCCAAATTCGGTCTGCAATGCAGGTTTCCACCACAAATTTAGACATTGAATTCAAAGCGAATTTACAATATGGTTACTATGACTCTCGCTCGATCCAGTATGACTTCAGCACCTGCCTTGTGAAAGGTGTTTCTCTGAATACCAGCAGTATTATCGCACAAGAAAACATATCCTTTTATATTTTGAATGCAAATGCTGTGAATCTTCCCTTCTTCTTTATTGAGAAGTTCAGATTCTTAATCAAGGATCTCTCTACCATCAGCTCCTTGAAAAATGAAGCTCAGTATTCGTCTATAAGTTTGTTCCAGCGTGTAGGAGTAAGTACGCCCACTACAAATCAGTTCTTTGCTGTCCCTGCAAAACCGACCTCCGTGACTCTGGTCTTAGACAATTCAACTCGCACGAACCCATAAAGGTGCAGGACGGAATTTATAGACGAGCAGTCCTCGTTCTTTTTTGGATGTGAGGTAGTAGTTGCGATAGGATTCTACAGGGTCGTCTCGTTTGTATTCAGGATCCATAGCAAGAACAAAGGGTGTTTGAGGAATCAGAGGAATCTCAAACGGAGGATTCCATTTGAGCCAATGCGCGTGCTTTTCACAGGCATGGGGGCCCTTCTTGGGATAGCGATACTTAAATTCTTCCGCCAACTCAATGGCGAGATTGGCTGCAAACTCATAATTGTCAATGGATTCGCGAACCCATTTCGCACAGGGGTGATGGATGTGACAGGGGCGAAAACCTGGTTCCTCGGGCCGAGTGAGACTGGGAGGAGCAGATTGACAGGCAGGAGGTACAGAGAGTTCTTTCTGGGCTTTCGCAAGATGGATTGGAGCTTTGCATTCCAAAAGCTTTGGATATGCAAAGGCCCAATGGGCGGTATAGAGAAGTTGACAGGCTTCTAACAGCATTTTGACAACATGTTTGTCTGCATGGGCCTGAGCGGCTTTTTTTGGATCAAGGTCTAGGAGAAATAGATTCATCTAGTTATTGCATCATTCCTGTTGTAGATCCTTCCAATTTTATTCCCTCCCTCTCAAACAGCTCTTTTGCAAACGGTTCCAGAGTACCACGTGTAACAGCAGTGGGTCTATAAGGCCAAGGGCACATGTAGACAGCATTGGACCAAGGGCCTGCACGAGGCCAAGAAAGATGGTACACATTGGGAAGCGCTTTTGCGAGAATTTTCTGACCGAAGGAAGATTCCCCAATGTTGTGGACGAGCGCAAGATTCTTCTTTCCATCTTCAGATGCAGTCCCGTAGGAGGTATGAGCTTCCTTCAAGAGTGCGTCATAGTACATTTGAAGATCCATGCGTCTCCAAAGAGTGGCTTGGTAGGTGAAAATGTATTGGTTCTTCTCACTGAGAATTTTCCAAGGCTTGTCTTTTATGTAATAAATATCCGAGCCATGAGGTCCAGGACAAGGGTTGAGACGAAGGCTGCTGATTGTGCGGTCTGTGTCAAGAATGTAAAGTGCATCAGTAAGAGCATCATAATCGGGTCTGCGATCCAGAAGGAAGTCTTCTTGCAGCGGAAGGACATAGGTGATGGAAGAGGGGAGTTTCCTCAAGGCTGCTTGGCGACTTTCTAGGAATGATTCTTCTGAATGGGCCAGACTTACAATCTTGACACCAAATTCTACAACAAGTTTTGGCACAAGGGGGTGATCGAGAGCTTCCGTAGCAAAGTAGATGGGCCACTGCAACTGAGGTGCATACCGTTTGAGAAGTGTCAGTTGGAGTGGAAGAAGATAAAAGTATTTGGGAGTGCTGTTAAGAAGGATACAGACGTCTGTACGATTCATTCTGAAAAGTGAGGAGGAAAAAGGTTTAGATTGAAGATTGTGAGTTTAAACCATTGTCACAAAGAGATTGTAGAAATGTTGGCCCAGCACCCGAAGACTGGTAAACCCATTCGCATCATGAGGAGTGATGCGTCTCTCTGGAGAAGTCAAAAAACTGTCGTTTGGCTTCAAGAACAAGATCCTTCTATTTCTTGGGATCGTTGGGATACGCTTGTAATTGGATTGGATCAGCTGAAGAAATGGAGGAAGGCTCAAAAGCGGATTGACTATCTTGTTCTTTTGGATGCAGGTGAAGAAACTGTCAATTGGTT
>JACCDO010149702.1_pt1 | contig 17826 bp, 17 predicted proteins | sample 7446101 | NCBI WGS metagenome assembly JACCDO01 (sample SAMN15323440, study PRJNA562643) | freshwater metagenome | isolation source: river surface water | place: USA:Blue River Watershed | collected 2017-08-16 | reverse complement strand
CTGGAAGTACGGCCGTTAAAGAGTCTGTATTTAATTTGGAAGTTCGAGGCTCGGGTGTTGTGTCCGGTGTGCCACCTACTGTTCCGTCAGTTGGTGGTCGAGTGGAGTTGATTGGCTTAGAAAATATTAAAGAAAAATCTTGGTCACTCAAACCCGTATCCACGCCTTGGCTCATGATTGAAGATTTAAAGTTTTCTTCAACTGAACCCAAAAACAGCATCGAGTTAGGAATTGGTTCGACGTTGAGCTTTGTGTACAACTTTAGTTCGCCGTTTAGGATTGTCCCCATAGTGGGATCCAGGCCACAACCCGATATTTTTTCACCTGTCTTGGCCGAGCTCAATGGTAAACCTTTAGTTGAAGACATCGATTTTGTGTTGGGGGCGGATGGATTTATCAATGTTAAAGGCCCTGCTCGTCCGTTGATTGTTCATCTCTATGCTGACTACTTGCCTAAAGGAGTCGAGAATATTGGAATTAAAATGGTGACTAAGGTGGCCCCTGCGCCTGTGTTTGAAGTCCAAAAAGTAGGACAAAATGTTTACCGAGCAGTTGGTGTGACTTTGTCTGCGAAAATTCCAGAGGGAGCGTTTGTTTCTACAGCGTGGAGCGATGGATTTTTAGGGTTTTCTACTCCCAATTCTACAGAGACAGTTTTTGTTAATGGTAAATCAACAGACGATGGTGAATTGAATTCAGAAATTCAAATGTTAAAGAACATTTTTCGTGAAATTCTAGATTCGCAGTTGTTGAATTAAATATGCGAGTTGTATCGGGGCGATGGGGTGGGCGAGTTTTAAAAGCACCTAAGGGTGATAATACTCGCCCAACTATGGATGCTCATCGTGAAACTCTATTTAACATGATTGTTCATAGAGGATTGCTTCCTGACACAGATAAAGGCGTACGCGTTATTGATTTTTTTGCAGGCACCGGAGCGCTCAGTTTTGAATTACTTTCTAGAATTGAGAATGTTGAAAATTCTAAGGTCGTATTTTTTGAAAAAGATAAATCGGCTTTGGCCTGTATAGAGCAAAATATAGAGTCACTCCGTTTGGCTGAAAGTGGAATAAGTTGGGAATTTGTTAAAAAAGATCGTTTAGAGCAGTGGTCACATGAGTTAATCGAACAAAATCGGGGTGACTTTGCACGACCTTTTTTTATATTTTGCGATCCTCCCTATAACAAAAATCTAGTGCCAAAAGCTATGAGTGTATTGGAGTCATTTCTTTTGAAAATGGGCCAGTCCACAAGCGACGCAGTTTTGGTGGTTGAGTGTGAAAAAGAGCTAAATATGCAAAAATTAGAACGACTTTACCCAAAATGGAGCTTGGTTTTTCATAAAGAGATGGGTGTTTCTCAGTTTTTAGTTTTTAAACGTTCGCCTTAAATGATAGTTTATTTTGCCTATAAGGCATGAAAACTAGAAATGCTGTCTATGCGGGTACTTTTGATCCGCCTACACGGGGGCACTTAGATATCGCGCGTAGAGTTGCGCCTGTGTTCGATAATTTCTACTTTGTCGTGGCTGATAATCCTAAAAAAACTCCTATGTTCTCGGCCGAAGAGCGAAAGAAAGCTCTTATAGAATCTATTAAAGAAGAGCAGCTACCGTCTCACATAAAGGTAGAAGTTTGGTCGGGTTTAGTTGTGGATTTTTGTAAAAAAAATAATGTATCAGTCTTGGTTAGGGGGCTGCGGGCCATCAGTGATTTTGAATCGGAATTGCAGGTTTCGAGCATGAACAGGCGACTAGATTCAAATATCGAAACATTTCATGTGATGACAGATGAAAAATATTTTTTCGTGTCGTCTTCGTTGATTAAAGAAATTGCTCAATTTGGGGCGCCTCTATCGGAGTGGGTACCTTTGCCTGTTGAAAAAATGTTAAGAAAAAAGTTTGGAGTTTGATAAATCATGTTGAAACAAAAAGTTAAGGCCAGCGAAACATTGGCTCTCATACAAGAAATTAAAAACATGACTGCCAAAGGTATTGATGTCGTGAGCTTTGCAGCTGGCGAACCCGACTTTGATACCCCAGAGGTTGTGGTATCTGCGGCATTTAATGCAATCAAAGCAGGCCGCACGCGGTATGAGCCAACTCCGGGCATACCAGAGTTGAGAGAGGCTGTTGCCGATGATTATCGAAAAAGACTTAAAGCCTCGTGGGTGAAAAGCGGCAATGTGATTGTCACTGCGGGAGCTAAGCAGGGAATCTATTTGGCATTAGCCGGACTTCTCGAGCAAGGAGACGAAGTGTTAATTCCAGCTCCCTACTGGGTTTCGTATCCTGAAGTTGTGATCTCGGCAGGTGGCGAACCTGTTATTTTAGAGACCCAGGAAAAAAATAAATTTTTTCCAACTGTAGAGGAGTTAGAGAAGCACAAAAATTCCAGAACTCGGGGTTTAATTTTTTCTTCGCCCTGCAATCCCACGGGGATGATGATTACAAGAGATCATCTGAAGTCAGTCATACAGTGGTGTGTGAAAAATAAAGTCGTTCTTATTTATGACGAGCTCTATGAGAGACTACTTCTAGATTCAAAAATAGAGCATGTTTCAGCCACAGAGTTGTGTTCAGAGGCGGAGTCTGAGTATGTGATTTCTGTGAATGCCCTGAGTAAAACTTCTGCAATGACAGGGTGGCGTTTGGGATATTTGGTTTCGCACGCTGCAAATATTTCGGCTTTAAGTCCCTTGCAGGGACAAATGCTGACAAGTCTTCCTGGATTTATTCAGATGGCTGCAAAAGAAGGTCTCAGTAAAGCGTCTAGCTTTTTGCCAGAGTTTGTTAGTAGTTTTCGTCGTCGCAGAGATTTGGCCATTAAAGAATTTAGTAAAGTTCCAGGGTGTCGGGTGATGGTTCCTGAAGGAGCTTTTTATTTGGCGGTCAACGTTGAAGACGCTATGAAAAAATTGAACATTAAAAACGATGAAGAGTTTTCGCATCGATTGCTAAAAGAAAAGCACGTGGCATTTTTGTGGGGTAGCGCTTCTGGAATGCCCGGATGGATTCGAATTTCTTTTGCAACAAGTGATGAGCAAATTGTTAAGGGCATTTCGCGAATTGCAGATTTTGTATTGGGTCGTTAGAAGCTTTCATGGTCGACAGATTTTGAAAAATCTTCGGCCATGAGTTCATGTAAAAAAGGAACCGCCAAAAAAGGCCCCTGTAGAAACAAAAACAGTATTCCTGAGATAATCAGGATGACTCCAAGAAACAGAAATTTTTTCTTATTTTTTTCTTTTAGACCTTGAAGCATCAAAACCACTCCTAGTGGTATGCCCCAAAATGGAAAAGTTCTAATCGCGATGTAAAACCAATTAAGCATAGACCCCATGAAACTCCTATCGGAATTTCATGGGGTAAAGTTTAGTTAACCTTGAGATAAAAGTTTTTTAAATTCGGCAGTTAAAGCGGGAGCAATTTGAAACAAGTCGCCTACGCCGCCGTAATCAGCTCTTTGAAAAATGGGGGCTTCAGGGTCGGTGTTTATGGCTACGATAACTTTAGAGGTTTTCATGCCAGCTAAATGTTGAATTGCGCCGCTTATACCAAAAGCAAAATATAGGCTTGGGTTCACAGTTTTCCCAGTTTGCCCTACCTGCATAGAATGTGGAGCATATCCTGCGTCCACGGCCGCTCTAGAGGCACCCACAGCTGCTCCAATGACGTCGGCCAAATCCTCGAGAATTTTAAAATTCTTAGAGTCTTTAAGAGCCCGACCGCCGCTGACAATTCGCTCAGCTTCTGTCAGGTCAGGACGTGCAGAGCTTGCTCCGCCTTCAAGTTTTACGGTTTTAGCTTTTTGATCGATTTTGGGTTCAACGTTTGAGACTGTTGCAACGTTTGAGGTCGCTGCCGCGAGAGCCAAAACATTTGGTCTAACAGTTAAAGCGCCTTTGCCGGATTTGAATTTTGCCCAAGCAAAATATTTTCCAGCAAGCATGGGGCGTTTAGCTCTTAAGACGCCACCTTTGGCTTGAACGTCTACACAATCCACAGCCAATCCAAGGTCGAGTCGTGCGGCTAGGGTTGGAAACAAATCTTTTGCCATAGCGCCAGCACTTGCAGCTAAAATAGAATATCCGCCACTTTTAAAAGATTCCGATACTGTCGAGGCAAATGAGTCGGCTTGGTACAAGCTGAATGAATCATGGGTAGCCGTTAGAAGTTTTTTTGCGCCTTGTGCGCCAATCTCTTTTGCAATGTCATTAAATTTAGAAGACATCGCTGGAGTTGTAATCAAAATAGCGTCGACTTCGACTCCCTGAGCGTTGAGCGCAGAGACAACTTCGAGGCTCGATTTTTTAACTTTACCGTCTTTGGACTCTATTAGGACTAATGCTTTACTCATATTTTTTTATCCTTTTTTAAATGACTTTGGCTTCGTTTCTAAGAGCCGCTACAATTTTTTGAGCAATTTCTTCGGGTGAACCCGTAAACTTAACGCCTGCTTTTCTTTCGGGCGGTAGTTCAAATTGTTCCATTTCGATTTTAGAGTCTGCAACACTTGTGCCGCAAGCCGCGAGATTTAACACGTCGAGCTTTTTTTGTTTTGCTTTCATAATTCCAGGAAGGCTTGCGTATCTTGGTGTGTTGAGTCCTTTGTGCGCAGCTATGAGGCAAGGTGTGGGAAGTTCAATCACTTCCTCTGCTCCGCCCTCTACGGCGCGATTAACTTTTGCTGATTTACCATCGGCACCAAACTCCAGTTTTGTGACAACAGTTGCGCGAGGAATTTGCAGAAATTCTGCAACCATTTGCGGAACAGCAAGAGCGTCGTCGTCGATGGCTTGTTTGCCAGCAAAAACGACATCAAAGGGGCCTTTGGCTTTAAGTGCGCCCGCCAATGTTTTTGCAACAGCAAATGAATCGAGTGATTTGTTTTCGTCTTCGGAAACTTGAACGTGTACTCCGTTGTCGCAACCCATAGCTAGCGCAGTTCGAAGGGCTTCTACGCAGCGATCAGGTCCAAGACTAAAAACGGTGATATCGCCCTTAAGTTTGTCACGCGTTTTAATGGCTTCTTCGACGGCAAATTCATCGTAAGGATTTAGAATAAATTTAACGCCCGCAAGCTCTAGACCCTTGGGTCCAAGATTCGGTTTTGTTTCTGTGTCTGGGACTTGTTTAACAATGACGGCTATTTTCATATTGACCAAGAGAATATATTGAGTGCTTGGAAAAATACAATAATTCTGCGATTTAACGCAAAGCACTAATGGCGTGGTGCATCTATAAAGATCCTTTCAGTTTATAGAAAAAAATGTCGATACAGGAAGGTGAATTCTTAAAGAAAGGGGGTCGACCTGTGTCACAAGCTCGCAGTTTAGGTGATATTCTCGTTCGTGAAAAAATCATTACGCCAGACGAACTTGCAAGAGCTTTGTCGACCCTTAAAGATGGCAAATCTGGATTAGTCGATGCTCTTGTAAAATCTCAGCTCGCCGACGAACAACAACTACTCGATTTTTTTGCACGTCAGTATCGTTTGCCAGTCATGGATTTGTCTAACTTTAGGCCTGAGCCCGAGGTTTTAAGTCTTGTGCCGGCCAATCTATGCATCAAGCACGGTTGTATTCCCGTTGGAAAACGTGGCGACACCCTGGTCATGGCAGTAAGTGATCCCACAAATCTTCAAATTTTGGATGATATTCGATTTCAAGTAAGGCTACGCGTAGAGCAGGTTTTAGCTCTTCATTCGGTTTTAAAATCGGTGGTCGAAACAAACTACGGAACCGACATGAGCAACTTGGTTCAGGGCATGGATTCGGATGCTGCCCAACAAGAGGCGCTCCAAGATAAAGAACTCAAAGAAGACGATGCCCCCATTATTCAGTTCGTAAATACAATTCTTGCAGACGCAGTTCGAAAAAGAGCCTCAGATATTCATATTGAACCCTACGAAAAAGAACTTAGAGTTCGCTTTCGTATCGACGGAGATTTGGTCGAAGCCGTGAAACCTCCCAAGGCTGTTAAAGCCGCTTTGGTGGCGAGGCTTAAAGTTATGAGTCAAATGCGGCTCGATGAAAAACGACTTCCGCAGGATGGGCGCATTAACATTAAGTCAACCGATGGTAGGCGTATTGATTTCAGGGTGAACTCACTCCCAACGGTTTACGGCGAAAAAGTTGTACTTCGTATTCTCGATAAATCCAATGCTGTTGTTTCTATGGACAAAGTGGGTTTTGAAAAAGACGACCTAGCGAAATTCATGAAGTCTATCAAAGAACCCTGGGGCATGTGTTTGGTTACAGGCGCAACAGGCTCGGGTAAAACCACCACACTGTATGCTGCTCTAAACGAACTCAATACACCTGATATCAATATCTCAACTATTGAAGACCCCGTAGAATACAATTTCCAGGGAATCAATCAGGTGCAGACCAATGACAATATTGGTTTTACTTTTGCGGAAACACTAAGAGCTTTATTGCGACAAGATCCCGATGTTATTCTTTTGGGTGAGATTCGAGATAAAGAAACGGCTGAGATTGCTTTCAAGGCTGCACTCACAGGTCACATGGTATTGTCTACGCTTCATACCAACGATGCGCCTTCTACAGTTATGCGACTTAAAGATATGGGAGTTGATGCTTTCTTGATTAACTCTGCACTGCATGTGGTGGTTGCTCAAAAACTTGTTCGAAGAATTTGTCCAGATTGCAAAGCTCCAGATCCTAGAATGACTCCAGAAAAACTCAAGGAACTGGGCTTCCCCTCTAATTCTATAGGAAAATTCACTCCCATGGCTGGAAAAGGGTGTAGCACTTGTCGCAACACTGGATTTAAGGGTCGTGCTGCAGTTCAGGAGGTCATGGTACTTACTGACAAACTCAAAGAGCTTATTGGCTCGGATTGCAGTACTGATGAACTTAGAAAAGGCGCAATTGCCGAGGGAATGAAAACACTCAAAATCAACTGTATGCGAAAAATCGTGGCAGGAATTTGTAGTATCGACGAACTTCAGGCGGTCGGAGGTCAGAGTTGATTATGAACTATGATTTGTCGACCCTCTTAAAAACTATGATCGATCAAGGAGCTTCGGATTTGCACTTAACAGTAGGTGTGCCCCCAAGTTTTAGAATTAACGGAACAATTGTAAAATCTAAAACAGCACCACTCACTGCAGAAGATACAAAAAAACTTTGTATGTCGTTGCTCTCGGATCAACAAAAGAGAAAATTCGAAGAGGAAAAGGAATTAGACTTTTCTTTTGGTGTTAAAAGTGTTGCGCGTCTTAGGGCCAACTTGTTTATTCAACGAGGGTCAGTTGCTGGAGTATTTAGAAGAATTATAAATATGATTCCTCCCATTCACGAACTCGGTTTGGGAAGAAGTGTGACTTCTTTGATAGAAAAACCTCACGGATTAGTTCTTGTGACGGGCGCCACAGGATCAGGGAAATCAACAACACTTGCTTCGTTTTTGAATCAAATCAACGAAACAAAACGATTCCATATTATGACAATCGAAGATCCTATTGAATTTACCCATCCTCACAAAATGAGTATCGTAAATCAAAGAGAAATCGGGTCTGACTGTTTAGCTTTTGCGACAGCTCTTCGCCAAGTTCTTCGAGAAGATCCAGACGTTATAATGGTGGGCGAAATGCGCGACAGAGAAACGGCAGAGTCTGCATTGCAAGCTGCAGAAACCGGGCACCTTGTATTTTCCACTCTGCACACCAATGGGGCCATCGCCACAATCAATAGAATTATTCAGATGTTTCCTTTGGACCGGCAAGACTACATAAGAACTCTGCTTTCTTTCACTCTCGAGGGGATTCTAAGCCAAGCTCTAGTAGAAAAAGTCAACAAGAATGGTCGCGTGCTAGTTTATGAATATCTCGCCATGACTCCTGCGATTCGAACTTTGATTCGCGAAAACAAATTGCACCAAGTTTATGGGCAGATGCAAATGGGGCAAGAAGGCCATGGCATGGTTACAATGAATCAGGGCCTTCTCTCAAATATTCAGAACGGAGTGATTTCCGTTACCGAAGCGATGGCTCATAGTCCTGATCCCGAAGAGTTAATCAGAACCATCGATAGAAACCATAGGAGAACTGGGTGATGAAGTACTTCTATTGGGGTTACGATAATGCGGCCAAAAAAACTCAAGGAGAAATAGACGCGAACTCGGTCCACGAGGCCAGGTCTATGCTTAAGGCCAGAAGTATCTGGATCACCAAACTTCAGTCGTCTGCCGAGCTAAATGCAGCAACCGGCTTGACCATGTTCATTAAAGAAATTCTTTCGTCGCCCAAGCCCAACATAACTGACTTCACGGCCTTTATTCGTCAGCTTGCAACAATGCAAGGCGCGGGAGTGCCTATAGTTCAGGCGTTGAATGTTTTGGCAGATCAGCAGTCTAACAAAACGTTTGGCTCTGTATTGGCCAATATTCAAAAAGCTATCGAAACAGGAACAACTCTAACGGACGCACTTAGAAAATATCCCAAAGTCTTTGATCGTATTTTTATCAATCTTGTTTCGGCAGGTGAAGTGTCGGGAGCTTTAGAAAAAGTTTTACAAAGACTTGCGATATTCTACGAAAAAGCGGCTGCTCTACGCAGAAAGGTGATTTCTGCGTTCACGTATCCTGTGATGATAGTTGTGTTGGTTGTTGTCGTTGTGGGTGTGCTTTTAACTTTCGTTGTTCCGACATTTGCTAAAATGTTTGCTTCCAGTGGCAAACCATTGCCAGCCCCGACTCAAATGATTCTAGATGCTTCGAATTTTATTCGAGGAAATTGGTATTTTATTCTGGCTGCAATCATTGCATTTGTCTGGGGCGTTTTGTTTGTATTCAAGAGCCCTGAAATTCGCAAAGTTATAGACCCCTATCTTATGCGAGTTCCAGTGTTTGGAAATTTGTTTCAAAAGATTTCTATTGCAAGATTTTCGAGAACACTTGCTACCATGATTCAATCGGGCGTGCCTATTCTTGATGCCTTAGAGATTTGTTCAACGGTGGCCGGAAATTACGCTGTAGAAGACGCCATTATGATGACCCGAAAATCAATTACAGAAGGTAACTCAATTGCTGGGCCTCTAGGGAAAGCCAATGTTTTTCCGAGTATGGCCGTGAGTATGATTGCCATCGGTGAACAAACAGGTGCGCTCGATCAGATGCTTACAAAAATTGCAGAGTTCTATGAAGACGAAGTCGATGCCACAGTAGGAGCTCTGAGTTCGATTCTGGAGCCTATGATGATTGTTATTGTCGGATTGGTCGTGGCAGCAGTTATGATTCCAATGTATCTGCCTATATTCAGTATCGCGGATACTGTGGGATAGTTTTATGAGCGATTCCGAGAATCTAGAAATCAATCGTTATCAAACCACGCTCTGGGTTCATTCGGTATTATTATTTTTTATAACAGTAGGCTTTTCGTTTTCGATGGATTCCATAATTTTCGAGGGCGCTATAGGACGTCCTCATGAAATCCTTTTGATGTTCGGCCTTCTTGGTCTGTTCTCAACGGTTCAAATTATTCCAAGAGACATAAAGCAAGGGGCTGTGGTGAGCGTACTCTTAGCGGATCTTGTTGTTCTGTGGGTAGTGGCTCGCGCAACAGGGGGAAGCGCTTCTCCGTTTTTGTTCACTTTTCCAGTTATCGCATTGGTTTCGTCGGCTATTTTTACACAAAAAATTGCAGCAGTTGTGTTGGTTTTGACGTTAATATTTCAAACTATCTCGATTGGGTTTTTACCAACAGCAGCCACGAGCTTGTTTGCGACAATTGGCACAACGAGCCTGGGATTCTATTTGGTTAGAAACCTGTCTAAGTCTAAAAAAGAACTCAAGGCTAGTGAGTCTTCTCGCAAAAGGCTCGAAACCATACAACGGGCAATCTTAACGCATATACCTTCGGGATTGCTGAGTGTGGATCATCAAAGACGTATCATTTTGTGTAATAGTGTTGGTCTCAAAATTCTTGGCTACACAGACGATCAAATTCAACTCAAATCTATTGACTCGATTTTTCCTGGTCTTCCTTTGAATGAAGATTTTTTTATGAAAACCGAAAAACGCGGAGAAGACAGACCCCTTCTTGAATACTTAAGCCCAGATGGCGAACAACTTAAGCTTGGGTATTCGGTTGCGCCTCTTAGCGATACTGAAACGGGCGAAGGGCTAGGGGCTTTGTTTGTGTTCCAGGACCTCACACAGATTGTGAAACTCGAAGAAAATCTAAGACTCTCCGAGAAACTCGCTGCAGTTGGTAAACTCGCTGCAGGGATTGCTCATGAAATTAGAAATCCCTTGGCAGGAATTTCGGGTAGCGCTCAATTATTGTTAGGGCATCCGCAGCTTTCAGAAGAAGACAATAAACTTTTATCTATAATTCAGAAAGAATCTCATCGATTAGATACTCTGATCACTGAGTTTCTGGATTATGTTCGCCCTCCTCAGCCTAAGCTAGAGCCTGTCGACATTAGAGAAATCGTTAGCCATGTGGTTGAAAGTCTCAAGGTCAACACAAAGTGGCAGCTTTTAAAATCACAAATTCATCTTGAGCTTGGCAATTCCTCTTTGAAAAACACAAGTGCTGATGCCAATAAAGTGACACAAGTTTTAATGAATTTAGTTTTGAATTCGGGTCAGGCGAGCGCCAAAAATGTGTCAGTAGTTTGGAGCGCCGACACCCAACGTTTGTGTGTTGGTGACGACGGAAAAGGTATTTCAGTTGAGAACCAAAAAAGGCTTTTTGAACCCTTTTTTACGACTAAAGAATCTGGAACAGGTCTGGGACTTGCTACGAGTTACAAGGTTCTCGAAGCCATGGGAGCCCGCATCAGTGTGGAATCGCCAAATCCTTTGCTCCGGGACTCCCCAACGCCCGGGACTCTGTTTACAATAGAGTTTAAGAAGGCGTAACCAACATAATGAAAAACACATCTAAACCCACAATTCTTGTCGTTGATGACGAGCCAAGCATTAGAGAATTTCTTCAGATAATGCTCAAACGAGACAAGATGAATGTGGAAATTGCAGAGAACGGCCGAATTGCCTTTGAAAAAATTCAAACTACGCCTTTCGATATTATTATTAGCGACATTCAAATGCCCGAAATGAGTGGCATAGAGTTGCTGGCAAAGGTTAAAGAAAAAGATCCTAGCGCCATTGTGATAATGGTGACAGCTTTTGGCTCTACAGAAAATGCAGTCGAAGCCATGAAACTAGGTGCCTACGACTATCTAACGAAGCCTTTTAAAATTGACGACGTTCGGTTGCGCATTCAAAAAGCTCTCGAAAAAAAGACACTCGTTCAGGACAACCAAAGACTTCGCGAAGCCTTGGGCGAAAGATACAGCTACGCAAATATTATTGGTGGCTCGCAACCCATGCGAAAAGTTTTCGATTTGATTTCTCGAGTGGCGCCCACTCAGTCAAACGTTCTCATAACTGGCGAAAGCGGAACGGGTAAAGAGCTAGTGGCCAAAGCCATTCACTACAACGGAGCTTTGGCCTCGGGACCGTTTATCAGCGTTAACTGCGGAGCCATTCCCGAAAATCTCATTGAATGTGAAATGTTTGGACACGTAAAAGGATCTTTTACAGGTGCCGTTGCCGATAAAAAAGGTTTTTTCGAAGCAGCCAATGGTGGCTCCTTGTTTCTCGATGAGATTGGCGAAATGCCATTGCCTATGCAGGCTAGTTTGTTGAGAGCTATAGCCGAGGGCACTTTTTATCCTGTAGGTTCTGTGGAGCCCGTTTCGGCGCAGGTGAGGATTATAGCTGCGACTCATCGCGATTTAGAAAAAGAAATTGCTGAAAAAAAATTTAGAGAAGATTTGTTTTTTAGATTGAATGTGATCTCAATTAAAGTGCCCGCTTTGAGAGGGCGTCGAGACGATATCCCAATGTTGGTTGAGTTTTTCGTTGAGGAATTCTCAAAAAAATTCGGCAAAAATGTTATGGCTGTAGCAAGTCCAACAATGGATCTTCTTAAAGCCTATCATTGGCCAGGTAATGTTAGAGAGCTAGAAAACGTCATCGAGAGAATGATGGCTTTGGAATCGGGAAATTCACTGATGCCAGAAGGATTGCCAGATCAGATTCGTGAACCTCTAAAACCCAAACTCGATTCGCTGGCCGGTCATCTAAGATGGAATGCCGCAGGTGTGGATCTAGAAGAAATTTTGGGATCTGTTGAAAGAGAGTTTCTCTTAAAGGCCCTCGAGCAATCTTCTGGAGTCAAAAAGGATGCGGCAAAGCTTTTAAAAATCACGATGCGTTCCATGAGATACCGACTCGAAAAACTCGGTTTTGATTCACAAAAAGGTGATGGATCCGAAGAAGGTTCTGAGGGAGATGCCTAATAAGACCTTTTCTCGAGTGTATGTTTTTGCCGGACTTGCTTTAGTCTTGTGGGCCGTGTTTTCTTGGGCGCGACTCAGGGAAGAATCTAAACATAAAATTGTTTCCCGTTCGACTAAAACAGTTGTTGGGGCCTCGTGGGACCCTAGAGATTATCAAAAACTAGATAAGATTTATAAAAAACGGGAAAGCGACAGCTTTAAAGCTCGGCAACGTCGAGGGATTTCAACACCCTTTGTTTGGCCGGGTTTAAGAAACTTTCAAATTTCTATGGTTTGGCTCGAGGTGCTTCAGGGGCTGCATCACGAGTCTAGCTATGATGGCGACTATAGCTGGATGTTTTCAAAGCTCAATACATTGATGGCCTTAACTGACATAAAAGAAATTCGCTATCTCACAAGTTTAGCTCCATTTTTTCTTGTGATTGGAAAAGATCACATTGGCGCCAATATTCTCATGCAAGAGGTTGTCGAAAGAGCTCCCGATGAATACAACGCCTGGTTTTATAGCGGCTACCATGCCATCGAGAATCTCAATGACCGAAAACTCGCAGCAGATTATATCTTGCGAGCTTCGCAGTTTCCGTTTGCGCCGCCTTACCTAAAAGCACTTCATTTAAGGCTAAAGCTAGGCCAGGAGTTTTTGAGTTCAGCCGAAAAGAAAACGCTCATCGAAAAAGAAGTCAAAGATCCGGCGCTTCTTGAGGCCTTAAAAAAAATTAGACCCGAGTGGTTTCAAAATTAGGCTCTGGCTTGTGGCGTCAAGATAAATTCCCTCTTTGACTTTATTCTGTTGGTTATATGGAAAATATTTTAACCATCGAAGGTATTTCCAAAAAGTTTCAAGCTTATGCCTTGCAGGATGTTCGATTCAGTTTAAGTGCCGGTGAGTCTTTGGCATTGGTGGGTGCAAATGGGGCAGGCAAATCGACTCTTATTAAAATAATTCTGGGTTTGGTTAAACCAACTTCCGGCACAGGAAAACTTTATGGTTATGATTTTTCCGATTTCAGAGCTAGGCAGAAAGTTGGGTATTTGCCCGAAATGCCTGGGTACTGGGGTGAGATTTCGGCAATTGATCTTTTGAAGTTTATGGGCAAAATCAGGAGACTCGATAGTGCCACGATTGCTCGAAGATCCGAAAAACTTTTAGGAGCTTTAGGTTTGCGAGTCAGAGGATCTCGACTGATGGGTGGATACTCTAAGGGGATGTTGCAAAGAACGGGTATTGCTCAAACACTGTTGCACGATCCAGATCTCATAATTCTAGACGAGCCCATGAGTGGGCTCGATCCAAGAGCGCAGGAGAAATTGCGTGGTATTTTGCAAAACCTCAGGCAAAAAGGCAAAACGCTTATTATTTCATCGCATTCTTTAGAAGATATTCGCTCGCTTTGTAGTCGAGTTATTGTGTTAGAAAAATCGAAAGTTGTTCAAGATGGCCCGACTCAGCAAGTGTTAAATCAATTGATAGAAACCTATCGAAGTTCCGAGCCATGGGACGAAGATCCACTAGGAGAGTTACCAGATGTCTGGACTTAAAGATCTGTTTTTAGAAATCACAAATATTCTTAGCGTGGGGCAGGTTAGGTTTATGCTTTTGCTAAGGCAAAAACTGGGTTGGATGTCTTTTTTGGTGGGTGTTGGGCTAGTTGTTTTATCTTTAATTACAGCTCAAGTTTCGTTTGTGAATCCTGCCAAAATATTTTGGGATTTCGGGCACTCAGTTTTGTTTGTGTTGAGTTCTGTGCTGTCTATCTACCTAGGTTCTCAAATATTTATAGACGAAAAAAATCGCCGCACTTTGCATTTGGTTTTGTGTGGGGGCGTTTCTCGGCTGGCTTGGTTTGTGGGAAATGTGTTGGGCATTTGGATGGCTTTACTGACAATGCTCTTGTTCTGGTTTTTTTTGTTGTCGCTTTCTTCGCTATTGGTTTTTGGGACCTACCCGTGGGTGATTTCTATTCAGGCGGTGGCTTTGATGTCGCTCGAATCTTTGATAGTTCTGCAGATCGGTTTTCTACTGTCACTTTTTGTGAGACCTATGTTGGCACTCGTAAGTACAAGTGTATTGGTGTTGTTTCTTCATAGTCTTACAAGCTTGCAAATGATTTTTTCCGACAAGCAAGTAGGTGCATATGTGACAGCAAAGGGTGTTGATGTTTTCCTTTGGTTTGCTCGTCTTATGCCGCCCCTGGAATGGTTTGATATTAAAATGTTTATTGGGTTTGAGGATTATTTTTCTTGGAGCCGATATTTGTTATTGGTTTCGAGTGCTTTAATTTGGGTATTTATTCTTACGGTTTTAAATCACCTAAGATTTAGAAAGTTGGATCTTTAAATTTATGGATTATTTCGTGGTTGGAATTTTAGGATTGATTGTGGGATCTTTTAATTCCCTAATGGTCTATCGAATACCCCGAGAAATCCCCTTGGGCTTGTTTTCTCACACGCGAAGTTTTTGTCCAAACTGTAAAAAACAAATACCTATATTTCGGAACATACCCGTGTTGGGATTTTTTCTGGGAAAAGGAAAGTGTTCGAGCTGTAAAAAACCAATTTCAAAAGTTTACCCCACTGTCGAAATTTTGACGGCTCTTAGTTTTTTAGTGACCTACTACGTACTTCTTCATTCGGCTTCGCGACCGGTCGAGGAGCTAGAATTTTTTTTAGAGCTTGGTAAAAATTTTATTTTCAACACGACACTTATTGCGACAATTTTTATTGATCTAGAGTTTCGAATCATTCCCGATAGATTCTCTTTGGGCGGATGGGTTATGGCTTTGCTTTGTTCTGCATTGTGGGGCGTTCCGCCTTTTTTACATTCTCTCGCCGGTGGTTTGATGGGGTTTGGTATATTTTTTGTTATGGCGTGGGGCTACGAGCGTTTGAAAAAGGTTGAAGGTCTAGGATTTGGTGATGTCAAAATGATGGGATGGCTGGGTTCCTGGCTTGGAATTTTTACTGTTCCATTTGTGATATTGATTTCTTCTTTAACAGGATTAGTCGCGGGCTTGATTGCTATGAGGTCGAGTCAAGATGGACTTAAAACAGCAATTCCGTTTGGACCATTTTTGGCAATCGGAGCGTATGTTGTATGGGTCTTGATGAATCTGGGTATCTGGTCTTTTGGCGTGTGACAATCTTTTGGTGCCCTGTCAAAAATCCCTATAGGCACACTGCATGGATTTTTAATTAAAGCTCCCTTAAACTGAAATGTAAGACCTCGGAATAATATAAGAAATTAATTTTCTTTTTCTACAGGTTACGACTCAGGGGGGATTTATGGGACTTTTTGGAGGAGGAGGACAACGGCTTGTCGGCTTAGACGTCGGCGCAAGCAGTGTGAAAATTGTCTCCGGCATCAAAAAGGGAAAATCATTTCTAGTTGATAAACTTGTGATTGTTCCACTTCCATACAAAGCCATCGATGATCGCGGCATCTCCAATCATCAAGCAGTCTTAGCTGCAGTCGAAAGTGGTATTCGTGAAGTTGGCGGAAAAGGTACGCCCATTGCTACCTCTGTTAAAGGCGGCGGAATAATCACGCGTCGTGTGACAATTCCAAAAATTCCCATGAAAGATATTCCCGATCAGGTCAAGTGGGAAGCTCAGCAAGTATTTCCACAAGATATCACTCAGGTGTTGGTGGACTATGTCTTGTTAGGCGAAGGAAAAAACGTTCCCGGCGCTCCCGCAGATACAGTTGGGTGGGAGTTGATGTTAATTGGGGTTCGCGAAGAAGAGGCTTCTTCACTGATGAATCTTTTAGAGTCAGCTAAAGCTCAAGTTAAAGTTATGGATCTCGATGTTTTTGTAGCGGGCGATTTTATTGAGCAGCAGATTGGGACATCTAAGTCCGAGCCCGTAGCTTTTGTAGACGTGGGTGCCTCTGCCACTCGAGTTTCTGTTAGATTTAAAGGGCAAGCTGTTTACGTTAGAGAGTTTGCAATTGGTGGAAACACTTTCACCGAGACTATGGCATCTGTACTGGGTCTAAGTTTCGAGAATGCCGAAGCTTTAAAAGTTCAAGAGGACTCAGGAATTCCAAACGAGGCTGTGGAGCCGCTTCAAACGCTTCTTGTGCAGTGGAAATCTGAACTTTTACAATGCGAAGATGTTTTTGTAACTCAAACAGGTTTGCCGCCAGTTTCAAAATTCTATGTGTTTGGCGGTGGAGCTAGGACTCCTGGTTTATTTGATGTTCTCAAGGACGATAGATTTAATGGAAGAGTTGTTCCTCTTCCAGCTGCCGAAATGCTTAAGCCCAAAGGCAAGCATATTGATCCTGGACTTTTAGCAATGTGGTCCCTGCGCCTAATAACTGCGTCGGGACTTTGTACGAGGAAAGGTTAAATCTACCTATGTCTCGAATAAATCTTGTAAAACAACTCAAAGAACGACGAAACGCAACTCGTACTGGTACGGTTCCGGGATTAAGTGGGGGCGGCCTCAAAACTTTGTTTACAAATCTTGGTGCCACTTCAAATCAGTTGGACCAACGTGAAAAAGTTTTATTGATTTTGTTTTTCCTTGGATTTGGATCTATTTTTGCGACTCGTACTTATTTGTCGGCAGTGTACTTTCCTTCACAGGAGGAAATTGTTCAGCAAGAAATGATGCAACTTGATACTCAGCTTTCGCAGATAAATACAAAATTGGCAGCTTATGACAGCATAAAAAACGACATTGAATCTTTCGAAAGAAAAATGGGCGAGGTTCGAGAAAAACTCAGCGTTATCGAGAGCGTTCAAAAAGGTCGAAACGCGATAGTGCGAATGGTAACACTTATCGTTGAAGAAATGCCAACAGCTTTGTGGTTGTCTCAACTCAAGATCGAAACTTTTCTCGAAAAAATTAATCCGACTCTTCCGGCTGCAACGGCGGCGCAGCCAGGAGGGATTCAAAACACCACTGACAAATCTATTGGATCGGTTTCGGTTCGAGGTAATGCCTTGAGTCTTCAGGTTGTAAGTCAATTCATTAAGGAACTTGAAGGTGCCGTGTTTTTTCCAAAATGGAATCTAGTTGAAACAAGAGGTGATTCTGGAGGGCAAATGTTTGCTGCCGCTCAGTCTGGAATGGGGCTGGGTTCGGGCAGAGGCTCTGCAGATGCACCGCCAGTGGATTCTAAGAACTTCGAAATCCAAGCTAAAATTGCGGGGCTACCCTAATGGCTATAGTTAGAATGCTAATTCGTATTCCTTTTATCATTTGGTTTTTGGTTGCTGGCGGACTTGGGTACATGGATTACATGACCTGGGAGACCGACATCTATCAGCCCTTAATTGGGCAGCGAGATCAGAAGCAAGCTGTTGTTAGTGCCAAACAATCCGAACTCAATCGCGCAGAAGAATTTACCCGAAAGCGCGAAGAAAAACTTAAAGAGCTACAAGAGTTAACACTTCGTCTTGAGGCCACTAAGTCGGCACTCCCAAGGTCTTCAAGTATTTCCAGTTTGTTAAAAGACTTAGCCGATATTAGCGACAGTGT
>JACCDO011211318.1_pt1 | contig 17830 bp, 13 predicted proteins | sample 7446101 | NCBI WGS metagenome assembly JACCDO01 (sample SAMN15323440, study PRJNA562643) | freshwater metagenome | isolation source: river surface water | place: USA:Blue River Watershed | collected 2017-08-16 | reverse complement strand
CTAGTATCTCGTCGATTGACCGTTTTTTTAGGAAATTTATTGGGACAATCCCTGTCAACATATCGATGTCAAAGACCTCACCGATCACCGCGCAGTGCTTGATGACGGCCTGATCGACCTAGTGAGTGAGTGAGTGAGTGAGTGAGTGAGTGAGTGAGTGAGTAAGTGAGTGAGTGAGTAAGTGAGTGAGTAAGTAAGCCAGTGAGTGAGTGAGTAAGCCAGTGAGTGAGTAAGTACCGAGTCAATTTTGTCCATTTGGTAGGCAATTAGCCGCTTCAACAGCTTGTCCCGCTTCGCGCTACTCACTCGGTTTAATTCGAACGAGCCGAACTTCGATGACGTGTCAATGCTGAGTCGAGGGCGATCGCCGCCGGTATCATCGATGGAAGACAGGGTTTTCATGAACTGATTCGAGCCGTTATCCCGGATAAACTTGACGATTGCATTCGTCCAATAGGGATTACCGCCACTTACTTCCATGACCGCATCCACAACAGTGTCAGAGATCACCATAGTAAGCTGCGTTGTAATCCCTTCTTCAGCGGATATAACCGTTGTCTTGGAGGGTTTAAGCTCGTATTGCAAGATTTCCAGGATCTCATCGCGGGTCAAGTCCTTCATCTCAATCACACTCGTGTTGGCGTTAGCAACGATCATTTTGCAGCCAGCGCAAGGCTTGTAAGTTGAAGTGTCAGATGCGTTACCACTTATACTGTTGAAGTAGTCAATGAAAACAGTTGAAATATCTGTCTTGTTACTGGCATCAGCGGGATCCGCGGGATCTGCGGGATCTGCCCCCTCTCTCCCGGAGGAGTTGAATGCGTTAGTAATCATATCCGAGAGATTAGCAAAGGAAGACCGGCGGTTACTCCGCGAGACACTAGTTAACGATGCTATTGGTACCTGCATAGTGAACAAGGTAGATAACAATATAGTCGTTGAGGCGCAGATCGAACTGAACTCCGTCCACGACAGCTCGTCGCACAGATGCGCGTCCTCGACAATGAGGGAAACAAGCCGGTTTTGCAGGATAAATGAAACAAAAGCAGTGAAATACTTGCCTAACGGAACTGTCTTGGGCTTGGTACCGGTGGGCTTCGAGGGACGATGACTGATGGTGTCATAGAAGACGTCCATCGCCTGAGTGAGTGAGTGAGTGAGTGAGTGAGTGAGTGAGTAAGTGAGTGAGTGAGTGAGTGAGTAAGTGAGTGAGTGAGTAAGTGAGTGAGTGAGTGAGTAAGTGAGTGAGTGAGTGAGTGAGTGAGTAAGTAAGTGAGTGAGTGAGTGGGTGAGTGAGTACCTCGCGGCACTCCATCTCGCTCTTCAAGTCGTCTTTATATAGCTTGGCAAGAATACTTTCTAAATTTTCTTTTCTTTTTGCGGAATTATTTTGTAGGGATTTGGCGCTGGCGTCATCCTTTGCAGAGTTGAAGATGCGAATCAGTTCATCGAGAAGCTTCTGCGCGGTTCCGTAGGGCAGGAGCTCATCACCGGGTGTACATTTCAAATGAATAATCGTAAACCCTCGCTGCAGGGCTCGGGACTTGTAGTATTTCGCGGCTATATATTCCACACCCGATCCCACGACAATTGTCGTTAGAACTAGATTTTCCGTTGCTATGGTGTGTTTCTTGATGTTGGAAAGCAGACCGGCGGAACCCCCAAGATTTCTACGATGTTGATAGAAAACTTTATCTAATCTAGTCGTTAGCGTGCTTCTAGTGTGCCGCTTGAGCAAGATGTGCAGCGCGTAGTTGGTATCGTTGCCGTCCAGCGTCAATACATCCGGAACTTCCTCACTGACGTACTGATAAGGTGCAATCGCATCTTCCACACCCTTGAATTGAATTTTTTCTAATATTTGACATTTTCTTTTACTTTCTTCCGGCAGTTGGTGAAACGTCGCGGCATCCAACAGGATTTTGCCGTTACTTTTCGCCATAAATCTAGCCGCTAAATTTACTGGGGCCCCAATTCCAACAAATTCATTGCGTACCGGTGACCCTAAGTTCCCACAGTAAACGTCACCGGTCGTTAGCCCTATGCTGACGCGGTGGGATATCGATTGGAATTGGCTCCTCATGAGTGCAGCGCAGAACAGGGCGCGGTTGCTGTTGTTATTGAAGGTGTAAGCCGAGACCCCCCAGAACGCTGAGTGAGTGAGTGAGTAAGTAAGTGAGTGAGTGAGTGAGTGAGTGAGTGAGTAGGTGAGTGAGTAGGTGAGTAGGTAGTGAGTGAGTAGGTGAGTGAGTGAGTGAGTGAGTGAGTGAGTGAGTGAGTAGGTGAGTAAAAGAGTAGTACCGATCAGCACACAACCCTTATCGTCGACTAGAAACTGCCGCAAGAAACCACCGGTCTTGGCTAATATACTTGACATAATCTGGAATAACGGCTGCAATTTCACGGGATTATCATGGAAATCGTCTTGGAAGGTGTCGAGGGACAGGAACATGGTCGTTACTTCTCTCAGTTCAGAGAGGTAAACCGCGCTACCTAGTAACAGCGCACTCATCACTGGACGCGGGACTAGGTACTGACTATATTTCATGAGAATCCCACACTGGAAGGCTTCGTTGAGCAGCTTGGCGCGGAGGGTTGTCTCTTGGTTCAGTTGCAAGACATCCTCGTTGTAGTTGATGCTCCGCACAACATAGCAGTTAGTGGGTGACACGTCGTCTACATGCAACTCTATCCGCATGTTATTTATTTTGGTATTTGCGCTAGTTACTAAATCATATAGGGATTTGGTAACGGCTACCTGCTTGGACTTGGCCGTATCCAGGCAGTGCGACAGGTCTCTGATGCATTGACCCGTCAATAACGGAGTGAATAAATCCCCTTCCCCTAACATGGACACGTTGAGACTGCCGTGTGAAATCCCTACGTGGGACGTCAAGTTATTCGTGCATATTTCCGCCACGGCAATAGCGCAGTTAATAGAGCGAACACAGGCTTTGACGCTGTTTAAGGTGGTGTCAGAGCCCACGTCATTCTGAAACACACAGATGAGGGCGTCCCCTGCAAAGGCCACCACGTCGCCATCGTACTCGTAGATACGATTAATAATAATCTGAAAGAATGACTCCGCTAGCGAGTGCAGCTGGTCCAGCCCACCTGCGCCCTTGCTACACATAGTCGCAGAGAACTTGGTGAAACCAGAGATATCCACGATCATAATACAACCATGGAGGGATTGGTGACCAACAGGAGGTGCAACCGCATTCTGCAGGTTGCCCGCCTTGTGCTTCGCTAGCAAGTAGGATATCACCACGTTAGAGAAGTAGGCTTCAACGAAGGCTATCTCCTCATTCGACTGCAAACCATCGTTGAAACCTTTCACAGGTGATTTCTTTTTCTGTGGTGACTCGATGTCTTGCATATCATTGAAAACGCCTCTGGCGGACAGATTCTTCTGCAAGATATCACATTTACTCTGTTGCTTAGCCAAGTTATTAATAAATGGAGGTGCTCCATGCGAAGAAACAGGTGAACTTAGGGGCGAACGACCACTGAAGTTAGATCTTAAGGATGATGATACATCTGACGAGCGTCTACCACTAGTTCGAACACTATTTTCTTTTGAACTGTCTTTATCTGGCGCAATTCTTGCCGAGAACTGCTTTGAAAATCTACCGATTGCTGTCGCTACATTCCCTGTGGAGTTGATAGTATGCCTCTTACTACTAACAACTGGTGAGTTGTTATGTGAATCGTCGTGATAAACCATATCAATGTTCTGATTCTGTATAATCTTTAAATATAGTGATCCTAATGCTCTATTAAATGACTCCAAATCCATAGTTACCATAACTTCATAACCTTTCAGTTGGGTGTCAAAGCCATACTGCTCCAGCAGTATTTTCACCTCTTTATCTACTTTCATAGCACTATTAAACTTTACACTCAACCTTTTATACAATTTCTCCGCATCTTTGCTAAGAACACCTTCATATTCACTAGATATATGACGAAATGTCGCTATATTTTCACTTATGAAGTTATAAAGCTCTTTCACAACAACATCGCTCTTCAGCTCATTAGCGCGTGGCGATAGCATCGACCACTCCATTGAGGCTTCTACGAGGAGGTGGAAATCACCAAAGAATCAATACAACCACTGCCAGTTCTCCTTAATCTTCCTTCAGTTTTCCTGGTTATAAATTTCGCGATGATCCCTTTCGTTTTGTCAGGCCTCATGCGTTGAGAGGGTGTGGAAAGAGCCGTCCTTCTTCAACATGATTAAACACAGGTTAATACACTATTTTACACAGATTCTTCGCGCAATTTCTTGAGTTCATCGAGACGCTTTTGAATAGACTCCGTAGTTAGGGTTTTGGTCTGATCAAAGGTCATCGGACTCACTTTGGTTGCAGCGTAAGGTTTACTCGCGATAGGGGTGTTCGCTAACACTTCATTCTTCTTCATCACGTCGTCCATGTACTGCACCTTCTTTAGCTTCTTGGTTAAAGTCTTCACTTTATAGATATCTAACTCTGCGTTCGCACTGACGGAATGCAACTGTTTATTCTTTTGCAAGCTTCTCACCATCAACATCTTCTGTTTGCTGATCAACTCCAAGTACTTATCCGAGATATACTTGGAGCAAGCCACCATTTCCCGCAGATGTTTCTCTGCGATGCTTGTGAACTTACCGGATATATCGCGGTCTTGGTGTGATTCTAACCACTGTTTTGTGCTGGTTTCAATAAAATAAGTAAATTTGGATAGCTCATCATGGTACTTCGTGTTCATCAGCTTCAGCTTGTTCCCTATATCAGTGGCGTTAGTACTAATGATGTCTTGAAGCTGAGCTGCCATCTTGCTCTTGTACGTTTTGGTGGCATCCTCAAAGGATCGCAGCACATCGGTGGCGTCGTTGCTATCGATTTTATTACGGGCATTTAATACAACGTTTGTCGCTTCAGTTAAAATGCTATCAATAAATCTGTCTGTAAACGGTTCAAACAGCTCGTACTGAAGAGTGGTGATGTCTTTTATGACCCCATTCATATGCTTGATATCGATGGTAGGAGCAACACCCAATTCCTCTTCCTTGCGATGAATAGTAGACACTAAAGTCGCTAAGACTTCATCGAAGTCACCAGTAGCTAGTATACTTTTATATTCATTTATTATTGGGGATGTTGATTGATTTAATTTTATTCCTAAATTATTAGAAGCAATTTCCCACTGCTCCTGTGCTTGATTCAATTCTTTTTTTAATTCTACTTCACTTTTTAGGATTTGTTTACACGAAAACTTACTGTAATCAATACCATGAGTGTTCAATAATTTCAATAGTTCAACAAAATCTTCTAACTTTAAGTTTAATAACGACGATAATGATAAAAAATTGGTGTTTGTAAAGATTACACTGACCAACTCCCGCTTCGACAATGTTATATTGGATGGAATGGTGTGAAACTGGCCATAAATGTGATTCAGCTTAAGCAACATGTCATCGATCTCTGTATCTGTCCCATTAACTCCCCCTATCAGCTCATGTAACTCGTCAATGTGAGGTAGATTGTGCTCAGTTTGTACTGGAAACAGTAACTCTAACTGCCTCTGTAACCGCCGCGACGTTTTACCCTCCATTTAAGATGGTAGAGACCCTTCAGCAATCAGAAATAGTCCAGTCACGCGTAGATTACAGCTATTGAACTCAGTCGCACTCTGTAATCACTTCCTTTTGTAAAATTATCCATTTTACCATATGAAGGCCGGAAATTACCGGAAACTATAACCGATGAATTTCACCCGTTAGAGCAGCCAGAAGCCAGTAACTCGTGCAAGAACACCAAAACCACTTTGACGCAGCTTATAATATTGAAAGATTAAGTCATTTTTAAAAATTTCTTGATGATAACCGGCCCCGGCCGCTCCTCATTGTCCTTGTCATGGGGCAGAAGAAAGCTTCTTGAAGTCGAAGAAACTTAGGATTTCACCCATTAAAAAGAAATGTTTCGTTTGACAATCTGTATCGCATTCCTCTTGCTGAGTCCAGCTCACTCATTGATGTCCCGTAGCACTAATATTGCACGTAAAACAGCATTAAAAGCAACTTTAGCGCAAGATTGGAGTGAGACAGAAGGTCTTGCTACCGAACATTTAATTGATGAAGAAATGGTTGTTGATGACATGTCTGCCAGTCTACTTGCTGATCGATGCATGCAAGAGGCACACAGATTGTTCAATAGTAAAGCAAATTGGAAATCAGTGGATGTTATGGATCCAAATATTAAGGTAGAAACTATACCATTATCAGGTGGATATGCTAAATCAGGGGTACATTTAGTTAGAGGTGTTGGTATTATTCCAGCTTCAGCAGAAAAGTTTTATGAATTTCAAATAAGTAGAGAAGGATTTCAATCAATTGATGAATATCTAGTAAATCACAGAAATGTTGATAATTTTAAGTGGGTAACTAGACCTGAATTCAAGGATATTGAAAAGCCAGCTGCTACAAAGCATTGGGATGCATCCTCTCCTTACGAACTCATGATGAACCGCGTGGAATGGAAATATCCAATTAAAAGAAGAGAATTTGTAGCATTGGATATTGTGCATAAAAAAGAAATGATACTTATATCCAAGTCATCATTGTCTCCGTTACGTCCAGGTGGCAGCCGTTACCAAAGCATTGTTCCATTAGATGAAACAACCCCTTATGTAGATCCTGTCGACCCTGTCAAGCGACCATTAGTCCGTGCAGTACAATATTATGCATCAAAAGTTGAACCAATTGATGACAAATCCTGCAGATTACACATGGTTACATGGGGCGAAATGTGCGACAGTTACTCTTCTTGGTGGGTCAACTTATTCAACGCGCATGTCTTTATTACACCTAAATTTGATCGTTTCCAACGTGTTATGGGTGGTGAAAGTGTGTTTGAAGAGAGTAAAATCATGGACAACGCCTGGCGGTTACTCAAGATCATCCCCAGCTTGAAGCCTGACGCTGTCGCCGCAGCGAAATCCGATTTTGTACAAGGCAAAAAAGTTGTATAATTTTCTTAAATACATTATTTACCGAATTTTTACTGATTTTATGTACGAGAAAGCGAGCATCGACACCACGACGCCCAGGTAGATGTGCCCCATGTGATGGTACACACGGGATTTGAAGGTGGTGCCAGGCTCGGGTATCTCTGTAGACTCGAATGGACTAGTGTAACTAACTGCCTCATCTACGCGGTCAACTTGTGGACGTGCTATCTCCGGTGAGTCATCCGGACGGTCCCAGCTGCAAAGGAACTCGCCATTCAACTTATTATTATGCTTTAAAAATTGATTTTTCAACAAGATTTTCACGGCTTGCACGTCTTCTGCTTTGTTGTTGTTGTAAAAATACTCCTGCGCGATGGCCTGGTAGAAGGAGTGTATTCCCTCGTACTTGCTTACTCCCTCGTCGACACTTAATATACTTTTGGAGTATAATTTAGAATTTTCTATTAAGTAAATATTTGTTAAGTGATCAAAGAGGACGGCATCTGCAACTCCGCGATGCTGGCGATTCTGGAGGGAGGAAGATAAGTACCCATTGTACTTCACCAACAATGCGTCAATGACGCGGTAAGTCCGATGCAGCTTACTCTCTAATTCTATCAACTGGAAGGAGTCGTAGCGGTAATTCACGCACGAATTGTCGTAATAACTCACAATTTGATTATTGTCTTGATGAAAATATGAATAAATATTACGGTAAATGCATAAGACCCAAGTGGTTATGAAGGAGTGACTCTTTAGTATTTCATGCCGATCGTACTTCAATATATTCTTCATTTGACTAAGAACTTGTGATAAATGAGACTCTATATATGCAGCATACGCGAAATCTTCTAGATTACTTATATCCCTTTCAATTATATTACTATTACTTTCAGTATTATCAATGATATGCTCCAATCCTTGCTGACCATTGACGACGTAATTCCCATCAATTATGCAAGGCAGCGATTTGCCCATACTGATGGGTAACACAGCATTCTCTGTGCTGTAAACTATTCCTCTGAATCGAAGCAAGCAATGATAGCTCCATGCGGGACGATACTGAATAAGCTTTATACCATTTGCAACACCACCAAGTTTGGGTGAGTCATTGGAAGGTCTTCCTACTGGTGCAACCACTGCAGCAATGGAGGAGCTCATCGAGAATGTCTCCTTAACTACCCTTCTATCGGAAGAAAATATGGTCTCCTACCTATTGCTGCTGGTTCCGCTTTTTGAGCCGCTTTTTGAGTCACTGATCCACAGCCCATTCGTAAAGTTAAAGATCTATAAGACAGCTACCTCGGAGGGACGCGATAAAGCATGAATGGATTGGATTAGCTCGAGTGTTTCTGTACCGGGATTTGTACGGTGTGACTAATTCCAATCTGCCGCGTCTGTCACTGGGCTCAGGTGATAAAGATTTACTCCCCGATCCGTGATTCCTGCCAAGAACGGATGAACATTGTACCTCTATGTGTATCTTTGCGCCAGTCCGATTATGACGATATAGAGTCGAGAGAGAGAGAGAGGGAGAGAGCATTGTATGACTGCACTTTCAGCATTGTTGATCATATTATCTTTGTTTGTCAGCACCAATGTGGAATGTGAGCTACTAAGCGAAGCACTAAAGCGATTTGGTGTTGATGCAGAGAAGGTGAGGAGAGAGTTGCAGACAATCAACCACGACGATGATTTGTTTTCAACAACCCCATATCACATGTCTGTTTGCACCGCTTCATCTGAAAATACCTGTGGTTCAACTACATGCTGTTACTATACTCGAACAGATGACGATGATTTCTTTGATCCATGGCATTACCACGAGAATTGTATTGTCACACCTGGAAGTGATTTCACTGGCACTTGTACATGGTATTATACTGGCCAACCAAATACATATATATGCACTACTAATTACAATAGCTGTATTAATCCTACATCACAGCCTACATCACAGCCGAGTAGACAGCCAAGTCGTAAACCCTCTGGTCAGCCAAGTAGACAGCCGTCGTCGTGTCCATCTTCTCAGCCAAGTCGTAAACCCTCTGGTCAGCCAAGTAGACAGCCGTCGTCGCGTCCATCTGGGCAACCAACGAGGCAACCAAGTGGTCAACCAAGCAGACAACCAAGTAGACAGCCTACATCACAGCCGAGTAGTATACCCTCTTCACAACCATCAACACAACCATCGTCAAATCCAACGAATCCAACTTCACAGCCAACGAGGCAACCATCGTCAAGACCAACCATGCAACCTTCTTGTGAGCCATCTTCTCAGCCTACATCTCATCCTACTGGACAGCCATCAAGGTAAGACTCAGGGACTCTTTACTCTATTTCTTTACTAATAATATTCCTCTATTGCTGCAGGACACCGACAGGACAACCGTCTTCGGTTCCATCGTCTCAGCCAAGTAGAAAACCGACTAGTCAGCCTTCGTCCATACCTTCTCGACAACCAACAGGACAGCCATCAGCACAACCCTCGTCAAATCCAACGAATCCAACTTCACTTCCTACTTCACAGCCTTCTTCATTACCCTCTTCACTTCCCACTTCACAGCCGACTACAACGCCTGTAACTGTTGTAGTTACAGCAAATGCTGCCGTCGCTAATCTATTAGACATCCCGGTGGACGACAGCGTGACCAAGGCGAAGATCACCTACTACCTCGGTGCGTTCGTCGGTTACTTCCTTTCAATTTACATATGCTTGTACCTTTACTCGGTCGTGCAATACGGGAAGGACACAGCCGTGAAGCTCTACGACAGCTCCTACCAGTCACAAGCCTACCTATCTAATAGCGCAAGTCTACTAAACGACGACGTGAACAAAGTGTCTGTACTAACTGAGTTGTACACGATGAATGCGCTAGTGCAGAATAATATGGTGCTGGAGGAGGAGCTGAAGGAAGTAAAACGAGCAGTCTCAACACCTAATGCGGAGAGTATTAATGGCTATTCAAACGAGAGTAAGTACTCGAAAGGATACCGCGAGTACATGCACCAAATGCGGACACTACTGGGTTGCAGTCCTTTCCTCTACCCCGAAGGATATGCAATGAAGATCCCGTGCACGAGTAGAGAGATACACTTACCGCCAGGTCGACTAGAGGACATGCTGCTCTTCCTCTGCCACAACCACCCATTATTCTCGTGCTTCTACTTCATGGACGGGTCCAAGCTAGGTGCGCACGGCATGCGCATCCTGTATATCGGCAAGGACGTGGTAGTGTTCGTGTTGTACCAATTCACCAGCATGATCCTGCAGTACTTCATGCTAGACGGATATGGTCTAGGCACGCTCATCAATTTATTCATCATCACACCGAGCGCTGTGACACTGGGACTATTACTGAAGTACCTCTACACGTGCCCCTTCACGGAGACAGTGGAGTTCCAGCATAAGTATGCCAAGTACCAGTCAGCTGTGCTATTCTTAGGCCGCCTCGCCATCGTCCCCATCATGCTGATCATGTGCGGTTCATTGATTATCGCGTGCCTCTTCAGCAGCGGGCGGCGCATCGCAATTATTATCGTTAATTTCTTTCTTTATGTGCAACTTTACGGCGTTCTACTGGCCATAGGCAAGTCAGTACTGCTTTTTGTCGATAATTACTACTACCAGCTGACTGTTTGCGGCATTTTGAACATTTTGTGCGTCGGAAAGCTGTATAAAGAGCGCGTTGTGGCGGAGCAAATGGTGGTTAATGTCGATTACGCATACCGCGTGTCGCGTTACCTGCACGGATTCATCACAGTTGAAACGATTCTGAATAGAAGCGACGCTATTAAGGCTAAGTGGATCACCGAAACTGTTACTCATGTGTGTGATATCGAGATGAAGGGTGCAATGAGCAGCGGCGACACTGATAGGTATGTCGTACAGATTCCCGTGGAGCCACCAAGAAACAGTTTTATTAGCATGGATGCCATTTACGGAACGAATGATGACGACAATAAAGAAGAGGAAGGCGCAGTAGTTGGAGCCAATAATATCGATAGCAGAGACTTAGTCAGCACTGTTGAGAATCCTATTCATTCGACTATCGCCAGCTACCCTACAGATTCGTTGCACCTTCAGCAGTCAGTGATTAACCACTCCAATGAAGTTAGTGATGATGCCGCACTCTACGAGGAGTACCAGAGTCTGCAGAGCCAGCACGATGATACAATTTACAGCATGACCAATGACACGGAGGAAGTGATTAGCTTCGAGGAATGGAAGATCAAGAGGAAGCAGTTCAAACAAGGCACACGCGGCTCCTTTGTCAAAGCATTCCAAGTATTCGAGTCTTGCGAGCAGCTCTCATCCAAAAGCCATTCTGCCCCGTCCGCCAGCGTCCAGAACACCATGCATCTGCATAGCGCGAAAGTGAAGAAACCATTCAATACCACAAGAAAAGTGTAGTTTCGCCGTCGCCTTTCGAGGCAAAAGAGCTCGCAGCTGCCGACGGCGCCGACGGCGACTAGCTTATTGTCAACTTTGTATTTAATATAGAAATTTTGTTTGAAATTCAAAAAAAAATCGCTGAAATTGCCGGAGCCGGTACCTTAATTTTCAAAAGTTAAAAAAATTTGAGTGAAAGAAAAGGTTCTCGCCGCATCTGCCAGACGCAATCGATACGGTGGTAGATATAGGTGGCGATAGGAGAGTATATTTCATTTGAGATATGAAAGAAGGTCGCTTCAAGCTTCGTTTTGTGGCGTGGGATGAGTACTCGCGTGATCTAGTCGCCAATTGTGGTAAGATTCCAGCGTTGGATCTTGCTTTGCCAAGGACCAAAACGTGGCTCAATGTAATGGATCATCTGTCAAATAAATGGTACGATAATATCAAATATACTGCTTACTCATCTATCCACTCACTCACTCATTCCACTTTCTCCCTTATTAGGTCACGAATCAGTGATTTAAGATCAAGATTATCAATATTCTTTGTGAATACGAAAGGTTTGAATAGTCAGAACATGTTAACTGCTTTTAGTAGAGATAAAGTGTGGGATTCATTATCATTGCATCCTTCAGTATTGGCACTGTCTACTCATGTAAGTAGTAAAGAAAAGAAGGAGAAAGAAAAGAAGGAAAAGAAAATGAAGAAACTCAAATCTGGTGATAAAATGGCAATTAGTACTGCAGAAATAGATAGCAAAGAGTCCGAGTTACCTGTAGTTGCGATGTACTACTCCATCCGTGAGGAGCAGCAGGATTCGCCACAACCAGTCTACTCGACTACACTACTAGATACATTACATGAAACAGAAGGTAATGATGATAATCTTCATCAATATGAACATATAGCAGCTTCTACCACGACAACGTCACCGACATTAGACGAAGTAAAGTTGACAAACAAGCCAAACATCGAAGGAAATAATAAAAAAATAGTCGAAAGTAAGGTGAAATCCCCTAGCAAGAGCAAGCCAGCGGCGGCAGCAGCAGTGGACTGTATATCCGAGGACAGCCTTGCAAATGCAATATTCGCGTTGGTAGACGTGGACTCGCACTTATCTAGTAACCACACGCCATCTGCGCCACCCAAACCAGCTGCTAGTGAAGTAGCCAGTCATGATGTCTACGATGAAAATCTGATTTTTGATTACACGAATATGATCCACAACAGCGGGAGGGAGCTAAGGCCCCGCGCCAACAGCTACGACATCAAATCCCCTCCAACCGCCACCAAGTCTGTACACTTCGTCCCGGCTTCTACTCCCGTATTAAATGAAACTGTGACTGGGAGTAATGTACCATTGAAGTCAATACTGAAGTGTGGCACTGCAGCACCTGCTCATGCCACCGCTGCGGCCAACCAAGTGACGCCGGTAGTTGTTGTTAGTGATGAGCGCGTAGTTAATAGTGAGAAGAAAACAAATAAAAGGAAATTGGCTACAATCACTCCGTCGACGCAAGAAGGAAGTAAAAAGGATCCCAGCAACAGCGCTGCAACTGACAAATCAAGTCAATTTACTTCATGTAACGGCGATTTAAGCGAGCAATTAAGACTGCAGAAACCAACGCCGTTACAGAGAAACCACGGCAACTATAATGTATACAACCAGGACAAAAAAAGAAGAATAACCCCGACATTCATGTGCTCGCTGGCCGACAAGGCCAAGTACTTGCAGCTGTTCGCGCAGCTAATATAACAAATGTATTCATAGTAATTACAAGTAATAAGTTTACAAATTTTCGTGTATATGCACTAATCCCCGCGCCATTTCATGGGCCAACCAACCGTATTGATACTTCTCGTTGTCTTGCGCAACAAATCCACAGTGTCCGCCATGGGTTGTGTATATAAGCCGCACCGGCGCATCTTGCACATCTAGCTCTGTCGGTAGTGACGACTCCTCAACAAACGGATCATCACGGGCATTGATGCATATGGTTGGGACGCGCACGTCTTTCAACACCCACTTGGATCCAGTGCGCCGATAATAATCAAATTTGTCTTGGAAGTTGTACACCGGCGCGATGAAACAGTCGTCGAAGTCGCCGATTGTGCGGCATTCGCGCACTTTCTTGATGTCAAAAACACATTTTTCCTTGTATAATTCATATTTTCGCTCTGCTTTTTGCTGTAATAGGAAATGAGTGAGTGAGTGAGTGAGTGAGTGAGTGAGTGAGTGAGTGAGTGAGTGAGTAGAAGTACCTTTAACGTCGCCAGAAAATTCTCACTGTAAACTAACCGATTAAATCCTTGATCTATTTTGTGCTGCGACGCAACTGGATCGAATGGAACACTTTACAGAAAGTATATGAGACATGACATGGTGAAGGAAAATTGTAAATGGCGGTGTACCTAGTAACTACTGCTCCTTTGCAGTTCAACTTTATACAATTTTCTCCTATTTCACTTAAATATTTCAAACAAACGTTGCCTCCAAGGCTGAATCCAGATAGGTAAATATTCAACTTGGGATGCTTCTTGTTAATATATTCTACAAGTTCATGGACATCAGTGGTAAATCCTAAGTGATACGCACCTTGCGTTAGATTATCCTCGCCACTACACCCCCTAAAAGACATTAGACATACAGAAAAGCCAGAATTTATGAAAGAACTAGCCATTTTAGTGACTAAGGGACCATTCGTTGATGATTCCAAGCCATGAAGCACTACAACTATCCCCCGCGACGCGGTCTCTACATTATCACTGAATTCTACATCAAAGAAATCTGCATCTTTAGTCTCTAAACGCTGCTTTATTGTGCGGAAATTCCTGGGAATATTCCCAACTAACTTAACTCGCAAAGCTTCGCTGCCAATAATAGTCTGGTAATGGCAATTACTAAATACTCCAAAGAGTCCCTGAGATGACACAAAGCTACTCGCTTGGAAAGAGCGTACAATCTGACTGGCATGCATCGATGCAACTAGTAGACAGAGTAGCAGTAGGTGCATACACGTGTGTGTACGTTGTGGTAATCAATATATGGGAGTGACTCACACCATGAAATTTCCATCATCTCAAAAATTGATTCCCGGTCCCAATAATAAGTACTCAGTTATATTGCGACTAATAGCGCTTGCAGCGCAGCGCTACTGGTGCAGCTACCTGCTGAGATACAGAGTATGCGTTAGACGCGTAATAATATGATCTTTCCAAAAACTCAATTCGACATACAATGAAGGTAGACATACAATCAAGATAGAGACATAAAGATCGGAGAGATCATGCACTCATGCAGCGCCATTATCCCAGGTGGTTAACTGTTTAATCTTTGGCGGCCGGGCCAAAATTCACAACCCTACCCTTGACCGGCCCAAAAAATTGTGGCTTTGCCTTCCGAAGTCAAAATAAGAGAGAAAACAGGCGAAAATGGTGAGTAAAACCTTCTCTATAGCAGATGAACATGTGGATGTGAGCTTGCGGGTGGATGCGTTCTTGTGACTACCGAATAGATGCTGTCTCATCATCAATGATACATGGTTTGAGTTGACCACGATGTACGCGGTGATGTATCTCGCGATGAAGAAACAAGATTGTTTCAGAGTGTGTTGACTTACCACAGCCATGTATGTTATTGGTGCGTTGATATGTTGCGCTTATTCGGACTCTATTGAGTTGCTTCCACTTAATTAAACCCCGTTCGTTTGATCCACATGTTTATTTGATGCACCTCATATGTAATTCCTTATTTAACTCTTGCTAATATTTCACTTTCTTAATAGGGTGTTCGTACTAAGACAGTTAAAAGGTCTGCAAGGGTCATTATTGAGAAATATTACCCAAGATTAACGTTAGATTTCCATACAAATAAAAGAGTAACTGCTGAAGTTGCAATAGTCCCATCAAAGAGAATGAGAAATAAGATCGCTGGTTTTATCACTCATACTATGAAGAGAATAATGAAAGGTAAAATGGTTCGTGGTATCTCATTAAAGATCCAAGAAGAAGAACGTGAAAGACGCCTAGACTTCGTTCCTGATAGATCTGCCATTGAACTAGATCGTATCGAAATTGATAAAGATACCGCAGATATGCTTAAATCAATTAATTTTGGTGACATGAAAGGTGTTAGTGTAAAAGCTAACGGACGTTAAATATAGAAGTTGTATTATAATTATCACATATATACATTATTAGTTTTCAGCCATTAATTCCTTGTACTTGGACATGTGATCTTGCGCATTACTAAGTGACTGACCGATGTTCTTCACTCTGTTTAACAGGGTGTTGATGTTGTCACTATCACTTGCTGTAGGATCATTTTTCTTTCCTTTATTTTTCTGTGGTAAAGAAACACCAAAATGACTGCGCTTCGACTCCTTCACTTCAGCCTGCTTCAGAGCCTCGATCACCTCCTCTGTCGTTCTCGTTTTCAACGGTAACTTATTCATTTTTTCGGCTAAACGAGGGAAGGTAGGCTTCCGTTCTTCAGCTTTAGGTGGTGATCTTGGATTATTATTGTTATTATTTGACGCATTACGCGATGTCTTGGTTGCAGGAGGATTCACTACTCGGACGTTGGTTACCACAGGCTTGAGACGCCTACCCTTGGGCTGCTCTAGCGACTTATCTAATCCTTCTACAGAATTTGTAGGTGCAGACTTACTGCCTCTTACTATATTCTCATTTTTATTTATTGGTGAAAGTATTTTATGACTTGCTGGTCGCTGTTTCCTCACTCTACCTCCCGGTAACAGTTCTACTTTACTCTTATTGCGGTTCATACTGCGATTGTTGACATTCGAACTCTGCGACAAGAAAGTAGTGTCATTATTGATAGAATCATCCCATTTCTTTTGATTTAAATACTTATTCCTTGATTTTTTATTGTCCACACTTTTCTTCATTGGATCCCTACTGGCTCCATAACCGCTACTAACTATTTTCTTCTTATCTGGCGGTGCGGGAGGGTTGCTGCGGTCCAATGCACCTAACTTGCCATCGATCCTTTTCTTCATTAGTTCTCTCAATTCGTTAGGATGTGTTGCCTTACTACGCGCTTTACTTGTTACTCTGGTCATATTAATACCGCTTATAGTGCGACGATTTGTTGTTAATACAGACTTTTTATTGCTTATCAATCTATCAACGATCTTCTTCTTACCACCTGCGGCACCTCTTCCTTTGTTAAATAGATTTTGTTTCAGTCTAGAGTTATTGTAGGAGTCATTATCATTATCTGCTCCTTCGGTGAGAAAGAATGCAATGTTTTGAGGAGATTTCACCTTTGATTTTATGGACGCGGGGCTTTGATGGTTACTATGTACAACCATATCCTGGAATTCAGGAGGTATTCTATGAAAATTTCCGTCATTATTATTACTTACCCCATTCTTAATAAAATCTAGATCAATTCCATCATCATTGTTTGCATTACCAGTCTCTTCACTAACGATCTCCGTCATCAACTCATCATACTGCTTGAATCTGCCTCGAATAGGATCTGCTAATCTATCAATCTTTTTGATATTCAATACAGGTGGTTCATACGGTAATGCTTGATAACGCGACTTTAAAACAGCATAATTAGGTTTTGTCCACTGCTTTTCGTGCTTGATCACCGGATGACTCCCATCACCTTCGTGCTCTATCTTAGCGATTACAGCTTCTAGTGGCAAGATCGTCGAGTCAACAAGGCTTCCCAAATTCAACTCGCTCCAAATTGCCTGACTATTACTTTCTAAAGGAATCTCCATGATTTCTCCAAGATTATATGTTAATCGAAGAAATGACCTACGATTCCCTCACCAAAAGTATATGTTTATCGAGGAAATAGCCTACGATTCGCTCGTTACGGCGACAATTGAGTGAGTATTCAAAGAATTTTTTTTTAAAAATCAACTGTTTGAAATTTTAGAAAGCACTGAGGTACCGGTGAAGTACTTGTGATGCGAGTCAACTACTGCGTGTGTGACATGCGCACTGCGAGAGAAGAGAGGAGAAGAGAGGCGAGGCGAGCGCAGAATACACTTTATTTTTATTATATACATTGTCACTTCCTTTCGTCAGCTATAGCACCATGTGCGGTTGCGAGCCCAAGATCTTCAAACTTGAGTCCGTATTCCTTCAATTTCTTCTCGATGCCGAGGTGAAGTTGCTCATTCAACGCCTGCAGTCTCGCTACTTCTGATTGCAACCTCCGGGCTTCATTATTCTTGCGTAACATGACATCATCAACATGTCCTCTTACCTGTCCTAGCACGGAGGGTTCTAGGTTGGCTCGAGTCAACACTTCGTTCAACTGCGCCTCACGCTCTTCATGCGTCTTCTGCATTGCTACTAACTTCTTTTCTAACAACAAACCACGGAAGGAACTCTTCTGCTTCACATCAAACACAGATGCTTGTAGGTTGTCCCTCAACTCATCTCTTTCACGCT
>JACCDO011843049.1_pt1 | contig 17831 bp, 14 predicted proteins | sample 7446101 | NCBI WGS metagenome assembly JACCDO01 (sample SAMN15323440, study PRJNA562643) | freshwater metagenome | isolation source: river surface water | place: USA:Blue River Watershed | collected 2017-08-16 | reverse complement strand
GTCTAATTTGGTTTGAAGTTCTTCTATCATAGCTTTCTGATGTAATACGAATTCAAGCATCTTCAACTCATTATTATCAACAGCAGAACGTAATTTATCAACATCATTTTGTTGTTGTAAAGTGAGAACCTGTAATTTGTATTCATTATCACTAATCTTTAATCGCTGTTCGTCTATTTTAACGTCAATATTATCAATCTTAATTAGATGTCGCATCTCAAGATCGTGTAAATTTAATTCATTCGTATCAATCCTTTTTGTATGACGTATTTCCATATCATTCAATTTATTATGAAGTTCACGGTCGCGATTATAATAATTATATGCGTAAGTGCTTGCTATTACAATAGTAGCTATTCCAGCGTGTAAACCTAATACTAACTCATATTTATTACTAAAAAAACCCATTCTATATAATACATAAACAATAAAAATAAATAATATATACAATTTTTATTGTTTTTTGATTCTATATTTACTTACCTCCACCGGCGACAACCTTCTTCTTTACTACCGTCTTCTTAGCAGGCTCATCTACAACAGGAGCCGGAGCCGGTGCGACAGCAACTGGTTCAGTCTTCTTAACAACAACCTTCTTCACTGGAGCGGTTGGAGCGGGAGGAGGAGAAGACGCTGGAATATCAACCTCATCGTCCGTATCAACTGCATCAGTAGCCACAGTAGCTGGTTCGGATACAGTATCACCATCTGCATCAGCGACGACTGGCTGACTCTCAAGAACCTCCTTCTCTTCGCTAGACAAATTGATATGGCACTTTCCATAAATACTATCCGTGACCTTGGGCTTAACAACTCCCTGAATCATCTTCCAAGTAAGACCCCAACCCTTACCACCAATCCAGATTCCTCCGCACTGAAGAACACACGCAATATTACTGAGCTTAGGAACGAAATCCGGCGGTGTCTGAGTAGGGTCCTCGCTAGGAAAGATTAGATTAGAATTCGTATCATACAGCTCAACCGCCCACTTATCATTGTAGCAAGGAACCTTTGCACGAATAGACGGAGGCTTGGTGTAATCAATCTTCTTCGTATCCTTGTTCTTGGTATACTTAAGGAATGGGAAGAAGGTGTGCTTGCATAGCTCACGAGACATCGGCTCGCCCCACCAAAGCTCGGAATTCGCAACCGCATCATCTAGAATCTGATTCTCAAATGCCTTGAGCTTATCTAGGAATGCCGTCGTAGCAGCGGTCTTGTATTCATCATTCGGGAAATTAAGCGAGATGCTGAACTTACCGTCCGACTCACCCTTCTCATCAATGAAATCCGCAATACCCCACGTCATCATAAGAGGGGTAGAAATATGAAGCGAACGATTGGTCTGCTTGCTTATAACATTAATCGCCTTTCCCCCCTTATCATTTACCTTGGGAGGCATATACTTAATCGCATTGGTATTCCAATCGGAGACCGAGAGGACAACAGGCTTAGACTGAGTAGACATTGTGTTTTGTTTTTAACTTATTAGCTGGTTAATTACTACTATATACTAAGACCAGCCTTTAAATCAATTTTCCACAGAATAAACGCGAGAATTACAAAAAACAACATCGTTTCTCGTTTCAAAAAAAGGTATAAACATAATATACAATACAATAACATAATGCAGACTCATTCTAGACCGATAGACCCTAACACAAAAATCCCAGAATCAATAGATTATATACGATTTTTCAAGGAAAATATACAATTACGTCGTTATACAATTCCCGATTTAAAGCGCATCGCCAGAGAAAACGGTCTTTTCGTATCCGGCGCAAAACCCATATTAATAGAACGCATACAACGACATTTTATAAAAATAAAACACATCGTCTACAGCCAATCGTGTGTTAGGCGTAATTTAGCAGTCTTGCGTATGAGAATACGAGGACCTGCTCTCAATCCAAGCAAACGCAAATTATGTGTGAATGATACTGATTTTTTTACACTTGAACCAATTACCGACATAGAACCGAATAATTTCTTCAGTTATAAAGACGACAAAGGCATCATATACGGATTTGATGTAAAATCTCTAGGTATGATGTTAGAGACTCAAGGTTCTATTATGAATCCATATAATAGGTATGTATTTACAGGCGATATACTGCGTAATATCAACACTTTAATTAATAAACCTCGCAACAGAACAATTGATGAAGAAGAATACGAGATATTTAATAAGATGACCGAGATGAGAACAACACCGGTTGATACGCGAATCGCTAATTTATTTTATGAGATAGATAGACTCGGAAATTATACAGTGCCGGATTGGTTTTCGCGATTAACAAGAGAAAAATACTTACATATGTATAAACGTATAAGAGAACTATGGAACTATCGTGCGATGTTAGAAGATGAAACAAAACGAGCTATATGTCCGTATTACGACCCATTCAATTTCAGATTAACGCGTTATTCTGGATATATAAACACACAGAGAGAACTACAACTTACAGAATCGGATTGCCGTAAAATGTGTTTGACGTTGATGGAGAACTTAATTTATACCGGTCGTGATGATATAACCAAAAATATAATTACAGCCCATATATTATCTGCGCTTACGCTGGTGTCGTCTAACGCCAGAACTTCAATGCCTTGGTTACACGAATCTATTGTATATTTATTTAGTCTATAAATTTTACGAACTCCACTTCACAAGCCACTGCATAACACTAATAAATATATTTATCGTCATAAACTACTTAAATACAAAGGGTAATATAGAGTATAATCGCAAGATGGTTAGAACTACTAAGCAAACCGCTACTACCCCCGCTACTCCTGCCCCCGTCGTTGCATCTGCTCCTACGGTTGAGGCCTCCGCCAAGCCCCGTGCGCCGAAGAAGGCTGCCGCCCCCGTCGCGCCACCCCCTGCTCCTGTTTCTACGCAGGCGCCGGCGGTTGATGCTGTTGCCGAGACTTCCGCTGAGTCCTCCACTGCCGCTAAGGTTCAGGAGTTCGGTGCTAAGCTCCAGCAGATGGCTTCTCTCTTCGCTTCTATGAAGAGCGACTACAAGACGCTTGAGAAGGCCTTCTCTCGCGAGCTTAAGAGCGCCCAGAAGAACTCCAAGAAGAGGAAGTCTTCCGGAAACCGTGCCCCTTCTGGGTTCGTCAAGCCTACCCGCATCAGCGATGAGCTTGCGAAGTTCCTCGGTAAGACCGTTGGAACCGAGATGGCTCGCACGGAGGTCTCCAAGGAGATTAATGCCTACATTCGCGAGAAGGGACTTCAGGACAAGGAGAATGGACGCAAGATTCACCCCGATGCGAGCCTCTCCAAGCTCCTCGCCCTCACCTCGGCTGATGAGCTCACGTATTTCAATCTCCAGCGTTATATGAAGCACCACTTCATCAAGGAGGCGGTTGCTTCTGCGTAAATATTTATTTCAAAAATAAAAACAGATGGTATATGGTTAGATAAAGTGTTATATTCTATGAACTAGAATATAACATACCCTATGATGATTCCTCGCGCTTACATCTATACACACATATATTGCGATGTATTCCGAACCATTCAAATAATAGATGTAGCAATACACCAATTGTAAAATACACTGTAATTTTATTTTTATTGTTAAGTAATATGAATAGTATATTCCCTAACAATAAAAATAACATACCTTCTATACTAGATTCTAACATCAATTCAATTTGTGTTAGTTTGTATTTGGAAGGGTAGTTTCCTTTACAAGAATAACCATTATTACAATAATAATTATGTATATTCAACCAATATCCTAAATAATGTTTCACAAATCCTATTATAAATAACGCGGTCTGTGTGTCGCGAATTGGTATTACCAAATATAATATACAAGTGTATACCCCGACAAATAACGCTTCTAAAATATAATGCATTTCAATCTATTATATATTTATGCAATAAACCAGCTTAAATATATAATTATATTTACCGTAAGAATGGAGAGCGTTAATGATAATAACGTATTTGAAAACAAGGTGAATGAATATATAACAAGGGTCAAGCCATTCGTGTGTATATTAACACCTTGTTATGGTGGAGTTGCTTGTATTGAGTATGTTACATCATTGATGAATACAATGAACGCATTTCGCACGGTTGGAATAGACATAAAGATTGAATTTTGTCGTAATGATAGTTTAGTATCTAGAGCACGTAATAATTTAGTTGCAAAGGCGTTGAATGACCCTAAGGTTACACACGTTATGTTTATAGACAATGATATTATATGGGACCCTGTATCTATTATTAAATTGTTGATTGCCGACAAGGCCATTATTGGAGGTATTTATCCGTTAAAGAATTATTTCTGGGAACGTCTTACTGAACCAAATACTCCTCAAAATTGGATTAATGCGAAAAATGCTTCCTTTTTGAAAGACGTCATAACTGATGAAGGTATTATCCAAAACAAACTGTTAAATTACAATTTGAATCTTCTACCAGAAGGTTTACAAATTAATAATAATATTGGTCGTGTGCGACACATCGCAACTGGGTTTATGATGATACAGCGTAATACTTTTGAAAAGATGTTCCAAGCATTCCCTTCAACGAAATATACCGATGATATTTCATTTCTTAAACCAGAAGAGAATAAGTTTGCTTATGCACTATTTGATTGTGGCGTAGAAGACGACCATTATTATTCTGAGGATTGGATGTTCTGTAGTAGATGGACAAAAATGGGCGGGGAAATATGGGTTGATATTTCTATTAATCTTACTCATATTGGTATTGAGAGATATAATGGAAGCTATTTATCACAGCTTGTGAATACCCCCTATAAGTAATTTCCACATTCTACGTTTTCATAATCTACATCGCCGAATTATGTTCTCATCAACCTAAGGAAAATAACTAAAGTAATGTAGAGCAACACACATTTTATTTGCTAATTGAATAGCAAATAAAAATAATTATATACCTACACACCCGGCAATAATGAACCAGATACTTTGTATTTATCACCGAACAACTTTTTATAACGCTTGCGTTTACCTCCCGCCCAAACATACATCTGAACGGCGCCTACGCTACAAAATAAAACGCGAACTCCTGTATACATATCAAAACCATTATATCCTAGCATAGCAAATAAAGCCCACCCAAAAATTTCAAATGTATAATTCGGACAAGCAACTAAACGGAATAATATATTCGTTGGTAATACGTGTTCTCTTGTAGTTTTACCATTACGCAAGCTGGCTAAATACCAATGACTAAATCCATTCATTATTTGACTAGCATACCAAAGCATTATAATCACTTTCGCGTTTGTATCCAGAATTATTACGGATTGATTGCTGTAATATCCAAGTAATAATCCAGCACCCCAATAATAGGCACTATTTTTGAAAACGTTTGTAAACGGCATTGTATCGGAAGAAAACGAATGTATGAACGCACTTTCATAAAGACGTTTCGTATAATGAAGTATCCACAATGTTGTATCAATTCTACCTAATCCAGCCATTAAAGGAAACGCAACAAGCGCACCGAAATATTCAATCAAATATACGAGACGCCAAGAAATTTGAATACCATAATCCTTAAGAACGTATGATTTATCATCTGTATTAGTCCATTTGAACCGACTCGCGTTAAATTCACTGCGAATATTCTTAGACCGATTCTCGTCATATTTGTATGTTTTTTTATCATATGTTATTGTATATTCTCCATCTGGTTTCTGTCCTTGTTCTAAAGCACGCATAATATGCTGACGTTTTTCCAGTAAAGATGCGTGTGTAAACATCTTCGGTGCGAAAAATACATATCCCAATCCTACACCTACTTTTACATACATATTCGTAATTACCGGCATAATCGTCATAATTTCTAAACCAATTCCAATTGGATACAGCAGTTTGTATTGATTGTATCGCAAGTAATGTATGGCTGGAAATATATAATACGCATACCTAACAATGTCTGAAATCGCCCAAACTATGCCTAAATAACGAATGTATGTTGTATCTCCATATACAACCACAATCGTTTTTGCAACAGTTTGAATTGCTGTAGTCGTGACATTAGATTTCGTAATTCTAAATATAGCAAGGAATATATCCAACATTTGAAAGCATTCTACATATTTAACTAACAGGTGAACTGTATTTAGGTCATACGCAAACAAACAGAAGCTTAATGACGCACAATTTGCTAATACTTGAAGTAAATTGTATGTTGAAATAAAATCCATAATATTATACTATATAGATTATCTTTATACTAATTTTACCAGACATTTTCAAGTGGAATTTCTATTGCATTGGCCTTTGAAATATACGGTAAATTGATTCATCATCGTTAAATTCTTTATATACTATATAGGCCATTATGCGATGTATTTCTGGCTGTAAGGGTTTAGATACAGAAATATGTAAAAAATCACCAAGATGTTCTTATACCAATGGTGAGAAACGGCAATTTTGTCGTTTGAAGAGCACTTATAAATTGAATAAATCCGATTGTAGTATCCGCAAGAAAACGAATAAGAACCAAAAGGTTCTCGCTATTCAACGTTTTATGAAAAATACTACACAAAAACGTCGCGCTGAATTCTTAAAGGCTATTTGTAGTGATTCGGGATTTTGTTATGCTATTGGTAAAAATCGTGTTAAGATATTCAATTTCTTCAATGGTTTCGTGGACTTTGAATTTGTAAAATCGCCGATTATCGCAATCGGGAACCCTTCATCAAACGGGTTTGTGAAATCTATACAGTATGAACGACACGGGTATTTAGCAAATGCGGTTTTGAAATCTTCAATGAAACCAACCGCTGATAATCTAGCCTATGAGTTCCTAGCTGGTGTTTTTCTAAATAGAATGGGAAATCGGTTTCCGTGTTTCGTTCAAACGTATGGATTGTATTATTATAAAACGCATACCGATTGGGAACACGCTCGTGATACAAAACGTATTACTGCGAACACAATGAAGAAATCATTGGATTTACATATGAGTATAAACAACTATAAATATGATATTAATACTGTAATTGATGGAAATGCGTGTAATTATTCTAGATACGCTGCGATTTTAATACAGCATTTTCCAAATGTTGTTACTTTCGGTGATTATTTAGATGATATGAGTAATGATGGAGTGGATTGGTGTAATTTAACAGTTAAAGAATTACCATACATTCTATATCAGGTTTATATGCCGTTGGCTACACTAAGTAGTGTTTTTACTCATTATGATTTACATCTCAACAATGTTCTCTTATATGAACCCATTCCCGGAAAATACGTGCAATACCATTATGTTTATGGTAAAGAAACCGTGAAATTCAAATCCAGATTTATTGCGAAGATTATTGATTATGGACGCGCTTTTTATAAAGATAGTGCTATTGATGGTGTATCTGCTACAGATGTTCTCAAACAAACTTGTATTCTTGATGAATGTAATAAACCAGACGAAGATTGTGGTAGTCGTTCAGGGTTCGGTTATTTATCCAATACATTGAAACCTTCTACATATTATATGAGTAGTTCGGAAAGTAATCCCAGTGCGGATTTGCGTCTTTTGTATTTGGTGAATAGTTCCATTAACACTCACGGAGTCAATGTGGGACGTGGATTCTGTGGCCCTGATATATTTGAGAATGAAGCATTTGAATCTATAGATACAATATTGAGTAAAATTACATATGGTGTTGGATTACAAGTCGGACAAACGAAATATGGAACGAAACCGATAAAACAGACGGGATTACCTGATGATATAAATAACGTCAACGACGCTGAGAAAGAATTGCGACACGCTATACTTAACAATGTATCGTTGAGAGCATTCAATGATATGTATTATGATAAAATGGAGAAAATATGTGATATATATGTGTTTTCTGATGGTGTTACGAATATGAATATACGTATGGCGTGATTATTTGTTGTATATAAATTTATATATAAAAATGGGCGCGGAATACCTACATAATATACACGACTTTAAAATGCCTTGGTCTTGTCTTTGGTTTGGGGGCTGGTTTCGGTTTCGGGGTTGATTCGGCCATTTATATATTATAAACATATATAAAATTTAGACTTTATATATGTTTATAATAATGTTTGCTAGTTATAAGAATACGATTATTTACAAGATTTCTTGTAAAGACCCTGCGGTCACTGATGTGTATGTCGGTCATACTATTGATTTTGTTAAGCGTCAATATGCTCATTACAAATCGTCGTGTGATGTGAATTGCGCGAATAAATTATATACTACCATAAGAGAACACGGTGGTTGGGATAATTGGGATATGCAAATCGTCGGGTTTTTCAATTGTAAAGATTTATATGAAGCTCGTGAAAAAGAACAGGAATTCTTCATCAGTTTAGGTGCTACACTCAATAGTGTTGAGCCTTTACCGAAACGAGAAAAGAAGAGTAAATCTGAAAAAGTTGGTGAAGAGGTTGTTGTTGGTGTTGGAGGTGAGGTTGTTGGTGGAGGTGGAGGTGAGGTTGTTGGTGGTGTTGGTGTTGGAGGTGGAGAGGTTGGTGGTGGAGGTGGAGAGGTTGGTGGTGGTGGAGGTGGTGGTGAGGTTGTTGGTGGAGGAGGTGGTGAGGTTGTTGGTGATGGAGGTGGTGGAGGTGAGGTTCCTATACAAGAACAAATTTTAGAAAATGCTGTGCCTGTTATTAACAACGACGAATGTATAACTACAAAATATTACTGTAAAAGTTGTGAATATAGGTGTGATAGGAAAAATGACTATGACCGTCATTTGCTTTGTAATAAACATATTGAAACAAGCAAGCACAAAAATATGAAACCTACAAAATTACATTACGAATGTGAAAAATGTAAAAAAGAATATAACAAATATAATAGTTTCTGGGCTCATTCACAAAAATGTGATGTAAAACCAACTCCAGACATACATATGATTATAGATAATTTAATAAATGAAAATAGAGAACTACGAAATTTAATGACCGAACATATTGCTACACAACAAAAGGAAACTATCAAACTACTTAATCAAATTCTAGAATCTAATATTACGACAGGAAAATAATTGTTGTTCTTTAAGTAGTATTTTAAATAAGTGTTGTATTTGTTTGGGAGTGGTGCATTATTATTGGTCTGAAAAAATTTTTGGACATTTTTAAAATGTCCAAAAATAAAAAGTAGCCACTGAAAAATCGTGAAAAATACACTTCAAAGCATAATGCTTTAAAATTTATTATAATAAAAAAATACTAACAGCATAATTTTTTAATGCGTAAAATTGTCTAACAATAAAATATTCAGCCAACATATAGAACTTTAGAATAAATGTTGGAAAAAGTTAGGGAAGATTTATGTTGTAAATTATGTGATTATGTAGGCACTTGTCCTTCAAACTATTCAAAACATATTTTAACCCGTAAGCACATAAATAGAACGAATAGAACAGAATCGTTGGGAAAACCATATTCTTGCAAACAATGTGGAAAATCATATTCAGCACGTAATAGTCTTTGGTATCACGAAAATAAATGCAAACCAGCTGATGAAAAGACAAATAAAACGGAAGATAAACAAATTAATGATAAACATAACGCAACCGAGTCAGAAACAAGTTTGTATAGTATAGTAAATAAATTGATTTCGGAGAACCAAGAATTGAAAAAGTTTATATTAGAGCAGTCATCAGAACATAAAAAAGAGACACACGAACTAATAACGAAGACATTAGAATGTTGTAAGCCGTCAAATGTGACGACAAACACAACAATAAATGGAAATGTAAATAACAAGTTCAACTTGAACGTATTTTTGAACGAAACGTGTAAGGACGCGATAAACTTCACAGATTTCGTAAATAACATAGAGATTACATACGAGGACTTGGAGAACAATGCGCAATTAGGATTTGTGCACGGTATTTCCAAGATATTTTTAGACAACTTAAAACAATTAGGAATAAACGAACGTCCAATTCATTGCACCGATGTGAAACGCGAAACAATGTATATAAAAGACGAGGATAAATGGACGAAAGAATCGGACGATACAAAACTGAAGAATGCGATTCAGAAAGTATCACATCGTGGTATAGGAAAATTAACTGAATGGAAACAAGAGAACCCAGATTACAAAGACTGTAATTCCGAATTTTCTCAAAAATGTTTGGATATTCATCGTAATACAATCGCAGGATATGAAAGAGATATATATTATCCGAAAGTGATTCACGTATTGGCGAAAGAAGTGGTAATAGAAAAATAAATATAACAATTAAGTATTATTCTAAGCAAATATAAATCCGTATGGCTTCAACAATTCCTTTAACTTCTCTGTATTAGCACACGGTGAAATTAAAGACACTCTATCATTATCATTCACTTTAAACATATCATATACGTGTGTGAATGATGTAATATCCACTGAATAATCAGTATTTTCACACAACCATTTGTGGAATGGTGTTTCCGTCTCTGGTTCGGCTGATTTAAACATATGATAATAATTCATTGTTTTTCGCAAATCACCAGACGAAGACCCATTATTATAATCAGTTCCTGATAATACCATAATACTACGAAAATCGCGCATATGTATTTTCAGTTCTCTCAAAATTCCAGTTGTATTATAAAATATGACTGTATGATTCAATAAACTCATATGACGCATTATACGCGTGCAACCATATACAAACATATCCATATCATCACTTAGACAAGCCCACGCTTGTTTGGAAATACACATTTTCGCACACAATTGGTCCGCTTCGCCCGGTGCATCACAATATTGGACGCCACACGCGTCCATCAATTCTTTAACTGCATCAACCGATTCCTTCTTGATACGGATAAACTGTTTCTTTAGTTTTTCCATTTCTACCATAACCTCATTCTTGTCTTCTATATCACCGTCCAATTTTTGTTTTAACTCATTATACTTGTCTTCGGCAGTTTGTTTATAAATTAATCGCTGTTTTAATACGTCCATTTTCTCGTCTGGTGGTTTCCCTTCAAAAACGAAGATAGGAATAATCTTGTAGTATCGGAAAACCGTAATGAGAATATACATATTCTCTATAAGCGCATTAAAACCAGTATATTTATAAAGATAAATACTAGTATCAACTACAACCTTTCTACCAGCGAAACAACTCAGATGTTTTTTACTAATTGCTTGTGTAGAGCAATTCTCTACAAGATACTTATTTAAACTTGGAATACCCATTTTTTGTTTGAGTAATTTTTATACTAATTATTCAAACACAATTTCTAACATTCAATTTTCTAGTTCAAAAACAGTCATACGTAGAGTCTTACGTGGTAATGCTGTGGATAATTTATTATATATAAACCACGATTCAATAGTCTTCAATACGTTGATATATTCAGGGTCCATATATAACGAACGAATCAGACTACAGAATCCATCAATCCCATTAGATGTTTTATTGAAATCCAAGAGAACCTGATTATTAGTAGAACACCAACCAATAAACTTATTCTTATTGTATAATAACAATGCCTTGATAATATAATATGATAAAAGATGTGTATCCTCGCGGTAATTGCGACGTTTGTGTTCACTAAACAAGTCGGTATAAACCATATTATTGTGGTCTAAAATCTTTACACATTGGAACAGAGAGAACCTAGCTTCTATTTCTAAGATTCGGGCTAATTTACCCATCATTATATCAAATCGGTCTTTTATCCGTGTAGAAAAGAAGGTCAAGAACTGTGAGTGTATGATTTCAGCCCACGTTTCACAATATGTTTCAAACAAACGTATATCCGCATTAATTTTAAACATTTTTAACATTTGAACGTCGGAGTTATTGATTTTCATTTCCGAGAAATCTAAACCGAAGTTATGGAATGTTTCGTGTATAAACACTTTGAACCATTCTTGTTCTCTGTAAATACAAATTTGTGTAGAACTAGAACAAGAAGATGTGAATGCCGTATTTACATTTGCTCTGCCAATAACTTGTCCTATATGTGGTAATAACTTCACGTGGTCGGTCAAATACAAATGAATATTCACAGTATTGGAGCATCGCTTACAGGCATATTGATTAGCAATATACAACCACATATAGATGCGTTTTATATAGTGTATGAAATTAGATACGCGATAGGGTGCGTGCATAGTAAAATAAATTGTTCTCTGTTTGATTTTAAACATTGTTGAATATACGTATTTACATCTGGCTATATTTGGTTTAATCTCATTGGGAATATAAGATGTATTTACGTCAACAACAGGGTTCTCGTAAACCTTGGCGGTTTTGAATTCTGTATTAGCATCACACATATGGCGATATATGTGTGAAAGTTCATTTTGGCTCGGTTTTGTGAGACGTTCAATGAAGATTCCATTCAGCGTTGATTCCACAAATGATTGTAATTTTTCCGATTCATTTGTGTATTTCATATACTATAGTATTATCTCATATTTTTACTGGCGAGATAATCGCGAACTCGCATAAGGTCATATCGTATATCGGGGTTTTTACCGCGATTGTATTGCATTAATATAGCCGGTCTAGTTGCAAGAAGTGTTTCTGCAAGGTCTAAATTTTGTTCAAATTTCGCAACGATTCCATCATATTTTTCTTTTAAACTACGTTCTCCGTAAAAGTCTTTATCCACGTGTTTGACGTGTGGTGGTTTCAAAGGGTGTTTCCCCTTTCCACCGACAAGTCTAGCTAAAGCGGGGTCTTTAGAGAACTGGGAATTACTATCCGCAGAGAACATCGCTGCAAAATCAGGGTAACTGTTGATATATTTAGATGCTTGATAATGGTTCTCCGCAGAAGCCCATCGGTGTCTGCCTAAAGTGAATGGTGCTTCCGTCCAAGAATCATCTAATTTCTGGCGCCATTTTGGTATTTTCGCAAGTTGCACGTATTGGAGTGTTTTCTCTATAGGGATACGTTCTCCACAACCATACCCCGGAGTAATATTTTCCGGTGAATTCTCGTGTATCATAAAAATAATATTCGGGTCGTGTTCCAATCCAGCATAATCATATTCTTGAACTATATCATCTACGGGTATTCCCATTCGTGATTTTAAATTGCGAAAGTCCTGTATATAATTGTAATTACCCGCATTTTGTTCCATACATTTATTCAGTATCAGCATTTTAATATCATATGGAATTTCGCGGAAAGTCAATAATTTTTTATCTTTGTAAGAAACAAGATTGTATTTATGTCCGGAACGAGATACGATGATATAGAAGTTAGGAGAGAACCTAGCGTCCGAGTCAACACCGCACTCTAAAACACTATCAATAGAACCCTCTTTATGAGAACCCTCAGAGAGAATTATGAACTTTATATTTAAAATATGCTCTATTTTTGTTATATCCAATAATTCAGCGACGTGTGTGGAAGAACGAATAAAGTCGCGAAAATGTTCCAAACTATTAATATTACGCATAGCTAAAAAGGTGGGGTGCATATGATGCTTTGTAAAATTTTCATATACGCGATTTTTATCCGTAATATTTGTTATGTTCTCCTTTAATTTCTTGGCTTCTTCAATAATTCTACGACGTTCGTCTGTTGATATATCACTTAGTTTAATGCGTTTTTTCAACAAAGCCAGAGAACCTTTATTACTTGTAATAATCTTGTTATTTTCGTCTAACAGGTTCTCGTATTCTAAGTAAGCTTTCTTTTTTGTTTGATAATCTTCATCTGTAATTTCATCTGCGAGTAGCCCTCTCAATTTATCTACTGTAATGTTCTCTCCAATTTCGTTAAACGCATTAAATACAGTTGAAAAAAGACAGTCATTTGTATCTAGTATTTTATAATTACGGTTCTGCATAAATTTCACAATCCAATCATCACTTGGAGCAAGGTTATATGCTTTACGAATAAGACGTGCGTCCTCTTTGGACTCCTCAGGCAGAGTGACTACTTGTTTTTTGTGTATATCCACTGAGAATATGGATTTTCGTTCAACGGGTGTGTTGATTGTTCTCACACTGAATATTCCATCGTCAGATTCATCTTCTAATATATCTGTTTCAGTATCACTCTCACTTTCACTGATTGTTCCATCAAGTGATTTCAAATAATCCTTAGAAACGAACTTATAGAGAACAATACGTTTTATATCAGGAACAATTTCACCTCCATCACCACCTTCAAATATTTCCAATTTTTTGAGTTTCTCAATTTCAAGAACACCAATTTGACTTGCGATGTTCTGATTGTTGAGATAATACATAGGAAAATACGAGACCCCGTAATTTTCGTATGTAGTCTTCAACTGTCCGAATACAACCTGTATGGGATTTACAGGGTCAATATCATCAAATACAATACTATAAGGAAATGATTCATATTTCAAGTCGTCTGGTTCAATATCTGTGGTTTCATTGTATTCTACAGATTGGTTTATATTGGACTTCATTATACATATAATTGTTATAATTATATTTATATATGTAATCTCATAAATTAAAAATTCCGTATCATATCTAAAATCTCGCTTGGGTAAGCCATTTCCTCTAAAATAACAATTCCGCCTTTAATCTTGGAAATACCCTTTTTCATCTTATATGTATATTGAATACCGTTCTCTGTATTCACGTGCATCTTATAATTAGCAATTCGTTCCGATTTGCGTAATTTCTTACATAACGATACATAGTGAGTTGTAAGCATAAAATCAACATTTGGTTTGTTGCACAAGTATAATAAGAAAGCACGGGCTGACCTAACCGCTTCAGACGGGTTTGTTCCGGAATATAATTCATCAAAAATACAGAAATGACGAGAACCTGTGTTCTCCGTATCGTTGATAATATCAATGATTTCTTTACACCTACGTGATTCTGCTTGGAACAAACTATCACGTCCAGATGTATCAGGTATATTCAAGTAGGAATAAATATGCGTATATGGTGTGAGAATACACCCATCATAAAACCCTACACCGAATTGCTGTGTGAATATGATATTTAACATTGTGGTTTTTAATAAAGTTGTTTTACCGGACGCGTTGGGACCAGTGATAATGATATTTTTATCTAATTTGCAATCGTTTTTAACATATTTTCCGTATATATAAGCAGGATAATATTGCTGTGAGATACGGCATTCATCACCTTCGGCATCAAACAAAGCAAACGACAAATTACCATTCACGAAGTTCTCACAAATGCCTCTGATATTACTAATATAACCTTCAAATCCAATAGAATAACGAAGCGCATCATCATATTCAACGTCGGCGTGTAATCTATAGAAACATTTCAACATATACCCGATTTCAACAATTTTAGAGAACCCAACCTTAAATGGTTGTATAGAGGCTAATTCATCACGTAATTCACGCAGTTTCGCACATTTAGTAATTGTAGTATCACAGAAAACACGATAAGTTTTCAAATCGCCGTTACGCAACACGAATGAATCCATACTAGAAATGGAATGGTCTAAATATGTGCGTAAATCACATAAATGCGAATTCACACGATTCATATTTTTATAGAAGCGGATACATAGGTTATAATTTTGATATATCTGAAGACCATATAACCCTACGGTAAACATCAAATACAGCAGTTTTTCCCAGCCAATGGATTGCATATTATTTAATACATTACCAATGAAATGATTTCGTGCGACTTCCTTGAGAACCGTCAAATAAGTAGAGAACGTAATAGGAACTCCTTGTAATTTCAAGAGAACAAACGGGAAAATGAAGAAGATAATTGGAATAATAAAACTCAATATAGGTGAGGTCATATTAATGACGGACATCGTTTGTAAAAACATTGGCGATTCATTGAGAGATTTGAACGCTTCCCATTCAATATACGAATATTTTTCTAGGAATGATGCGTCTTGTTTAGTATCATTCCATATTTGCATAACATTATCACAATCAACAATTTGTTGTTTAGTATCGTCATATAAATCTACAGTTGTAGAATCTAAAACACGCTGTGAGTCTTGTAAAAAAGGTATATGGGAAGTATATTGTTTTACCCATTCAACTTCCATTTGACGTGCGAATTGGTGTTTAGGTTTCATTATATACGAATACATAGTCTGTTCTACTCCCGATAATTCTAAATCTGTAGCGACCTGTGGCGATAATGTATGCACGAATTTAGGTTCCAAATAATGAATAGGTAATTTAAATCCGTGATAGATGATTTTTGGCTGTTCCTTAACAACCGGTTTAGGTTGTAAAATGTCCTTTAATTTGATAGAGAACATTTTACATAGTTCATATAAAAAAATGCGAGAAGAACAACGCAACTTAGACTAGACCAGTGAAATCTTCAGGAAACTCGTTGATAGTAATACTATAATGTTTTTCAAGACGACGCATAAAATCAATATCGTGTTTAGTAATAAAATTAATCGCTAGACCTTTACGACCGAACCGACCAGACCGACCAATCGCGTGTAGATAAGTTTCATAACTTCGCGTCATATCAAAATTAATCACAGTGCTTACCTGTTGGACGTCAATACCTCTAGCAGTTACATTGGACGAAATCATCACGCGAAAAGCACCCTTGCGGAAGCTCTGCAATGATTTTTCGCGCTCCGATTTATCCATTAAACTATGAATACAGCACACTGGAAACCCATCAGCACACATAGTTTTATAGAGGTCTTCAACACGCTTTACAGTTCCTACATAAATAATACATTGAGAGACTTGAAGGAACGAGAACAAATCCTTAAGCGTTTCATATTTGGTTTGGTCGTCATTCAAAGCGATATAATATTGTTGGATACATTCTAAAGACAGTTCTTCAGTCTTCATTATAATTTTCACAGGGTCGCGCATAAATTTATCACATAAAGCCAACATATCAGGTGGCATAGTAGCACTAAATAGTGCGACCTGCACGTTGTTATTCATATATTTGAATATATCATACATTTGTTCCTTGAATCCTTTAGACAACATTTCATCGGCTTCGTCCAATACAAAAATCTTGATATTATTAGTAGATAAAGCTCTACGACATATCATATCATATACACGTCCAGCAGTTCCGACAACTACGTGCGGACAATTGTTGCGTAATTCATTGTTGTCGTCGGATACGGACGTTCCACCAACAAGAGTCTTTACAACGAGACCGTCCATAGCATTTCCAAGAGCGGATACGACAGATGAAATTTGCTTAACCAACTCAAACGTTGGAGCAAGAATCAGAACCTGTGTAGTTCTAGATGCAATATCAACCTGTTGCAATGCACCGATGGTGAATGAACCGGTTTTACCAGTTCCAGATTGACCTTGTGCGAGAATATCCCTACCCTCAATAATAGGCGGTATAGCCTTTTCTTGGATAGGTGTTGGCTTCTCAAACCCGAAGCGATATATACCCCGACTTAAATTTTCGTTTAGATTAAATGATTCCCAAGACATATTTCTATATATTGATGTAAGTAATCTCTATATAGGTTTGATGTAAAAATTTAGTAAATTATAATTTATATATATAGATTATACAAATGTCTTCTACAGGAGCAAAAGGACCGACAGGCGACAAAGGACCGACGGGTGCGGTAGGCCCAGCCGGACCGGCAGGTGCGAAAGGTTTAACCGGTGATAAAGGACCGGCAGGTGCGAAAGGAATGACTGGAGATAAAGGACCAGCCGGTGTAGCAGGACCAGCAGGTGCGAAAGGAATGACTGGAGATAAAGGACTAGCCGGTGTAGCAGGACCGGCAGGTGCGAAAGGAATGACTGGAGATAAAGGACCAGCCGGTGCAGCAGGACCGGTAGGTGCGAAAGGTTTAACCGGTGATAGAGGACCAGCCGGTGTAGCAGGTGCGAAAGGTTTGACTGGTGATGAAGGACCAGCTGGT
>JACCDO011635946.1_pt1 | contig 17833 bp, 39 predicted proteins | sample 7446101 | NCBI WGS metagenome assembly JACCDO01 (sample SAMN15323440, study PRJNA562643) | freshwater metagenome | isolation source: river surface water | place: USA:Blue River Watershed | collected 2017-08-16 | reverse complement strand
CGCTGTGTCGGGGTTGATCAAGGGAGGTTTGGTGCCCCTGAAGGAAGCACTGGCCCAAAACACCATCGAGCATCTGGTAGCAGAGGACGAATAACCCTAAGGGTTCTAGGGTTATTATTCATAGGGGTTGACAACAGCCCCTATAGATCATATACTAGAGGCTGTGTTAAACAAATAGGAGCGAACGCAATGTATATTACATTCACTGAAGGCTGGTACAACATCAAGGGCCAACCTACTAACGTAGGCGGCTTGACTTTCAAGCTTGTCGAAGACTACAAAGTAGCTAAGACTGGCGAGGGCTATGTCACAGTCGAAGGTGGGGGTCAGCCCGGCTTCCCTGATCGCAACATCCGTATCAAGTGCCGCCAGGGTGCCTATGCAGTTGCGGGCAGTGCTAAACCCATTCCACAGGGAGTAACTATGCTTCAAGCTCTTAAGACTAAGAGTGTAAAGGGGGCCGAGGTCACAGACTTCACCCAGATCAAAGTCTCAGACGAGGCTGTAGCACACGAGACCGATGAAGAGATCATCGAGCGTACCCGTCTGCGCTTCGAAATCCTCAAGGATATGACCAAAGCAGTCAAATCGGGTGATGTACGTGCTATGATCGTCACTGGCCCTCCGGGTGTGGGCAAGAGCTTTGGTGTTGAAGAAGTACTAAGCAAGGACGATCTGTTTGATGTTATGGGTCAGCGTAAGCCCAAGTACGAGATCGTCAAAGGTGCTATGAGTGCCATTGGTCTGTACTCCAAGCTCTACAAGTTCTCTGAGGCCAAGAACATCCTTGTGTTCGATGACTGCGACTCGATCCTTTTGGACGACATTTCGCTGAACATCTTGAAAGCGGCTTTGGATTCGTCCAAGAAGCGTACTATCTCGTGGAACACTGACAGCCGTATCCTGCGAAGCGAGGGTATCCCAGATCGTTTCGAGTTCAAGGGTGGTGCTATCTTTATCACCAACTTGAAGTTTGAGAACGTGCGAAGCAAGAAACTGCAAGAGCACTTGGCCGCTTTGGAAAGCCGTTGCCACTACATCGATCTGCGTATGGACACTGATCGCGAGAAAGTTTTGCGTATCGAGCAAATCGTCAAGGACGGTATGTTGAACAGTTACGAGCTGGAAGACTGTGCCAAAGATGAAGTGGTTTCTTTCATCAAAGACAATCGTGCTACTATGCGCGAGTTGAGTCTGCGTACTGTGCTCAAAGTGGCAGACCTGCGCAAGAGCTTCCCGACTAATTGGCAGAATATGGCCAAGGTCACTGTTATGAAGGGTGCCTACTAATGGTAGATATTCCAATCCGAGAGTGTCAATGGATTGGTCCGGAGCAGGATCCCCGCCGGGGTCCTCTCCACTACTGCGGTGCTGTTGTGCTACAGGGCAAGAGCTACTGCGGGGACCACTACTGGCAGGTCTACAAACGAGGTACTGCCCTGGCCGGCAAGAAGAAAGAAAAAGCCATTGATGCGGAAATCGAATCACTGAAACGCCAGCAAGAGCTGGATGAAATGGAGTCTTGAAATGGGTGATCTTATTAAACTGATCGTGTATGCTGTGCTGATCGTCTCGCTGATCGCTGCAGGGCCGCTGCTGGTGATCTGGAGTTTGAATACTCTGTTCCCTGCACTGACTATTCCCTACACGATCAGTACCTGGTTTGCCACTTTGATTTTGGGTGTAGCACTTAACCCTACAGTTCGGATTAAGAAAGATTAAATTGGCAAAATACAGGGTTGCATTTCAGCAAGCGATCCTGTAATATATATGAACGCTGAATAACAAGTAATCAGCTAGACTAACTATAAGGAAACACAGACATGAAGATGATTTCAAAAGAAAGCAAGACCTTTAAGGTTTTCAATGCACTGATGAACGGTGACAAGCTGACTGCCAGCCAGGCAGAAAAGCGTTTTGGTGTTAAGAACCTGGCCGCAGAAGCCAGTCGCATCCGCCAGAACGGTTATGCTGTCTACAGCAAGACTCGCACTGCTGGCAATGGCGTGACTGTCACTGAGTACGAGTTGGGCCGTCCTAGCCGTGAAATCGTTGCACTGGGCTACAAGGCCAAGGCAATGGGTATCACTGTTGATGCCTAATTAAGTTTCAAAGAACCAAGCCGATTCGCTCCCGGGGCGGTACTTTGGAGGGTGTTGTAGAAATACAACACCCTTTTTCTCTGGCCGGCACTCCCAAATCGGTTGACAGCCTAGCCAAAAGAGCATATACTAGACACAGTTAAATAGCAAAGAGGAGCGAACCCATGCAATTCACAGCTGACCAAGTTTGGGCCCTTGCGGTAGCCGCTGATCGTATCAACGGTGAATACCTCAAGGACGACAAATGGGAAGAGCAGAACGGCCAAATGGTCAAGACCAAAGAGGCCAACAAGCTCATGGTCAAGCGGTGGCTGCGTGAGGGCTCGAATCCTGCCACCGAGCAGGATGTCGAAGAGGGCCGCCGGGTTCGTCAATACTTCAACACCTTCATCATGCGAGAGCTAGCGGGCAAGCTCAATGACTTTGAGCGCCAGGCACTGAAGCTGGCCCAAAAGGCAGAGTTCACGGGCCGTGACCTCTACGACTTCGCTGTGATCTCATGCTTGCCTTCTGTGGCCCGGCGCGATCAACAGCGTCAGGAGATCAAGCGGGAGATCTATCAGAGCGAGCAACTGGTAGGTTCTGTGGGCCAAACCATCGTGGGTGACTTCACGGTGATCAACTGCTGGTTCAATCAGAATTACTGCAAGTATCGCGTACAGGGCCGTATGGGCGAGAGCTTCGTGGACTTCTGGTTCTCTAAGGAGCTGAAAGGGGAGCTGAAGATCAAGGGCAAGATCAAAGCCATCCGTGGCGATAAAACAACACAGCTCAACTATGTAAAAATCATCGGTTGACAGCAGATCCGGGTGGTGTTATACTAATGACACTGAGAGAGTAGTTTGTTTTTAACTTTTTTGCGAGGTCTATATGAGTAAAGCACAAGACGTTTCCGTTCGCCAAGTTGGTCCCAAGCGGGCCAAGCGAGCAATCAACAAGGCGATCCAAAAGCGTCGTCCTGTATTCCTGTGGGGTCCCCCTGGTATTGGTAAGTCTGATATCGTCAAGCAGATCGGTGAGGATGCCGGTCGCGAAGTGATCGATATCCGTTTGCCTCTGTGGGAACCCACTGACATCAAGGGTATTCCTTACTTCGATTCTAACTCTAACACGATGGTCTGGGCTCCTCCTGCAGAACTGCCCAGCGATCCGGATTCTAAGGCTATCATCTTCCTAGATGAACTTAACTCCGCTCCCCCGGCTGTTCAGGCTGCGGCCTATCAGTTGGTTTTGAACCGCCGTGTCGGACAGTATAAACTGCCTGCAGGTGTTGACATCGTTGCCGCTGGTAACCGTGACGGTGACAAGGGTGTTACCTATCGTATGCCTGCTCCGCTGGCTAATCGTTTCCTGCACTTGGAGATGAAGGTAGACTTCGACGACTATCAAGAGTGGGCTACTGCCAACAAGATCCACCCTGAGGTTGTTGGTTATGTTTCCTTCGCCAAGCAGGACCTCTACGACTTTGATCCGAAGGGTTCCTCTAAGTCGTTCGCAACTCCGCGTTCGTGGTCTTTCGTCAGCGATCTGCTCACAGACGATGACACTGATGTAGACACGCTCACTGATTTGGTGTCAGGTGCTATCGGTGACGGTTTGGCTGTGAAGTTTATGGCTCACCGTAAGATCGCAGGTCGTTTGCCCAAGGCTGAAGACATCCTTAAGGGCAAGGTCAAGGACCTGCAGATCAAGGAAGTGTCTGCGATGTATTCTTTGACAGTGAGCCTCTGCTACGAGCTCAAGGAGCAGGCTGAGAAGAAAGCCAAGGATTGGGATGATCAGGCGGATCACTTCTTCCGCTATATGATGGATAACTTCCCGACTGAGATCGTTGTGATGGGTGCTAAGACTGCTCTCAGCAACTACAACCTGCCGTTGGACGCTACGAAGATGAAATCCTTCGACGAGTTCCACAAGCGATTCGGCAAGTATGTGTTGTCAGCAATGGAGAATTAAGACCTCGCCCATTGCTAGGGCTACGGGCTTCTCAGGGCTCGTAGCCCACCTTTTTTGGTTGACAAGGGTGCCGGACGGTGCTATAATAGATACATACAGTAAGGAGAGCGACTAATGGACCCGATCATTGATAAACTTACAACTGCCCGAGTAGGACTGCTACTCAAGGCCCCCTTCTTCGGTAATATGGCGACTCGTATGAAGCTCATTGATGCTTCTGACTGGTGCCCTACTGCCGCTACCAATGGCAGGGACTTCTTCTACAATAAGAAGTTTGTAGAGAAGCTCTCAGTCAAGAAACTAGAGTTCCTGTTCGGACACGAGATCTGCCACGCTGTCTTTGATCACTTTGGCCGTGTAGGTTCGCGTGATCGTAACCTATCTAACATCGCACAAGATTTCGCTGTCAATCAAATCCTTGTTGACGAGCGTATCGGTGACAAGATTACCGAAGTTAAGATCTGCTATGATCCAAAGTATCGTGGTATGGCCTGGGAAGAGATCTACGACGATCTCTACGAGAAAGCAGAGAAGATCCCTATGGAACAACTGCTTCAGCAACTAGGCGAAGTTCTGGACGAGCACATCAAAGAAGGTGACGGCTCCGGCAACGGTGACAAAGACGGCAAAGGCGATCGTCCTACTATCTCTAAAGAAGATGCTCAGAAGATCAAGGACGAGATCAAAGAGGCTATGATCCAGAGTGCCGCGGCCGCTGGTGCAGGCAAGACTCCTGCAGGCATTATGCGTATGATTAAGAGCCTCACTGAGCCTAAGATGAACTGGCGTGAAATCATCCGTCAGCAGATCCAAAGCATCGTCCGCAATGACTATTCCTTCCAGCGCCCTAACCGTAAGAGTCAACACACAGGTGCCGTGCTTCCGGGTATGATTCCGGACACTACTATCGACGTGGCTATTGCGTTGGATATGAGTGGTTCTATTGGACAGGAAGATGCCACTGTATTTCTCAGCGAAGTCAAAGGCATTATGGACCAATACGAGGACTTCAACATCCAACTGTGGTGCTTTGACACTGACGTTTACAATCACGTCAAGATCGGACACGACAACTCCGATGAGCTTCTGAGCTACGAACCTCAAGGTGGCGGTGGTACTACATTCGAAGTCAATTGGGAGTTTATGCGTGACAACGACATCCAGCCCAAGAAGTTCATTATGTTCACAGACGGCTACCCCTGCGGTAGTTGGGGTGAAGAAGACTACTGCGATACATTGTTCATCGTCAAGGGCAATACATCCGCAGAAGCGCCGTTTGGTCAGACTGTTATCTACGAAAAGGATATCTAATGAGCCCTACTACACCTAGGTTCCCCGACGATCCTATGGACTATGATCTGCCTCCGCACACGGATTGTGGAGTGCCGGCGGGTGTGGCTTTTTAGCCACAGACCCCGCTGCTACGTGTGTGCGTGGTTGACAGCAGAACAGTTTGGCTTTATACTATAGGCTAGACAGTTAAGAAAGGAGCGGCAAATGGAACTACTACTAGCGTTCATCGCAGGTGCTATTGTGATGGACTTTATGTGGGCCTGGCGTATGGGCATTCCCCAAATGCTTTGGTACCGATTTAAGCATCGCAATGATCCCAAACCTAACTATCGCGAATGGAGTGAAGACTGATGAAGATCCTATTAGCATTTCTCGCCGGTATGTTCGTAGCAACTGTAGGTATCTCTGGTGTGGCCTCAGCTGTTGATAAGGCTGTGGGCAAGACACAAGAAGTAATGAAGGAGACCGTGAAGTGAACTGCTCCCCAGTACTAACTGCTGACGAGTTCAAGACCGTACACAATACTCTCTGTGAGCTGCGTTCAGTGCAGCAGCAGCTCACGGGAGTGATCAATGATCGCCTCGCAGAGCAACTGCAGGCCGTGGTCCGGGGTTTCGAACTAGGGCTCAAGGGTGCCTACGATCAAGACAATCGTGCATTCGAAGACCTCAGTGAGCATTACGAAGCTGTGCGTCAAGGTGCGCAACTGCGAAGCATCTGGAGTATATACTCTGTGCGAGATCTCAGTCAACCTCATCCCTACAAGGATGCTGCAGAGATCTGCTACAGAGACCACTGGGGTGACCAACCTGTGTATGAGACCATCCCCGGACCTACATGGGCAGATCTCTATGCTGCTGCTGATCGCTGCATCCAACGATCAGGTGACGGCCATCACATCTTTATCGAGAGTTTTCAACCTGTGGCAGAACAGCCACATCAACTTAGACTAACCACTGGGAGTTAAAATGCCATATCCTGGACAAGTGTTCGAAGATCCAATGTACGATGAAGACGGCAACCTTGTAGACGAGGACTTTGATCCCGAGGAGCTAGAAGGGGAGCTAGCAGAGTACGATCCTTTCCAAACCGTCAACTCCTAATGGTTGACAGCTCTCTAGATTGGGTGCATAATAGAGACACTTAGACAACAGAAGGAGCGAAAGATGACTATCACTGCAACCCCTGAGCAGATCCCTGCAATCGTTGCCGAAGCCCAGACTGCTGCGTATGCTGCGGCTTCGAAGTACTTTCAAGAGGTTCTGGGCGGACAAGATCGTTACGCCTGTGGCTTCGCCTGGGTCAACATCTACGGCGTCAAAGGCAACACCCGGTTGGGCAAGGCCTTGAGTGCCGCTGGGATCCGAAAGGACTACCAAGGTGGTCTCCAGATGTGGAATCCGTCAAAGTTCGGTTGCCAGAACGTGGACACCCTGGAAGAGGGAGCCCGGGCTGCTGCGGCTGTGTTCAAGCGGTATGGCTTCGAGGCCTACGCAGGATCGAGGTTGGATTAACCCAGGGCCCGAAAGGGCCTTTTATTTTGGTTGACAGTTTGGTTACCAGGTGCTATACTAGAGTCATAGTTAGATAACAAGGAGCGTGAAATGGGTTATTTCGCAAATTTAGAAGTTGAGATCATGAGCATGGCCCACAACATGGGCGATGACTTCGGCCAGGATGCCGAGACCATCCTTACTATCAGCCGTGTGCTCGATGTGGCCCCTGAAGAGGTTCAGCGAGTGCTTGAAGGTGATCCGGACTACGATCCTGCAGATGATATGGATGGGGATCACGATTCAGCTATGGCCAGTGCCGGGTTTGGCACAGACGAGGACTACGGCTACTACGGAGACGAGTGATGCCCCGGGCTATCTACACCCTGGTTAGGGCTGCTAAGATCGATGAATACTACGAGATCGAAGCAGACTCTGAGGAAGAGGCTCTGGAGATGGCCTACAATGGCGATCTACCCGATCCTGTACGTACAGAGTTCCTAGATTGGGTAGATGACAGTTATCAGGTTGCTGACGAAGAATTGATCGAGCCCTTGTACAGGATGGTGAAGGACTACGAATGCGATACTACATTGTAAGCTGGGACTCGGAGGGTGTAGAGTTCTTTGAGGAGATCACAGAACACCATCCCGACAACTGGGCCAAAGATCATCTGTTTGATTCGATCAGGCAGAGCAAGAGGGTTGAGAAGCCTATGAGCTTCAACATCACTGCACTGAAACTTCGAGCACAATTCAACTCCCATAGGCACTACGAGATCTATGTATTCACCGGCAGTGATGACATCGGACCCGAAGAAATCCAGTCATGGTTTGAGCGTGACCCGCAGACATTTGCAGACTGGGTACGCAAGAACCACAACTACAAAATCTGGGATGATAGGGCTACAAAGAAACCCGTGATCCTGTAGGGTTATTAATCTTTTTGGTTGACAGATTGGGCCAGCGGTAGTATACTATAGGTATAGTGAATAGTAAGGAGCGAAAGATGGAAAAAGGAACTTGCCCAGTTTGCAACGGTAGCGGTCGTGTACCTGCCGGTGATAACAAATACAAACATGTGATCGCTGGCTATGACAAGGCCACTGATACATTTGGCTGCACCAATTGCGGCGGTCAATATATGTACAGTCGTCCTACAGGGGAAGTCCGCTTGAACAAGGATGGTCAACCCTGTAAGCACTCCTACTCCGGCAAGACTGTGGGCCGTTGTTTGACGGAATACACCTGCTCCGAGTGTGGAGATCGCTACCAAATTGACAGTGGTGATTAATTGGTTGACAGATTGGGCTAAAGGCCTTATAATATACACATACTGAAAAAACAAGGAGCGAATATGCCTAAGTCAGCACAAGAGAAGTTTAACGAATATCTAGACGAGTGCCGTGAGACTCGTGATGCAATCAACGAATTAGAGAAGGCTAGCCGTGAGAACCATGATGGTTCCTACGCCTATGCCTGCGGTGTGTATTCTACACTGTTAGCAGAGGCCATTGGTGAACTGCCCAAGGCTCGTCGTGCTGAGTTCCGTAGCCGTATGCTTCGTACCGCACAGACTCAGAAGAATGAATTGTTGGCTAAAAAGATCAAGGACAGTGATGTCCAACGAATCTTTGACCCTGCCGGAGTGCTGCGTTAATGGAGGCCGTGCGTGAAATCACTGTTTGGAAAGAGAGCTATTCCCCTAACCACGACTACCTCCTCGACGGAGACAGGGTCTTGGCTTACAGGCCCTGGGGGACGGGGCCAATACAAACCCTCTCGGGTAAGCTCAAAATTGACCGTCGAGGACGCAAGTTCGTCAAGCTGGATCCGAACCCCTTCTCCGGGTTTGAGCAACCGGAAAAAGAGCCAATGGTTCTAGAAGTCAAAGGCAGCAAAGGTCAGATCTACAAAGTTAATATCGAAGAGAACACATGCACCTGTCCGGGGTTCACCTTCAGGGGTGCATGCAAGCACACAAAGGAGTTGGCATGACCCCACAAGAGTTTGAATACATTCGTCGTGCTGTAGATGCTCTGGAGAATATGGAGATGACTCCTATGACCGAACGCAAGGTTCTTAGGACCATTGAGCAGATCTGTGGCAAAAATGCCACAGAGATCGAGCAGAATCTCGTGGGTGCTGTTGATGCTAAGATCACGAGGAACTATCAGGATCTGCAGAACCAGAAATTGGTTGACATTCTGGGCCGCTGATCGTATAATAAACATACTGTAAAAGGAGCGACTTATGCCAAATTGGTGTTCGAATCATATCACTGTGCGTGGCACAGATCAAGCAGAGATCCAGCGATTGGCCAAGGCCTTTGCTGACGGTGAGTTGTGTCAGGCTGTTATTCCTACTCCTCGAGAGTTGACCGAAACAGTGTCAGGGTGCGTTGCTGAGGACAAGCGTGAAGCACACGAAGCACAGATGAAAAGCAACTTAGAGAAGTATGGCGCTAAGGATTGGTATGACTTCCAGACCAGTCGATGGGGGACCAAATGGGATGTAGGCTGTGACAGTGTAGAGATCGACGAAGACGGCCTGGGATTCAGCGGAACCTTTGACAGTGCCTGGTCGCCACCAATGGGCATTGCTGAGGCTCTAGTAGAGCAAGGCTACGAAGTCACACTTTATTACTACGAGCCAGGTATGGGCTACTGTGGTAAGTTCGAAGATGGCCACGACGACTGCTACGAATACGGTGGTGAGAACTCTGCTACAGTTCGTGCTGTGATCGGCGATGAGTTGGATGATATGTTTGGTATCTCCGAATCGATGGCTGAATACGAAGCAGAGAACGAGGAAGAAGAACTCACAGAGTGGCTCAAAGACGGAGTTGAACAGAAGAAAGCGTTGATCGCTCTATGATGAAGGTTGTGCGTCTAACTCGGCAGTATAACGGATTTGATGTGTTCTCACATCGAGTTGAGTTCATAGGTCGAGGCACTGAAGGGCATAGAATCAAACTGCGCCAGTGGGTCAGAGCTCGAAACTGGCTTTGGGCTCAGTTTGGCCCTTCGGCGGAGCAGGATCTGGCTCGCCCGGAATACTTCGATGGTGATCAGCCGAAGTGGGCCTGGGACACAGAGAAGTCAGCTATATATTTGAAAGAGGAAGCGTTTACGATGTTTAATCTTCGCAAGGAGTTCTGGGAAAATGTCGAGAACCTATAAGTTTCAGTTTGTAGTAGAATGCGCTGGTGAGGGAGTTCCGGATTTGGTCCGGGTCGAAGAGATGATCGATCTCACCATGCAAGAGCTCGTATTCGATGATGAATTCGTTTCAGCATTGGACGAGAGCCAGGCCGTGAGCATCCAGGTTATACCGCAATTTGGTAAAACGGATGGTTGACGGAATGGTTGGGCAGTGTTATAATAGTGATACTGCTAAAAGGCAGAAGTAAATCAAGGCAACTTTAACAACTTTGAAAGGCAATTTAAAATGGCTACTGATAAACGTTTCGCTGTTGCGGGTGTATCAACCCTGGAAGGCAAGACCAAGATCCGATTCGCGAATGATACTATGCGCATCAAGATCCTGGCAAAGAATGGTCACACTGACGTGGATCTCTTGGAGCTGCCCTCTGAGATGACCAAGGCAGAAGCTGTACAGCACCTACGTGCTGTGGGCTTTGGCAAAGGCAATGCTGCTGTGGAAGCTGCACTGGCCTACGCCGAGAAGAAGAATCCTGCGCCAGCAGGTAATAAGGCCACTGTCGCGAAGACAGAAGCCATTGCTGCGTAACAACCGATTCGCTCCCGGTTGCAGCACTTTGGGCCCTAGTACTCCTAGGGCCTTTTTTCTTGACAGCAATTGGCGTGTGTGTTATACTTTAGTTATGGAGGTTGATAAATATCCGATATGAGCAAGTTAGAGTTCCTTTCTCGTCCCTTAGTGGCATTTGATCCCAGCAACAAAGATCACAGACGTTTCTATGCAGAGTTCCTAGAATACGGTGGTTGGGGGCGATGTCCTGTGCGTTTTATCTGTCCCGATGACACTGGCATGGATCTGCCTACAATGATCCGCAATAGGCTGGTAGAATACTACATTGAGCGAGAGTTCGGTGGATCTAAGCTCAGCCAGGCCAAATCAGAAGCTATGGCTCGCGCCGCTGATGACATGTACCGTAGAGCGGGACAACTGCGCAAGGAAGCAGCAGCTCTGCAATCACCGCGTAGGACCTAACATGATTGAATTCTTCCTAGCCCTGGCTGTGGGCATCGCTGTAGGGATCTGGGTCACAGATCGTTTCCATCGTAGGATCATGCGAGACTTCCTTGATGCTATGCAGTTCTCAGATCAAGATCTCGAGCGGCTCAAACAGCGATTGACACAGCAGCACACTGAAGAATCCCAGTTAGATATCGTAGAAGTCAAGCTAGAGCAGCATTCGGGAACCATCCTGGCCTATCGCAAAGACACTGATCAGTTCCTAGGTCAAGGTACGGATCGAGAAGCACTGATCGCGAGACTCACAGAGAACCTCACTCCTTGTAGGGTGATTATAGCACAGGAAGACGGCGCAGATCTGTTGCAGAATCGCAACACATAATTTGGTTGACAGTTTGGGCTAATTGCGCTACAATAAGTTTTTAAAGAAAGCAAAGTATGTCAGAAGCAAAACAAGCTCTATATAAAGCATTAGCACAACTGCAACAGTTAACCGACTTAGATGACGACCTTATGCAAACTGCAATAGCAGACCTTGCACAAGCTATAGAAGATGTTGTAAATTAACAACACAGCCAATAACCCGAGATTTGACAGGGTTATTTTTTGATGATATAATACACACACAGCAACACAAAAGGGAGCGCAAAATGGCTAAAGTAAATTACGACAACTTCCACAGATTTGACCTCAACGAAGCCTGTGATCACTTTGACTGTGAGGACCAGAAGCAGTGGAAGAAGATCGGTCGGTTCATCGTAGCAGACAGTCAAGAGTACGTAGAGATCATGGAGCGAGAGTTCGACTTTGAAGATGTCTCAGACTCTGAGTACCAGGCCTTTGACGCAGGTGTACACTACGCTCTGACCAAGATCAATCTGGCCTTAGAAGCCGCGGGCGTAGACCTAGAGGTCAAGAGCGTGGATCTAGTAGAGAGCCTGGGCCATATGTTGGTGCGCTCAGATGATGACCCAGAAAGCTTTGCTAAAAGAGCAACTAAAAAGCCCGTGCTGATGGTAGAAAGCTGGGTATAACCCTAAGCCCGCAAGGGCTTTTATTTTGGTTGACACTTTGGGCTAGGGAAGGTACAATAACACTATGAAAACTGCAAATGACATAATACAGTGGGTAGGCACAGTGTTCGTGCTGTTAATGTACCTAGTGATGAACTACTTCCCAGAACAGGCTCCATGGAACATCGCATTCGGATTGTTGGGAGCCTTAAGCTACTTCGTGTGGACCCTCCGTGTGCGCAACTACCCGCAGATGCTGATCAATGTGGTGGCCATAGCCCTATGCACTGGCGGGTTGATCCGACATTTTGGTTGACAGCGTGGCTAAGAGATCGTATACTTGACACATACACTAACAACACAGGAGCACTAAATGAACAAGATCTTTTTTATGTTTTTCACAGGACTGATCACTACTATGTTTGGCGTAGGCGGCGTAGAGAACAGCCTCACTGACAGTGAACTGTTACAGAGCATTGCAGTGAGCCTTACTGGCCTGGGCATCCTGTGGTGTGCCACACTGATGATGCAGCAGGAGAATGACCGTGGCTGATATACAGATAGAAGTGCGCAGCCCCTTCCAGAAGATGATCCTAGACACACTGTGGCAGTTCGATACCATGGAGCAGTGCCTAGCATTCCGCGACAGCCTGCCCAACACAGCACAGCAGCAGATCTGTACAGCTATGATCATGATGCTGGCCTACGAGTATATAGATCAACAGACACTGACGGAGGCAGACTGTGAGACTGCTCGCGATATCCTTAGCAGTTATTAGTCTACTGCTGCAGGGCTGCGCAGGTTGGCGGCCTGACCAGCGACCCTGGGACCCACCCAGAGGTCACAGCATGTTCGATCAGATACCTCATTGGGACTCAGCAGCTCGTAGACTCTGTGGCGGCCACCTGAGACCAGAACAGAGGACACCGATGATGACCGACCGGTGCTGATGGTGGGTGACCGGCATGTATGTTAGTAGCTACTAACTACAGCAATTTTGGTAGGGGTCAAAAATCACCACCTTGAAAAGAAAAGTACTCCACCCAAATTTTTTGCGCGACCAATTTTTTTTACCTGTAGGACCCTTTTCATGGACCCAGAATACTTTGAAACTTCTGAAGTTTGGCAATTAGTTAACACTGGATTTCCCCAGGATCGAGATCACAATCGCAGGGTATTTCTGCTCGCTGAGCGAGATCAAGGAAGAATCACTGAACAGCAATATCTCATGTTGCGTCTAAAGTACGGTTAGTATTCTCACCCAAGAAAAAGCCCTAACGGATTAGGGCCACAGTGCGCTGTTCGCGCTAGAGTTTATCAACAGTAATCAACGATCTGTCAATTAGGTGGATTCTCCAAATGACACATCTGTTTGCTACGCCTGTACTGAAACAGTTGTTCATTGTCCATTGCGTACCTCCCTGTTGTACAGTTATTTAACGTTTTGTTCACAATCCACCCATATTAGGCTATTATACTGATCATATAGCCAAGATCCCTTGGGCAGTAGGCAAACTCCCAGTTCAGGTTCCCGCTCTATTCTTATCTCGACCACTGCCCACACCATCCACACTAGGTAGATCACCAATATCGACCATGCCAACACAGTGGTCACAGTTGTGCGTATTTTCTGCAGTCGCCGTCTACGCTGTGCAGCCTGTATCCTAGATCTCTGCATATGATCTGATATAGCTGATTTCTGTTCTCGTCCCACCTGCTGCATCATGGCTTCAACATCTGTCCACAGTGCGCCCAATTCTGGAGGACTGTTATAGACCATTATTTCACGTATTTCTTTGCCCATCTGTTCCAGCTGTTTGCGCATCAGTACACGTTGCAGTGCTCTGCGTCCTAGGCTTTCTTCACCAGTGTAGACTTCAGTCTTAGAACGTCGTTCTTCTTCTTCGAATATGGCCATACACTTATAGTAGTTGTCATAGTAAGTGCCCAAGTGATTGCCTATCTCAGTGTAGATATTGGTAGTATCTCCACTCTGCTTGTTTAGATTTATTATGCGATTCTTTTCTTCTATGTACTGATTACGTTCAGCCACTGTGGGCTGGCGATCTCTGTATTTGTTATGGAATTGATCGTCTAGATCTTTCAGTACACCTTTGACGTCACCTGCGGCGCCTTTGATGTCCTTGTATAGTTTACAGCCTTCTTTGACTAACTTGACCGCACCGTTGGCCAAGGCAAACAGGGTCACTGGATCCACTGTTTTCGCTCCTAAAAACCGCTTACCGCTTGCGCTTCGCGCTAGAAAAAAATCGCGCGGGCTGCGCCTTGATAATTGCCCGCTCACAGATATTTATGGGATTTCAGTAAATACTTGATGTTGATCGTGTACCTAGAGCAATTACACCATACACAACGGCAGTTGTTGACATCGTGGCATGACTTCGTACACTATTGGCCTCGCAGCTACGTCAACACAGAAGTCTACAATGCAGCCATACCCGTGGATTGGTGGCTGCTGTTTTCCAACCCTCTATACGCTGATCTATGGCTGATCAAGTATCCTGAACAGAGCCGTGTGATCCGCACACTGTTTGACTAGGATAAATACTCATATGCAACAATATCTCATAGCCAAAGCTCGCAATGTGATCACAGGGGAAACTGTGGTCAGCCAGGATCTCACTGGTGCTAGATTCGCTCTACATCAGCGAAAACTAGCACAGAGTCGTGCAGATCAATTGGCAGAAGGCCTCACTGCTCGTACTGGGGACACTTGGTTGGGCTTCACAGAACGCTACACACCCACTGAACGCAGATAATTATCTGTAGAGATAGTTCACTGTGTCTGAGTTTTCTCTGTAAACTTCCGCACCATTTTTCAGGTGGAATCTACGAGCCATTTCAGTTTTAGGACTCAGGGTCACGTAGGTCTTGACCTCAGGCTGATGCTGTCGTATGTACTGCTGTGCTTCTTCTATGAGCCTGCGTCCTGCACCCTGCGCATAACTCCAGATAGTGTAAAACACCGCGGTATTTGAATTCACTGCTAGGTCTGCTAGATCTTCCACTGATTCGGGAATATCGTTGAGAAACTTCACGCAGGTCACTGCCAGAGCACTGCCTCCCTCGTCTTTGAGCACGAAAATCCTAGAATTTTCATTGACTCGGAATTCCGGAGCCAATTCAGGTCTCACTGGGTCGTCTTTGATCAGGGTCAGTAGATCATCTCGGAGGTCTTGTATTACGTGCAGCATGATAGTTCCTATTATATGCGTATTTATAGATCTTTGGAAAAAACCTGATCTCACAAGGCTTTGACCATTGACTGAGTAAATATTTTACTGTATAATTGTTATACAATCAACTACAAGGAGTCCAAAATGTACGACACAGTGTTAGACAGAGGCATATCAAGATCCGCCACAGATATCAATTCAGCTATGGGGCGAGTCTATGGGCATATGTTCCTAGCCATCTTGACCAGTATGGTGGTCAGCTTATTGGTCAGCTCATCGCCTGCCCTGATGACATTCTTCTTTACTGGAGCTATGAAATGGGTAGTGATGTTCCTACCGTTGGTGGCTATTTTGGCTGGTTCTTTGGCCTATGATCGTATGAGCAAATCCACTCTACAGGTATTCCTACACGGTTTTGCCGCAGTGATGGGTCTGAGCTTTGCTGCTATTTTCGTAGTGTTTACTCTGGGCAGTATCGTATCTGCATTTATGAGCTCTGCAGTGCTGTTTGCTGTGATGAGCTTCTATGGATACTTCACCCGACGAGATCTAACCAGCATAGGTCAGTTCTTGTTCGTGGGACTGATCGCCATAGTTATCGCTTCGATCATCAATATCTTTATCGGCAGCTCAGTGATGCAGATGGTTATTTCAGCACTGGCCATTGTGATCTTCCTAGGACTAACGGCCTATGACACACAGAGACTACGTGAAACAGTCAGCTATGAAAATGACGGTAAGATGGAAGTCTGGGGAGCCCTAAGTCTTTATCTGAACTTTATCAATATATTCCTAAGCCTGTTACAGTTGTTTGGGAATCGCAATGACTGATTGGCAGAGAGAAGAATGGTGGCCCACGGTAATCTGGGCCACTGACATACCTCGCAATGAAGTCGATCCCGACGCTGTTAGCCTAGAAGCAGGTCTACAGGCCCAGCGAGAACCCGGTCATCCATTTACTAAGAGCAACAGTTGGACCAGCAGCGATCTAATTCCATATCTGCAAAAGGGAGATATTCCAGAAACGCAGAAACTGGTCAATTGGGTACAGACCGCCACTGTGTCTCTGGCCAAAGAAATGGGGCTATTGCACACTGATCCTCAGGTTCATAATCTTTGGTTTAATGTGATCTATCCTATGAGTTTCACAGAACCACATCATCATCGCAATGCTGCGTTCAGTGCTGTTTACTATGCACAGGCAGATCTAGACAGCGGCGATTTTGTTATGAACAATCCCACAGTGGGCAGTTATACTACAAAAACATTTTTTCTAAACAACAACAGATTCAATTTCGAGCGTGTGATCTATAAACCCGTACCAGGAAAATTATTGATAATGCCCAGTTGGGTTTTACATTGGACTGGACAGAATCGCAGTTCAAAAAATCGCATCAGCGTAGGAATGGATCTAGTATGATTGATTATAAATGGCGCAGTGAAGAATATTTAAAGAGTAGACGAGACTGTTATGAATTAGCGTCAAAATATCTAGGTCGATCACCCCGACGTATATTAGACATAGGTGCAGGTTACGCTAGGGTCAGCGAGCTTTTTCAACAGAATCATCAAAGTGAGCTTTGGTTATTAGATGGAGATTTTGAATCTACTGCTGATAGATCGAGAAAAGCCAAATATGGCACAGTGAATGATTTTAAGTTTTATCGTACACGTGAAGATCTAGAACAGCACTACAAAAATCAAGGTATGCAGTACACCTTTGTGGATGCTAACAATCCACAGATACCCGAAGACATTAAATTTGATTTAGTATGTAGTTGGCTCAGCTGCGGATATCATTATCCGGTCAGCACATATACTGATCTAATACGCAAACATACAAACAACGATTCTGTAATAATAATGGATTTTAGAAGAAAGACATTGGCGCAACAACAGGATCAGTTTGAAATTATAAATTATCTAAACGGCGATCATGTGCAGAAACGCTATACGTTGCACATAAAATTGCGTTAATCTAACAGATTGTTCTGTTGTTCTAGACTTAACTGTTGATCTTCCAGTTCACGAATCTTTTCAGTGATCTGGTCGATCAATCCTAGATTACGCAAGATCTTAAACACGAGATTTTCCACAGACCATTCTCCAGCGCGAGTCAGTCCTGCTTTGCGCATCTGTGTGATTTTGTCTTTGACTGTGCGCAGTCGATCTAGATCTTTGCTGAGTAGAGCCTGCTGTATCTGTGCTAGTATGGCGTCTTTTTTCGCTTCAATGGCACTGTCATCGAGATCCGGTTTGATCTTCTTAGGTTCGACTAACCATTTTTGATCAGTTAAACTATACACACCGGTTGAATGATGCGGTTCGTCTTGTCCTTGCACATAACATTCTACAGGCAATCCTCGAATACTGATATCGTGCTGTTCGCTCCATAGACTCTTTTTAGCGTTGAATAATTCACGTTGTTCGTCTGACGGTGTTCCTGGAATGATAAGATGTAGATCCAAATCGCTGTATTCGGTCCAGGTGTAATTGGCATTAGATCCTGTGATGGTATAATCAACAATATCAAGATCGACTCCTATAAATTCTTCAAAAGCAGAGGCGATTTCTATCAGTTTATCTCTGACTTCTGG
>JACCDO010514365.1_pt1 | contig 17833 bp, 14 predicted proteins | sample 7446101 | NCBI WGS metagenome assembly JACCDO01 (sample SAMN15323440, study PRJNA562643) | freshwater metagenome | isolation source: river surface water | place: USA:Blue River Watershed | collected 2017-08-16 | reverse complement strand
AAATTATTTTGAAAAGTTTTTGTAAATTATTTTGAGAATGTTTTAATAATTCTTTTTTAAAAGTGTTTTGATTTAATTATTGTTTAGGCGATAAGTCAGTATTTTTAAAAAAACCTATGGGTAATAACTATACATTAATTGACGCATTGGAGGGCGACACATATATGGCAATATACCCACACTGCGGTTATGATTCGCCCACCCATTCGCTTTTAAATGCGGTGTCCAAGTATGTATCTAAATCGTAGATAATTTATTATACAGTTATAACGCTTTAATATTGCGAAGAGCTGTATGTTATTATAAGAAATATTTAAAATAATGATATTTATAAGATAAGTATAATTATAATTTAAAATTCAACAGATTCTTTATAGAATTTAATGACTTCTCTGCAAAATTATTTGGTTTTAAATTTGGCGATGTTCCTACTATCGGTAAAGCTTCTGACTTATGCGTCAGCACCTCATTTGTTTTCATTTTCATATAATTACTTATTATTATACCAGTTTCTTCGTTGTTACTACTTAATAATATTTTTTTTCCAATTCCTATTGATTCTGGTGCTGAATTTGATATGTTTATTATTGGTGGAAACTTATTTTTTATAAAACCATTGTTATCTGAGTTTGATATTGGTATGTTATATGCTTTACCTAAACAACTATCTTTTAGACTATGATTCATATCACAATAATTCTTATCTGATTTAAATTCATCGCCCTCAGTATTATTTTTAGGAATATTAATAGGTTTAGACATTTCCTAATTATAGTTAATATTATATTTTTATATCATCTTTTTTAAATAAATGAAATTCTCATTGTTTTGAAAATCTATATTTGTATCATAATAATTATCCATTATATCTAATTCACAATTATCTATAAAATTTGATAAATACTCTAAGTTTTCATACTCGTTCCCAGATATTAATAATAACTCACCTAATAATTTAAATTTATTTACATTATAAACTATATCCTTATCTTCACTATTTAATATATGTTCATACATTGATAATAATATTTCGTAATTATTATTCTCATACATTTTATAACTTATATTTGTCGTTATGTTTATTATATTATCCATATTATACTGAAAATCATCTAATTTATGATTTCTTTCAAAATAATCTGTTATAAAATTATTTATTATATTTGAAAAATTATTTAATTTATTATAATTATTATCTTTTATTTTAAATTTTTTTAATGGACCAATCGTTTTATTTATTATAAATGTTTTTACTTCGGTTATGTTTATACTCTCTATACCATATTGTTTCGATACCTTCAAATATTCATTAAATAATAGTATTGAACGGTCAATCATAAATAATATTAATTTGGTACTGGATGTATATTGAGTTAATATCCAAAATATATGAACCATTAAATCACGACAAATAAAACTAGAATTTAAATCTTTTAAATCATTATAAGTAATATATAACGAATTTTTAATTGTCTTTGAAAACAATAATAGAATCTCTATGTTTCCAAGATTTGAACGGTCTTTATTCTTAGAATTTAGAAAATCTAATATATCTTTTTGGTCATTATCCATTATTAATTATATATATAAAATTTTTTATATTTTTAAAATTGCGTTTTTTATAATACTTTTTTATATTACTATATAATGAGTATAATGTGTCTACCTTTAGGTATACTCTTTTTATAAAAGACACTCTGTAAGTATATCCTTTTTACTACCAAAAAGGAGGCAATTTAAGTCACCAATCAATATGTAGCAGCGCTATGAGATTATTCTTAAGGTCAAAGAAGTACTTACTTATAAACCCATTTTTATAAGTAAATATGAACAATTATTATTTTAGAAAAAGTTTTTTATTTTTATTAAGAATTTATATATTTTTTTGTGAAATTTTTTTTTACATATATTTTAATATTATTGTCAATGACAAATGGAAGCCCCCTGGTATCAATTGCACAAAAAATGTACAGACCCGTAGCGTTATTTAACTCTAAAAATGTAGTTTCTAGACTTAATTGGTGGAGAGAACATCTTCCATCTATTAAACCATATTATGCTATCAAATCTTATTCTGATAAATGTATCTTAGAAATATTATCTAAAAATAATGTCGCTGGATTTGATGTTGCTAGTAGAGAAGAAATTAGTAAAGTTGTTAGATATAATAAACCAATTATACTATCACATCCTTTTAAATCTATAGAGGATATAGAACACGCTAAAAAAACCAATGTATCTAATATAGTTTGTAATACTTTAGATGAAATAGAAAAGGTTTTAAAATATTATAAAGAAGCTAGTATTATTTGGAGAGTTAAATCTTCGGAACAGTATTCACAAATTAAATTTAATAGTAAATTCGGTGCATCAGTAAACGAATCTATTGAAGCTATAAAACTAGTTGATAATATTAAAGGTATATCATTTCACGTAGGATCTAAATGTTCAAATATGAATGCATATACCTTAACCTTAAATATGATTAAGAATGTGTTAATACCTGAATTTCAAAATAAAAATCGAAAATGCGAATTAATAGATATAGGAGGTGGTTTTAATGATGAGAATGATATCATTTCTTTAAAAAAAGCAATTAAGGAATGTGATTTTTTAAAGAATCATAATGTTATCGCAGAACCAGGTAGATATTTTAGTAGGGATAGTATTACTTTATTTACAAAAGTGATTGCCGTTAAAAAAGACTATGATAAATATAATATTTATATCAATGATTCAATATATAATAGTTTTAGTGGTAAATTTTATGACCACCAAGAATTTAATCCTATAGCCCTATATAATAGTGAACTTAAAAATTGTTGTATATGGGGAAACACTTGTGATAGTGGCGATATGATTGTTGATAATGTTATGTTGCCATTACCAAAAGAAGGAGATGTAATACAGTGGAATAATATGGGGGCTTACAGTATTGCAAGTTCAGTAAATGGATTTAATGGTTTTAAAAAACCTAAAATATTTTTTGATTATGATAAAAAAATTTAAAAATTAAATTATTAATTATTTATTTTTTAAATTTATACTAATTTTATTTGAACATATTTACCCGATGATAAAGCATCAACTTTATTAGTAAAATCTTCAACACTATTGAAATTTTCTTTAGCAGCAGACGCAGCCATAGTAATTAATTTACCACCAGATTGAACAACTTTAGTTACATTAGAAAATATAGTTTTAATAGATTTCCATACTTCAGAAGTCCATTCTTCTTGGGAAACTAATACCGCTAAAACAAAAAATACTATACCTAATAAAATATGAACAGTATGTGGTACACATTTAGAAGATGTAAATTTACCAACAACTTCACAATGTAAAGAATGTGGCATTAATCCCCAAAATAAAGCATTTATTATTAAAAATAAGACTACTAATTCACGCATTTAATATATTAAAACATTTTTTATTAGAATAAAAAAATATATTTATAATCTTTATAAATAATAAAAGATGGAAAATGAAAATATTAATTTTAATGAATTTATTCAAAATGAAAATTCTAGATTAGATACTATTAATCTTTTAAGAAATGGTAGAGTTGATATTATGGGACAACCTATATCATCAGGTATCAATGCATTATATGATGAAAGAAATACTGGTAATGCTATATATTATAGAGAAGCTCTTAATAATATCGCTCATATTAATCCTTTACAAGAAGCTTTCTTTAGTGAAACAAATATTGAAGTTTTACAAACTCTTTTATCATATCACATCAATTTACAATCTGAAGGTAAATATCAAATATCCAGACAAGACGATAATCAACTTAAGATTATTATGAAATCCATATATTTACAATTCGGTAAAAACTTAAAAACAGATATTACAGAGCAAGTAAAAGTATTAAATAGTTATGTTTTAGATTACAGTATTCCGAATATAATTGCGAATATAGAACAATATATTGGATATAAAAAACACGTTAGTACTATGCCTACTCCTTTAGAACATCCTGTTTATACTTCTAAAGCTGGAACAAGAACAAATCCAGATTTCATTATATAATTTCTTTATTTATAATATAAATAAAAATGGATGAAGAACAAAAATCTAAATGGATGCAAAATATGGCAATATTCGTTGGTGTTGCATTAGTATTAATATATTTATGGAGACAATATAAAAGTTATAAAGAAGAAATTGCAGCTATTAAATGGCCTCGTGTTGTAAGTAATTGTCCTGATTATTTCGTTTCTGAATCTGGTGATAAATGTAGAAATGTTTTCAATTTAGGTAAATGTCCAGCCAATAACGGTATTTTACAACCAAACGGAGTATTAGATTTTTCAGGTGCTGAATTTAAAGGTATGGATGGAGACAAAAAGAAATGCGAAAGAGCAAAGGCTTGTGATATCACTTGGGAAGGTATCGATAATCTTTGTGCATAATAAAATTACAAAATAATATATATTTTTTTTTAATATAATAAAAATATATTTTATAATAATATAAGATGCAATCAACTAACGGATGGATTTCTAGAGATACATTTAAATTACCAAATTTACAAGTTACACAAGCATTAGATGTTTCAGGTACTGCTGTATTTAAGAATACATTATCTGTCGCGGAAGATGTATTCATTGAAGGTATTAGTTTATCAATTTTTAGTGATACATATATTGAAGGTAATTTAAGTTTATATTCTGAAGCATATTTAGAAGGTGGTATTAGTATTAGCAATTTTGCAATTGTTAACTGTACTTTAGATGTTTCAGGTGCTGCAACTTTCAAATCAAACGTAGATATTGAAGAAAACTTAGAAGTTTTTGGAGATACTATTTTAAATAATAATTTATCAGTAGGTGGTTTACTTACTGTAAATAGCTTACAAGTTCAAAATGAAATCATTTTAAATCAATTAGATGTTAGTGGCTCTACTACTACACAAAACTTAGAAGTTGAACAAAATACTACATTAAATGAAACTACTGTTTTAGGTGAAATTTCTATGTTTGAAAATGTTTTAATGAAAAAAGATGTTGATATTACCGGGTTATTATCAGTCGGTGAAGACGCATTCTTTGGTGGTTTTAATACTATTATTGATGGTGATGCCTTTGTTAACGGTTTATTAAGTGTCGATAGTGAAGTTTATTTATTAAATGAATTAAGTGTCGGTGGTGCTGTTATCTTAAATAGTACTATCTCTGTTAATGATTTAGCAAAATTTAACGTTATCGATGCTTCATCCTTATTACAATTAAATGTTACTGGTAACTCTAATTTAACCGTCTTATCTGTTTCAACTATGGCATATATTAATAATAGAATCGATGTTTCTGGTAATGCTAACATTTCCAATTATTTAAGTGTCGGTGAAGATACATTTTTAGAAGGTATTACATTATCTATTTTTAGTGATACATATATAGAAGGTATCTTAAGTATTGATAGTGAAATTTATGTTTCTTCTGAATTAAGTGTTGGTGGTCGTGCAATATTCACTGGTCAAGTTGATATTTCTGGTATTTCTAGATTCTCTAATACTGTTAGTATAGGAGCAACTACAATTGTTAATTCTGATTTAAGTGTCGGTGGTTATATTTATGCTGCTGAACCAACTCAAGCTGGTCACGTTGCAACTAAAAGTTATGTTGATAGTTTATCCGCTGGTTTAGACCCTAAAGAATCAGTTCGTTTAGCTTCTACTGCTAATATTACAGGTACTGCTAATAATTCATTATTAACATTTACAGTCACTGAACCATCATTAACTATCGATGGTTCTAATGTTGAATTAGGAAACCGTATTTTATTAAAGAATCAAGTTAATCAAACTGAAAATGGTATTTATGTTGTTTCTGGATTAAATGGTTCAAGTGTTGTATTTACTCGTTCTAGCGATTTTAATAATGACCCTATTGGTGAAATTAGTCCAGGTGCATTTTTCTTTTCTGAACAAGGTTCTGTAAACTCTAATACAGGTTGGGTTGTTAATGCTTTATATGATTTATCTGGTCAAAAAGTTGACCCATCCAATGTTGTATTCGGTTCTACTAGAGTTATTTTTACACAATTTACAGGTGCAGGTAGTATTATAGGAGGAGCTGGTATTAATATAGGAGGTTCTACTGTTTCAGTAAATGTTGATAACTCAACTATAGAAGTCAATGGTTCTAATCAAATTCAAATTAAAGATAGCGGTGTTACTTTAAGTAAATTAGAATTAGCTACATCTGGTTTAAATAATAATTTAGATATTGCCAACTTAGCTATTAAGTATTCTGTCATTTCTAGCAATAAACCAGTATTAGCTGACGGTGAAGCTTCTTTATGTATTACTGATGTAAGTGGTAGTAAATTCTTATCTTTAGTTTATAATGATGCTGGAGATGAATTAGTTACTAACTTAGCTTTTATTAAGAACTAAATTAATATATAATGAAATTTAAATAATTTTCTTTATTAAAATTTTATTATTAGATAATAATGAAAAAAGCATATAAATTTAATGATATTGTACGCCAAGTAGATTCTTTGAATGATAGTCCTTTTAAAAATATTAAAAATTCTATAGGTCTTGTTGTCCAAAAGATTGCGATAATTGAAGATAAATGTGTTATTAATGAAGAAGAAGTTAATAAACGCTTCGGTGAAAGTGTTAGAGACCTTTTACCCAAAGATGAAAATAATGACCCTTCATCCAATGAAGTAGTATCTTATTTAAACGAAGATGCTAATGAAGAAAACAATAATTTAGATTTAGATGATATAAACGACAATAATGATATCGAAAATAAACTATTCTCTAGAATATTTAAAATGTTAGCCTTAAAATGCCATCCAGACAAAACTGATGATGAATTTAAACATAAAATATTTATTTTTGCAAATGAATCAAAGAAAGATTTAGATATTGTCAAAATATTATATTTATTATCCAAAACTGATATCGAAGATTTTGCACTAAATGATGACGAAATTAATTATATTAATTCTAAAATTATGGAATTAGATGAGTATATGAATCATATTAGTAACTCTATCTTTTATAAATGGGACCAATTAAATTCAAATCAACAAGATATTATTTTAAATAATTTAAAAAAAATAAATAATTTTAGTAATAAAAACTAATTACTAAATAATTATACTATGGATAATAATATTCAATGGGTTGATAAATATAAACCAAAAAATGTTTCAGATATTATCGGCAATTCTGACGCTGTTAATACAATTACGGAATGGCTTAAAGTTTTTAAAAATCCAACTACGGCTTATAAAGGATTTAAAAATGGTTTATTAATATCTGGACCACCAGGTATTGGTAAGACATCTACTGCTCACGTATTATTAAACGAATATGGATATGATGTAGTAGAATTTAATGCTTCCGAATTAAGAACATCCAAAGAAATATGCGACAAATTAGATAACATTCTTTCAGGTAAATCTATTAAAACAATGTTTATTCCTAATTCAAAAACAGGTATTATTATGGATGAAATTGATGGTATCGAATCTAAAAAAGAATATTCATCAAATGATATTATTACATATCTTAATTTTAGTGAAAATGAATATAATAAAATGGTTAAAATAGATAATAAAGCAGAAAAGAAAACCACTTCTAAAAAAAAGAAACAAGCACCGGTTCTTATTACAAGTAAAAATCCTGAAGAATTTAAAAATAAACGTTGTTTTAATGGAGTATGGGTAAATAAAAATCCTATTATTTGTATTTGCAATTTTACAAATAAAAATATTACATCATTAATTAAGAATGCCGTTCACGTTAAATTTAATTTACCAACTGATTATGATATTTTTACTCTTTTAAAAAGAATTAATGACTCTGAGAAACTTGGAATAAGTGAACCTATTTTAAATTTAATAGTTCCACATTGTCAATACGACCATAGACGCACTATATATATTATGGAAACTCTCGCTATACATATTCGAAATAATAATAATCAACCAATTAATTCAAATAGTATTATTAAACTTATTAATAATTTGGGTTCAAAAGATATTGATGTTGATATTATAACTGCTGTCGATAATACATTTAATCGTTTTGATTTGGATTATGATGAATTATTGATTAATTATGAAGCTGATGCAAACTTTGTTCCTTTCATTATTCACGAGAATTTTATAAATTTTATTGATAAAAATACAAATAATACATTTAATGAAAAAATAGATTTGTGTTTAGAATATTATGATAATCTTACCAATTCACAATTATTTAAAAATGATTTCTTTGGTAATTGGGAATATAGTGATTATATTGGAATATTTTCATGTGTAGTACCAAATTATATTATTAAAAAAAGTAGATTGAAAAATACTCTTATTTATACTAAATATGAAAAATCAGCATTGATATCGAAATATAATTATCGTTTTTATAATTTAAAATCTATTAATACAATTTCTAAAAAAATGAATATTGATATTACAAATTTCCAATCATTATCTGGCTTGGTAGTACATTCTATATTTATTGAAACCGAGTTCTTACCACAAGTTATGCAACTATTTGCTAATTATAAAATGACATTTAAAAATTTAGAAAAAACAATGAAATTATCCTTATTTTTTGATGATTATGAAAAATTATATACTAAGAAATTTCAAAAGAATTTATTAGCGGAATATTCAAAATATTATACAGGAGATAGTTCAGATGAAGATAATGATTAATATTAAAATTTGATAATTCAATTTAAACAGAAACTATTAATAATAAAAATTGTGATTTAAATGAATATTGAACAGGTTTCTAGACAAGTATCTGCATCTGTAAACAGTGACCCAGATTATTTAAGTTCTAGATACGATTATATAAATGAATCAAAAAATAAAATTACAAATAATCAATATTATATATCCAATAATGTTGGGGGAAGTCGCCAACTAATAACTTATCATTCAATAGAAACTATATCTAATAGATATATTAAAGAAATATTTACATACAATGATGAGTATAACCATACAAGATATTTCACAATATATACTAAAATGTTACCAGTTGTTGAAATACCATCTGGTATAAATGACCCTGTATTTACATTTTGGTCTCAAGTATATGAATCGGATTATAATGGTAATCGACAACCATATCATAATCAAAATATTCGACAAAATATATTTGTAAATTATGGTGTTGAATTAATAGATACCCACTATGCCAGTGTATTCGATCTAAATTTTAAATCTTATGATTATGTTTTAAATCAATATGATAATTATGATAGTGATAGTGATAGTGATATCTACAATGAATATGATACTAATGTTTCAGATGATTCTGATGATTATATTATAAATAATCAGAATAATCTTATAAATAAAATAAATTCATTAGAAAGAGTTCATAATGGTTTATGTTCAATATGTTTAGATGATAATAGTACAACTAGTCTAATTAAAACCGATTGTAATCATACATTTCATAATGATTGTATATTAACTTGGATAAACACAAAACTTGATAATAATAAATGTCCTAATTGTAGAACATATTTATAATTGTTCTAATTATATTTTTATTTAAAACTATTTCCATTATATATTTTTATACTTATTAAAATGTGCGGTATTTTCGGTTTTATTTCTAAAAATGATATTATTGATACAAAGAATTATTCTAATATTTTGGAAGCTGGTATGACAATTAAACCTCGTGGACCAGAACGAACAAATACAATTATTAGTGATAACTCAGTATTAATGTTTCATCGATTAGCTATTATTAATACATCACATTTAGCTGACCAACCATTCGTTTATGAAAAATCTGACATAATTAAAAATGATTGTAATACAACTTATTATGTTTTATGTAATGGTGAAATTTATAATTATAAAGAATTATGTAATCAATACAATATTCAAAAACCTTTAAATGATGTTGATAGTATTTTCAAATTATTTCAAGTATTTAATTATGACTTTACTCGTTTAAACAATGAATTAAATGGTGAATATGCATTATCTATTATTAAATATAATAATAACAAACCTGAATTTATATGGTTCTCTGTAGATAATAGTTCAGTTCGTCCTTTATTTATTAATATTGATAATAATGCAGTAGTATTCTCAAGTTTATTATCAGGAATATCTGGATTGTCTAATATTGATAAAACAAAAGTTAAAAGATTATCAGGTGGTGATATTGTAAAAATAGACTTATTATCGAATAGTGTTATATATGATTCATATTTAAAAAATGCTAATATTTTACATAAGCCACTTGTTAAATCAAAAAATAGTTTGATGAATTTTTTAAAGGGTTCAGAAGTTTCATCTAAGACATTACCTAATAATTTATTATATGATACAATTGTTTCTACCTTAAATAATGCGGTTAGACGTCGTATGATTACTGATAGACCATTAGGTTGTTTATTAAGTGGTGGGTTAGATAGTAGTTTAGTTGCATCAATTGCATCACGTATATTAAAGACTGATGGAAAACGTCTTAGAACATTTACTATTGGTATGCAAGGTGGCACTGATATTAAATATGCAGAACTTGTTGCAAAACATATTGATTCCGACCATACTACTATTTATGTTACAGAAGAAGAAGCTCTTGCAGCTATTCCAGATATTATTAAAACTTGTGAAACATACGATACTACAACTATTCGTGCAAGTACATTCCAGTATTTATTAGCTAAATATATTAGTGAAAAAACTGACATTAAAGTTTTACTAAATGGTGATGGTGCTGATGAAGCCCAAATGGGATATTTATATAATTATTATGCCCCATCTGACGAAGAAGCTCAACAAGATAATATACGTATTCTTCGAGAAATACATTTATATGATGGATTACGTGTAGATAGAAATATTTCACATTGGGGTTTAGAAGCTAGATTGCCATTTTTAGATAAGCAATTTACAGATTTATATTTATCAATAGACCCTCAATTAAAAAGACCAATTAAAGGTATGCAAATGGAAAAACAATTAATTAGAGATGCTTATGCATACGTAGTAAAGAAAAATTCAGAATATTCTACTGAAGGAATACCATTTTTACCAAATGAAGTATTATATCGCGTAAAAGAAGCATTTAGTGATGGTGTTTCTACAACTGAAAAAAGTTGGTATAAAACAGTACAAGACTATATACAACAAAATATGACTGTTGATAGAAACATTGAATATAATCATATGCCACCAACAACAGATGAAACATTATATTATAGACAAGAATTTGAAAGATTATTTGGTTCAGATGTTGTGCAAGTTATACCACATTATTGGTTGCCTAATTGGACTAATACAACTGAACCATCAGCTAGAACATTAAGTGTTTATAATGAAGATAAATAAATAAAAAAATATAATTATAGTTATTATGAAAAAATTATTTTTTATAATAAGCATAATAGAAATCCTAAATTTTAAATAATTTAGAAAAGATTTTCACAATAGCGAGATGTAAATGCATCTTTATCACTAATAGATTGTTCAACTTCGGCTTCTGCATCTTCTTGAATTGGAATAAGTGTATTAAAGTATTTTTCTTCATCGAATAGTAAATCTACACTACCAGTACCGATAGGAACTTCTTGTCCTAACATAATATTTGAGGATACTGATTTAAGTTTATCTAATTCACCGAAAATAGCTGCTCTAGCGATAATATCAGGTGTTTCTTCAAAAGAACATTTAGCAAGAGGTCCTCTATCACCTTTATTAATACCGTGTCTATCAACAGACATAAGATGACCACGATTAGTCATAATATCAACAAGTAAATTAATATGTCTTGAATTAACATATGAACCAGAATTTTCAAATGTACTATAAATTTCATTAAATAATACATATCTGGCAGCTTCTAGACCTAATACTTCTAAGACTTCAATAACATTATTAGAATAAGTACAATATGGATTAATAGCTGGATGTATAAGAATATCTTCAAGATTAGTACCATCAGTATTGATGTACCATTTTGTTTTTTTATCATAATCTTGATTTTCATTATTAAAAACAAGGTAATTTTCTTTTGACTCCATACTAGCACTATCTATGCCTTTAATACCGGATAAGATAATGTCGTTTAATATAGTTTTTTCTAATGTTTTAAGGATACAAATCATATCTTCTTGGTCACATTCAGATTCTTCTGTTTTATTAGTTATACATTGAATACGTAAAATTAAATCTCCTGAATTATCATCTGAATATACACAAGTTATATCTTGGTTATCAGTATTAAATCTGCTTATAATTGCGAAATATATATCTGACATACGTATATTTTTTTCAAGTAATTTCATTTTATCTAATTTAAAGCGTAATACCCAAGGACTTATTTGTGTGTCAGTTGGAATTGAATCTAATTGATTAAATTTTTTATATATATCTAATATTAATTTATCTTGTTGAATTTCGGATGTTTCACAATTTATACTTTCTGAATCAAAATATATTTCAGAATTTATTGTTAATTGTTTAATTGTTGTGATTGTAAGTTCATTCAATATTTTTTGAGAATATTCTTTATTATAACAATATGGCTCTTTTAATACTACTGTATCCGATGGAGCCTTTATATTCTTTGAAACATGTAATAATTCTACGATTCTCGGTACACCCTGGTTCACCTTCGACTTAGAACCGACGCCGGCTAGGTGAAATGTATTTAGCGTCATTTGTGTCGTAGGTTCACCCATCGATTGAGCCGATATGGTACCTACGAGTTCACCCGGATTAACGATTGACCCATAAAACATTTGATTAATGTTTGCAATTACGTAGTCGAACGCTAGCTTACTGGTTTTTTTATTTAATAAAACTTTTGGATTAAGATTTATATTTGCGAATACTAATATAGATTCATTACCTTTATGTTCATTTGTTATTTTAATTGTATCTGATAATTCCACTAATTTATTTAAAACATAGGATGGATGTAAATCAGATAAGTTTGTATGTAATGGAAAATTTAATATTGCATCATTTACAATTCTTTCAATATTAATTGGAACATAAATTTCATTTTCATAAGGTTTATCTTTAAAGAATATATCGAAATAGTAATCCCTGTCTGCTAATATTTTATTAACTTGTGATAATAATTGTTCATCAACTACTTCACGATTTTTAAATAAGTCATCTGCTATTTCAGGATTATAAAGATTATATATATCATCATCGATAGTTAATCTAAATTTTTCATATATACTTTTATTAGACATTTTAACGATACTTAATGATTGTTTTTCAATTTTAGTTCCATCAAAACCGTCTTCACCATATAAAAATTGGATAATAGTTCCATTTGCATTTCTTACGGTATAGTCCGTAGCTATGTACGCATCTTCCATACATTTGACGAGCTTACGTTGAATATAACCTGTTTCAGAAGTATCACGTACTTGCAAACCATTAGCTAAACCAAAATTAAGTGTTGATGGAATTGTTAAATCATAGACTTTTGGATATTTATCTATTCCTAAAATATTTATTGTTTTAATTTTATCTAATACAACATCATTTAATTCTGTAATATTATCGTCAAATGAAGGAACATTATCAAAATTGAATAAATTCTTATCAATATGATTTTTGTATATGTATATTTTATTATTATCAACTTTAGAATAAATATTAATTCTAGATAATAACATTGATATACCGTGTGCAAAACGTTCGTCTTTAAATTCTAACTTATGATTATTACTAAATACTCTTTGTAATTCATTATATATATCTTCATTATTTGATATGAAATTATTATCTTGTAAATCATTATTTAAATCAATTGGTAATATTTTTTTAATTATTGGTGGTGTTGGTAATTTACAATTTACAGGTACATAGTCTCCTACTTTAATTTCTGGAGTAGGTATTTCTCTAAATTCATTTAATTCTTTATTCCAAATTAATAATGATTTAGATTCAGTAACAATAACTTTTTTACCACCGTGAGTTATTATTTCATATAATTCAGTACCTGGATCATGACGAGTCATAGCAGATACTTCACCCCAACTTAAATTACCATTATAATCTGTTGTTGGTATATATACTTTATTTTTAAGATATAATAATTCCATTTGTCTTTCATCAAAATGTTTTATTTCATCTTTGTTTTTATTTAATTCAGTATCTATCCAGTCACCAATATTTATATATTTAGGTATATTATCCTCAATAATAATTATAGGAGTATCTCCAGTCACTGATTTGACCGCAGTATCTATCAGACCTTCACGACCGCCCATGGCATGGAAGAAAAACTCGGTTGGAGTTAATCCTTTCATGAATGAGTTTTCAACAAAACCTCTAGCTGAAGCACCATCATCATATTTATGAAAATGTGGTAATGTTCTATCAGTAAACCCGTATTGAATACGTTTACCGTCAACAGATTGTTGACCAACACACGCCATCATTTGAGATATATTTGTATTACTACCTTTTGAACCTGAATTAATCATACTCATCATACGATTATCACTTTTTAAACAAGCTTGTGCAGTTTTACCAGTATTCTCAGTAACAGAATTTAATTCTATTTTAACTGCCATTTCAAATTCATCAGATGTCGTCTTACCATGTTTATTTTCTAAAATATTTTGATGAACATGGTTTATAATCTCTATGACTTTTTTCTTTGATTTATCAATGATTTCATTCATTTTATTGGATGATGATTTATCAGGTACTAAATCACCAATACCGACTGAAAATCCAGATTTAAGGACCCAATTGGTAACTATATTTTGGATATCATCCAAAAATTGTTGTGTTCTATCTTGTCCAAATTTATTAAAAATTATATGAACTAAAGAACCTAATACAGAATTATCAAATACACCTGATTTGACAATACCATTAACTATTTCAACTCCTTTACCTTTATTTATAAAACTAACTTTTGGAATAACCATTGATAAAATTTGTCTACCTGACCATAAGTCGCGAATAGTAGAATATTTATATCTTGGAAAATCTTTTGGTAAATCTTTATCTTTTGTTCCTGCTTTAATTTCTGGTTCTGGTAAAGTACCATCGAATGTTGGAACATCAATCATAATATCGAAAATTTCATTTCTATTAACATAGTTATCATATCTAGTAAATAAATATGAACCAACTAATGTATCTTGGACAATTGAAATAATCGGTTTATGAGTTGAGGGAGAAATAATTTGACTTGGTACCGAAGCTAATTCTCTTAATTCGATACGAGATTGCTCCGATTGTGGGACATGCATATTCATTTCCATGTCATCCATATGTCGCCATATGGGTTGGACTATATCTTAAGCATTCTAAATTTTTAGAATACCCATAACCATTTAGTCTCTGAACCTTTTCCTTGCTAGAAAGTACTAGTTTAGGAATTTGGCTGCGGATTGACTCCATCATCACTTTATTACCATTGGGTTCGGCTATTAACCGAGTTCTCAACTAATGTTTCCATTAATTGATGGTAGTGAAGACTCTATTGAGTTGTCCCCGTCAATTTGGTTATGTTGCATATAAATAGATATTTATATACTAGACGATTATATTAATGCTATCTTAAAGACTAGCATTGATAGTATTTTCACTGTTTTTCTTATAAAGTATTACTATCAACTTTATAAGCAGTCGCCTGTTGGAGACAAAACGATATTTTGTCCATCTCCATCAAAATCTGCATTATATGGTTTTGTTACAGATACATTTAAACGAAATGTTTTATATGGTAATGGTACAACTTCATGTTGCATCATACTCATTCTATGTAATGAAGGTTGTCTGTTAAATAAAACAATATCGCCCTTCATCAGATGTCTGTTTACGATATCGCCTTCTTGTAATTGAATATTATTTGTATCAAGATAACTTAAATTTTTAACTTTTCCAGATAATTTTTCTTTAATAGATTTTGCACCTGGATATTTACTAAATCCATTACGTACAAATTCTGTAAGTCTATCTTTGTTAAATTTATTCACTTTTTCAGGGAATGTTAAATTTTTACAAATATCAATTGGGACACCAAGTTGATTTAATTTTAATCTTGGGTCCGGTGTAATAACGGAACGAGCACTAAAGTCAACTCTTTTCGAATCAGATACTTTAACCATACCACATAAATTACTATGGTTTAGGTTAAGGGCGTATCCTACACAGTTCGGTCACCCGAACCAGGACTATACCTTAAGCATCTATTATAAATAGATACCTATCTCCGTCTAGTCTCTGAACCTTCTCCATGCTAGAATATTCTAGTTTAGGAGCTTGGCTGCGCATTGTCTGACTCTGATTTCTCAGAACTCACATACGTCGTTTTTACTTTCTCAAATACTTAAATTTTAGCATAATATTATTATATTAATTTCGTATTTGTTATTTTATTATTATTGTGTTGTTATTTCTGTAATTTAATGTGTTATTCTTTATGCTAAATTTTATATTTTTAGTATTTAAGAGCTTACGCCATTACGCGCAAGTTTCTGTAAATGTTTCCAAGTACAGATAGTAGACATATATTTTACCAGATGTTCACGCAATTTGAAGATATTGCAAAAAGGGATATAATTATAAATTTGCTGTTCCTTATAATTCTTTATGGTATACATTATAATTTATAATTTCTTATATTTATAATTATATCTGATTCCTTTTTACTAGGTAGTTATATCATCTCACGATGACTCAATTTACAACGTTTTCCTATATAGATAATTGAGTATCCTATATAGCGCCTACCTGTTATGAGCAAGTCATGAGGGACCCTAAGCCCTCAAATTACCCATGAGATTACCACGTACACGACCTTCTTTAGATTTTAATCTATCCATAATAGCTTTTAAAGGACGACCACTACGAATAACTGCAGGAGCGCTTTTAATAGCTTGATGGTTAATCAAGGTAGCAACGTGATATTGTAATAATTGATACCATTCGTCAATAGTTGAAGCTTTTGCTTTGGTTTCAATTTTATGTTTTAATGTTTTGTTTGTTTTAATGATATCACATAATTTATGAGTTAAATCATCTTCTGCACGAGTATTATTATCTGCTCTAGCAGAAGGACGTACATAAGGAGGAGGAACACCTAAAACAGAACAAATTAACCATTCCGGACGGCAGAGTTGTTTATTAAAACCCATCGCCGTAATGTCAGCATCAGATATACGACGTAAAACACGTTCGACATCATCCGCATCCCAAGTTAATTTATTGCTAGTATTACCTTCGCCTTTCCATTCAATATCAATTTTACCTAAATTCAAATTATCTTTATTAATACGAGTAGGACGTAAGGCACCACAACCGTCTTCATTTCTTTCACCACATCTTTTGACTTTCGAACAAAGTGTGTTAACAGAATTGAAAAGATTAAAGCCTTTCTTACTTCTAATAAGACGTTGCATATCTGAATCATTAGGTGAAATTAATAATTTGGAACATCTCCAACAAATAGTGTTAAGTATTTTAATAGTATATTTGATATACTGAGAGTAAAATACTTTTTTTGCTAATTCAACATGACCAAAATAACCTGGACAGTGACGATTATCTAATTCATCGGTTGGGCATTTCTTTCCTTGGTCTAAAACACCCATACGAGGGTCGAATAAACCACCAATTTTAGGTGTGTCACCATCATAGGTTTCATTTGTATATATTTCAGCAACTGAACGTCTACGGATTTCATCTGGTGATAAGATTGAAAATTGCAATCCTATAACTTTTTGAATCTCCGCATTATAATCAACTTCTTGAAACATAGACATCTTTGAATATATTATATTTATGTATTTTTCTTAAATAAATAATTTAAAATCAAATTTTTAAATTATTATTT
>JACCDO010273977.1_pt1 | contig 17840 bp, 17 predicted proteins | sample 7446101 | NCBI WGS metagenome assembly JACCDO01 (sample SAMN15323440, study PRJNA562643) | freshwater metagenome | isolation source: river surface water | place: USA:Blue River Watershed | collected 2017-08-16 | reverse complement strand
TTGAAAAGTCAGATTGCTCTATTCGATTTAAAACATCTAGGGAAGCGGCTCTGACAGATTTGAACACGGCTAGCGAGTTTTCAATTGGTAGTTCGTTGTAGCCCAAAGTTTCACAATCTGCCCACGCGGCTTCGTCGTAACCTTGGATTACCGAACCTTCTGGCTCAGCTAGTAATCGTCGCAATCGAGCATAGCTTTGAGCCTCACTATCGGCCATGTGATGGATGACTTGTCGAGCTGACCAACCATCAGACAGTTTTAAATCCAATTCATTATGCGCTAGAGCGCTCGAGATTTTCAAAAAGTAATCTGTAGCAGATTCATATTCTCTGCAAATTGAATCAATGTCCATCTTTTCCTCAATGTTTATTAAGAATTTTCTAACCGTGAGAGTATCATTGAATATAAACCAATAAGTAGAAATGGGGCGCAAATGATTTCCAAATTGAAAGAAATTGTTGGCGAAAACCACGTCTTAACTGACCCCTCCTTAATTGCGCCATACTCAAATGACTGGACGAACCACTATCAATCAAATCCAATAGCTGTCGTTCGTGTAAGCAATAGAGAACAGGTATCCGCGGTATTAAAAGTTTGTAATGAAAATAATGTGAATGTTGTACCGCAGGGCGGAAACACCGGTTTGGTAGGTGCAAGTGTTGGTGGAGATTTTCCACACATTATTTTGTCATTGAAATTACTGAGAAATGATTTGATCTTTGATGAGACCACGAATCAAGTCATTGCAGATTCCGGATTTACTCTTGGCGAAATTCAGAAATTTGCAAAAGAAAAAGGTTTGGAATACAACGTTGATCTAGGTGCACGAGAAGCCGCGACTATTGGTGGAACTGTTGCTACAAATGCAGGTGGAATGCGAGTAGTCGCACATGGGATGACTAGTGCCCAAGTGGTTGGCGTAGAAGTAGTTCTACCTAATGGAGAAATTCTTCAAAATCTTTCGGGGCTTGCAAAAAACAACACTGGCTTTGACATCACACGATTAGCAATTGGTAGCGAGGGCACACTTGGTGTGATTACTCGGGTTCGGCTGCAATTAAAACGGCCACGCCAAATCGAATGGACAGTGTTACTGCCCGTTACCTCGATCGATGAAGCAATTAAGTTTTGCAGACCGAAGGCATCACAAATACTTGCAGCCGAATTGATGGAAACGTCCAGTATTAATGAAATAGCAGCAGCCAATAATGCAAACCTTTTGTCAGGAAGAACCGACTGGTGGCTGCTGATTGAGGGAGATGGTGAGCAACCTGAGCTTCCTGAAACCGCTTTACTTGCGCTTGATGCTTCAGATTTAGAGAAGTTTTGGTCTTATCGTGAATCTCATACTGGATATATAAATAGGTTGCCAAACTCAATCAAGATTGATGTTTGTGTACCAGTTGATTCGCTTTCAAAATTCATTTCTGGTGTAAAAGAGATTTGGTCCGAGCATGGTGAATTAAAAGACCTTTGGATCTTTGGTCATGTGATGGATGGAAATTTGCATTTAGCAGTCTCAAATTGCAAAGATCCAAATCCAGTCATTGATTCGGTCATGAAATTAGTAGTGAATTTGAATGGTGCGATTAGTGCCGAGCACGGAATTGGAAGAGCAAAAACAAAGTACTTGAAAGATGTTAAAACTCCTTCTGAGATTGCAGCGATGAAGGCAGTAAAAAATGCTTTTGATTCAAATGGAATTATGAATCCAGGTGTGATTTTCCCGATTGAAAACTAAAAGAAAATAAAAGGCTCGGCCGCTGCCGACGGGGGATGCAGCAGCGACCGAGTAAGCGGAATTTAGAGCCTATTGAAGTTAGACGCAACTTCTAGTAACTGCGTGTCTAATTGCACTAGTTAAAAAACAAAATAACGCACAAAATTGCACTAAATACTTTGATTTCAATAGCAATTATTAAGAACTTATTAACTCATTAAGTGCAACAAAAGCTAAGACTGTTAGGACAATTGCCGTAACCAAATGCAGAAGACCGGGACGCAATTTGTCTTTAATCCGACTTCCCAACCAAACACCTAAACCTGCAACAGTTATCTCTGCAAGCCATGCACCTAATCCAACTGAAAGTGCATTACCAGTTGCAGCTGCGTTTGCCGCCGCACCAAGTTGAGTGATGTCTCCCCATTCTGCTGTGAAAACAATTCCCAAAGTCAAAACAACTGCACCAAACCAAGTTGTCTTCGAGGTTGTAGAAATTTCCACGGTTTCAAGATGCGATCCACGTTCTTTCCAGGCACTTCGATAAAGAAATATGGCACCGACAGTGAAAATTGTGAGCACAACACCAACGACTAAATCGTGAGGCAGCCGGGTGAGCAATTGCCCAGCTGTAACCGCAATTGTCGCCTGAAGACCAAACGCAATCGCGGCGCCAACCCAGACTGCAGACCTTCTTTGCTTAGTGGCAAGTACTAGCGTGACGATAAAAGATTTATCCGGAAGTTCGGCAGGCAGAATAAAAGCAAAAGTGCTGATGAATACAACGAAGTCGAAGCGCATTGGCACACACTAGGCTCCGCCTCATGTCGAACGAAACATTGGTACAAATTTCGCTAGCCCTTGGGGGTTTGTCGTTATTAGTAGCAATTTTCGCAATTTTAAGTGCCCGCAAAGCCAGAAAGCAGCTCCTTATTTTTCGCGGAACCGCTTCTGAAGAAGATGTTTTATCTGCTGGAATCGCGCAAGTTGAGCGAGTAGACGACTTAATGGAAAAAGTTGCTCGACTGGGCCAGTCTGTAGTTATCGCTCAACGCGATATTGCTGCATCTTTGCGTCATCTTGCAGTTGTTCGTTTTAACGCCACTGGAGACATCGGTGGCCAATTCTCGTTCAGCCTAGCGATCTTGGATGATGCTGCGAATGGCATAGTCATAACTTCTATTCAAGGGCACAGCAGTGGACGTATCTACAGCAAAACAATTTTCGAAGGTAAATCAGAAACTGCATTGAGTCCAGAAGAAGTTCAAGCAATTGCAAACGCGAGACCAAAGGAGTAATGAAATGAAAAACATCGCTTTCCTAGGCCCGCGCGGGACTTTTACCGAAGCCGCACTTTTGCAACTCAACGCCGCAAAAGACGCGAATCTAATTCCATACCCAACAGTGACGGCTGTTTTAGATGCAGTACGAAACAGTGAAGTGGATGCGGCTCTGGTACCACTTGAAAATAGTGTCGAAGGTTCGGTTTCTCAAACTCTTGATGAACTTGCATCAGGTGAGCCATTGGTGATTGTTGATGAAGCAGCAATCAATGTGAAATTCAGTTTGATGGCTCGGCCTGGAACAAAACTCGAAGATGTAAATCTCATCACAACTCATCCCCATGCATTTGCCCAGTGCCGAGGATGGTTGGCTACAGCTTTACCGGATGCTCGAGTTGTTCCAGCACTCTCAACTGCGGCAGCTGCCGAAGAAGTTGCAGATCCAGCATCGAGATATCAAGCAGCAATTGCGGCAGAAATCGCAGCTACTCACTACGGCTTAAACGTTTTAGCACATGAAATTGGTGACAATTCGACTGCTAAAACCAGATTTGTTTTAGTCACTCGACCAACAAATCCACCCGCAATGACTGGAGCTGACCGCACCACACTTGTTGTTTTCATCCACGACGATCATGCGGGCGCTCTTCTAGAAATCCTGACTGAGTTTTCGGTTCGCGGGGTGAACCTAACTCGATTGGAATCGCGCCCAACCCAAAAACAGCTTGGTGATTACTACTTCTCAATTGACTGTGAAGGTCACATTGATGAACAAAGAGTTGGAGAAGCCCTTAAAGGCCTGCATCGAATTTGTGCAGAGGTGCGTTATCTAGGTTCATACCCAAGACACGATGGTGTAATTCCAACGGTCCGCTCGGGAATGTCAGATTTGCAATTCAAAGATTCTGATTCTTGGCTAACCAATATTCGTAAATCAGGTAACTCTTAAATCTTAATTTTGCGAATTCGCAAAGAGTTAGTTACAACCAGAACGCTAGATGCGCTCATGGCAATTCCAGCAATGACCGGGTTGAGTCGGCCGGTCATGGCTAATGGAATTGCGGCAACGTTATAACCGAATGCCCAGAATAAATTTTGCTTAATAACTCGCAGAGTTTTTCGCGATAGCGAAATTGCTTTTGGCACCAGAGATAAATCGGTCCGCAATAAAGTTATGTCAGCTGCCGCTTTTGCAACGTCGGTGCCAGTGCCAATTGCAATGCTCATATCCGCCTGCGCTAGCGCAGGTGCATCGTTAGTGCCATCACCAACCATTGCAACTTTGTGACCTTTAGATTGCAGGTCTTTAATAAGTGAGAGTTTTTGCTCTGGAGTGCAACCAGAAATATATTGATCTATTTGCAAAGTTTGGATTTTCTCTGCCGCGATTGTTGATGTATCGCCAGTAGCCACAATCACTGAGATGCCGTCTGTTCTTAGTTTTGCAAATAACTCATCGACTCCAGAATTTAATGTGTCAGCAAGTTTTATGGAACCTGTTGATTCACCGTCGATAAATAAGAAGCTTTCAGTCTCGTGACTAGTTGAAGATAAATTGTGAAATCTTCCGCTACCCAATTCCACTATTTGACCATGGTATGAAGCTCGCACTCCTAAACCAGGTACCAATTGCACATTTTCGATGACCACTGGCTCTAACTCTAAATATTTCGCAATAGCAATTGAGGCTGGGTGTTGATTTGTTAAAGCAAGGGCTTTTAGCAAAGGAAAGTTTTCCGGTGAGACTGAAACCGTTGTCACTGACATTTTTCCGGTGGTAAGAGTTCCAGTCTTATCAAAAATTATGTTGTCTACTTCTGTACTCTGCTCAAAAACTTGCGGACCCGAAATCAAAATTCCTAATCGAGCGGCTCGTCCTGAGCCAACGACAAGAGCGGTAGGAGTCGCAAGTCCTAATGCGCACGGACATGCAATCACAAGCACAGCAATCATGACTTCCACCACACGGCTAGAGTCATAAAAGTACCAAGCGATGCCAGTTGCCAATGTGATTGCAAGCACCACGGGAACAAACACCGCGCTGATGCGATCTGCCAACCGAGCAATTTGCGCTTTCGAACTTTGCGCAGCCGCAACTAATCCAGCGATTTGTGAGATTTTGGTTCTGGCGCCTGCGGACGTCACGTTGACTTCTATTTGTCCCTCTAAGTTAATCGAACCTGCGAAAACTTCAGCACCTTCAGATATTGAAGATGGTTTGGATTCGCCGGTGAGCATCGAAAGATCAACTGTGGAATAGCCAGCCTTCACGGTTCCATCAACTGGAATAGTTGATTCAGGATTCACTTTGACTAAATCATTTTCTTGTATTTCTGCAATATTCAGTTCGTACCAAGAATTATCTCGCCAAACAACAGCAGTCTTAGGGGTTGCGTTTGCAATTGCGCGCAAAACCGAACTCGCTTGCCTTTTGTTTCTAGATTCCAGCCATCGACCAAAAACGACGAAGACAGGTACAACTACTGCAACATCAATATAAAGATGTGGCTCATGATGCCCTTTTGCAGTTATGAATTGAAAAATAGAACCTAGATAAGAAGCGATTACACCCAGGCTAACTAACGTATCCATTGTGGTCGATTGATGTTGTGCATTAGTCAACATCGCTCGGTGTAGTGGCCATGCTGTCCAAGTTACAACTGGAATTGATGCAACCAGAGCGACAAGTTGCCAGTTAGAAAATTGAAGCTGTGAAAACATTGCAACAAGGAATACTGGCAATGCTAAAACTGCGCCAAACAACCAACGGTTTCGCAAATCGGTTTCATGATCTTTTTCCCATTGGGCGACTTGTTCGTCTAATAAAGGATTTGGCGCAAGGGCGTTATAACCTGCTGCATCAACAGTTTCAATTAATTTTTGAATTTCAACATCTTGACCAAACTCAACATGTGCAATTCCAGTTGCATAATTCACCGAAGCAGTGACGTCATCAAGCTTGTTTAGTTTACGTTCGATTCGGTATGCGCAAGATGTACAGGTCATTCCCGTTACAACAAGATCGACCTGATTAGGCATTATGCACCTACGACTTCGTATCCCGCTTCTTTGATTGCAGCCTCAATCTGATCTGCATCAAGTTCAGTACCTGATTCAATAGTTACATTGCCAGATTCCAAATCAACATTTACTTGAGTTACACCAGAGATAGTTTGAAGCTCTTCAGTCACAGAATTTACGCAGTGGCCGCAAGTCATTCCACTTACTTTGATTTGCGTAGTAGTCATTTAGTTCCTCGCAATACAGCTCTTTTGATTAGTGCATCAAAAATAGCACCAAGTTCGGCATCGCTCGCTTCGGCTGATTGTGGGAAGAGGGAGGTTTCAGTGAGTCCTGGAGCCACATTGACTTCAATGAACCAAATTTCGCCGTTTTTGTCCACAATTAAGTCGCTTCGAGAAAAATCTCTCAAATTCAGAGTTGTATGGATGACCTTTGCAGCATTTTCAATTTTCTGAATGACTTTTTCTTCCAATCGCGCTGGGCAAAAGAATTCGGTAATTCCAGCGGTGTATCGATGGTGATAGTCGTAAAACCCACTGTCTGGCAGGATCTCGACAATTGGTAAAACTTTTAAGCCTTCATCAGTCTCAATCACGGATGCCGCAACTTCTGTCCCGTCGATGAATTGCTCGACTACTGCAATTTCACCATATGCAAATGCGCCAACCAATGCACTTGGTAACTGGTTTGCATCAGTAACAATGGTCGCCCCTTGAGCAGATCCACCACGTGCAGGTTTAACCATCGCCGGCAAACCAACCCGATTCAAGACTGCAGCCATCACTGCATCTGCACCGAGCTCTCGAAATGTGGCGTGTGGAAGTGCAACACCTTGGGGGGCTTTGATTCCGGCGGCAGAAATAACTGATTTTGCAACTGGTTTATCGAATGAAACTCGGCAAGCATCCGGAGTTGAACCAACATATGGAATGGCAAGTGATTCCAAAACATCACGCAAGGTTCCATCTTCACCGGCCGCACCGTGAAGCATCGGGATAACCACATCTGGATTTTTGTCAGCCAGAAATTTCAAAAGTGATGAGTCAGTATCTTTAACAACTACATCGTGGCCAAATTCGCGCAATGCTTCAGCTAGACGTCGACCCGATTTTTCAGATATGTCTCGCTCATGTGACAAACCGCCAGCAAGAATTACAACCTGCATTTTCTACCTTACGTTAGGGGCAGGAGTATTTGCAAAATTTGGCATTTCAGTTTGCGGCATTGCATCCGGACCAAATGTTGCAAGTAAATCCAATTCTTGTTCAACAACGCCAGCAAGACGACGTACACCTTCGACAATTCGCTCTGGTGTTGGGTAGCAATATGAAAGTCGTAACTCTCCTTTGCCTTGACCATCTACATAGAAGCCAGTGCCAGGAACATAAGCAACTAAAGATGTTACAGCTCGCGGCAACATTGCTCGTGAATCAATTCCTTCAGGCAATGTCACCCAAGAATAAAAACCACCGGTTGGAACGGTCCACTTTGTACCAGCGGGCATTAATAATTTCATTGTGTCTAACAAGGCATCGCGACGCTGTTTGTAGGTTTCTCTAAATACAGAAATCTGATCTCGCCATGGTTGATTTTGTAGGTAATCGCTAACTGCGAGTTGCGCAAAGTTTGAAGGGCACAACACAGCCGATTCAGCTGCCAAAACTAATTTCTCGCGCACTCCATGCGGAGCCAAAACCCAACCTACACGGAGTCCTGATGCGATTGTTTTTGAAAATGAGCCTAGGTATAAAACTTGATTTGATTCATCTGCACGCATTGCACGTGGAACTTTTCCATCAAATCCAAGCAGACCGTATGGATCATCTTCAAGTACGGCAAGTTGATGACGTCTGGCAACATCTAAAACTTGTTGGCGACGTTCAGGAGTTTGAGTTAGACCTGCAGGATTGTGGTACGAAGGAATTGTGTAAAGAAGTTTGATCTTCTTTCCTTCTTTTGTAAGTCGCTGAACAATTTCTTCCAAAGCGACTGGGTCTAGACCGACCTCATCCATCGGTACGTGCACTACTTCGCATTCGTAAGCGCGAAAAACTCCGAGCGCACCCACATACGATGGAGATTCCACAAGTACAACATCGCCTGGATCGCAAAAAACTCGGACAACTAAATCCAAAGCCATTTGAGAGCCAGTGGTAACCACAATGTCATCTGCATTTGCACTGATACCAACTTCAGCCATGACTTCAAGAATTTGCTCACGCAAGAACGGATCGCCTTGGCCCGAGCCATACTGAAGCGCAGTTGCACCGCGCTCACGAATCATTTTGGCGAAATTGTCGGCCATTTGATCTAGGTCCAGGGCCTGCACATAAGGCATGCCACCAGCTAGCGATACCACCTCAGGTCGGGATGCAACTGCAAACAATGAGCGAATTTCACTTGCTGTCATGCTCGAGGCTCGAGCAGCGTACCTTGAAATCCATGGGTCTAAACGTGAGCCGTCTTGTTGCATATTGCACCTCCTTAGGGTGCGTACATTGCCCTATTTCTGCTCACATTTCATCGTTGGGTCACGAGTTGAGCGGAATAGTGGATTAGGAGCATGATTAGCACAGGAAATCGGAGGAATCATGAAGGTTCTCAAAGGCTTATTTGCACTTCTCGTAGTGGGCGTAATTGCGGGCTTTATTTTGAGTTTGATTGCGCCGAATTTGGACTTGGCTTCAGCCGAATTCGATGATGATGAGAGTGAGTTTTAACTCGCTTTAATTAACAGGTTCAAAGAAAACTGAGATACCTGTTGAGATTCCAGAAACAAAGTTTTCTAAGATTTTTTTATCGCTTAATTCTGATGAATCCAAACTGTTCAAATTAATTGTTACCGCAGGCATTCTGGTTAATCGCAGAATTTCCCAAGTGCGTGCGCCTATTTGAAATTCTTTGGACAAGCTATTTGATACTGCATCCTTGATTCGGATTGCAGCGCGTTGTCCAGTGTGTGACCAACCACCATGTTCAGAGCCAAAATGGAAAACCAATTCCGAACTTTCTAAATCACTTTGAATTGATAAAACCAAGTCTGCCTTGATTTTGTTGCAAAGATCCGCTCTTTCAGCTTCATTCGAATTTGAAGGCTGCATCAGTGGATGAGTTAGTGCAACTGTTGCTCCTAGAGCAGTCAGACGGCCTTGCAACTTATTTGCAACTTGATTTACGGTAGCTTCGTTTGCACCACCAATTTGCGCATCGATTGCAATGGTTTTATTCGCAATTCCAGTTCGCATTGCATCTAACACAACTGACTGTCGAAGTTTTTCAGAGCGACCACCAGAAACAGTTTTGCGTAATCTATGAAAAGCTTCAAAGGTTAGATTTGCTGCAATTCCATCTTCAATTAATCCAACGCTTCTTTGAAATTCACGCAAAGCTCCATCAGTACGCTTTCCAAAAATGCCATCAACTTTTCCGCAATCGAAACCCAATGTTGTTAATCGCTGTTGCAATGAAACAACATCATCACCCTGCATTAAATTTCCAGGAGTAAATGAAAGAGTGCGATCGCCTAATGCCCACAATGCTTCTTCGAGTCGTCCAAGGGTCAACGGTCCGATGATTCCATCTGGGGTTAAACCTCGAGCTGTTTGAAATGCGCGAACTGCGATATCTAAACGCTCATCGAAGTAAGTTGATTCATCGGACTCAACTGCAAAACCAATGTGGGCAAGCCGCGCTCTGATTTCGCCAACAGCGACATCACGGTCGCCTCGACGAAGTAGGCGCATTGCAGTCCTTATAGGTAGGCAGCCAAATCAGCGAGCAGAGCAGCTTTTGGCTTTGCACCGATGATTTGCTTTACAAGTTCGCCACCAACATAAACATTCAAAGTTGGGATGCTAGTTACACGAGCATTTCCAGCAGAAACTGGATTCTCATCAACATTCAACTTCGCGATGGTGATCTTGTCAGCATTTTCGCCAGCAATTTCTTCAAGAATAGGAGCGACCATTCGGCATGGACCACACCATTCAGCCCAGAAATCAACCAAAACTGGCTTTTCGCTTTTTAGAACTTTGCTGTCCCAGTCTGCGTCTGTAATAACTACGGTGTTGTTACCCATTATTTCTCCTTATTTATATGTAGCGAAGCCTATTGAATCCGAACGGATTTAGTGGGCTAACCACTTTTCAGCATCGAGTGCCGCAGCGCAACCTGAGCCAGCCGCGGTGATTGCCTGGCGGTAGCGATTGTCTACGAGGTCGCCAGCAGCAAAAACTCCATCGATATTTGTTGCGGTAGTTCTGCCTTTTACTTGGACATAGCCTTCCGCATCTGTATCGACAACTCCCTTAACCAACTCTGAACGTGGATCGTGACCGATCGCAACGAACAAGCCAGTCACTGGCAAAACAGATTCCGAACCATCGATAGTGTTCTTAAGGCGAAGGCCAGTCACTTGGTCATCACCTAGAACTTCTTGAACTGCGGAATTCCAAACGAACTCCAGCTTTGGATCACTTTCAGCTCTTGCAACCATAATCTTGGATGCGCGCAATTCATCGCGACGGTGAATCAAGTAGACCTTCTCAGCAAAGCGGGTTAAGAAAGTAGCTTCTTCAACTGCTGAGTCGCCACCACCAACAACAGCAATGGTTTGTCCACGGAAGAAGAAACCGTCACAAGTTGCACACCATGAAACACCATGACCTGAAAGACGTTTTTCATTTGGTACACCAAGTTCACGATAAGCAGAACCCATTGCCAAGATGATTGCTTTTGCTTGGTAGGTCTTACCACTGCCATCTGTTACCGATTTAATTTCATTTGAAAAATCAATTGCTGTTACATCATCTGTAATGAACTGCGCACCGAACTTCGCTGCTTGTGCGCGCATGTTTTCCATTAGCGCAGGACCCATGATGCCCTCAGGGAAACCTGGAAAGTTTTCAACCTCAGTTGTATTCATCAACGCGCCACCTGCTGTGACTGCGCCTTCAAAGATGACTGGATTCAATTGCGCGCGGGCTGCATACATTGCAGCGGTGTAGCCAGATGGACCTGAACCGATGATGATTACGTTGTGTACGGTCACGAAAACTCCAGAAATTATTGGTAGAGGTCCAAGTTTAGTTGGCAATAATTATTGGGCGACTTGCGAGCCACGAAGTTTACGGATTACTAATTCTTTGAGAGCCTGAAGTTCAGATACTCGCAAATAAATTGCAATAAGCGCATAGCTAAGTAACCCAAAGCCCCAAGTGGCAATAAGGCCAAGCAGGACTCCGAGTTGCCCGTCCACCACTGCATAGAGTCCATATTCGCGGAAGAAATATGCGAAAAATACGGCTGGGATTGCCGAGATTAAAACTCGCACCAAAATTACAGAAACGGATCCAGCTGGGAGATACCCCAAATCTTTACGCAACCTAATCCACGAGTATGCACCAACCCATAGATATGTGATGGTGTAGCCAACTCCGAACATCGCAACCTTCAATTCATCAGTTGCCATATTGAATAGTGGAATGCTGATTGCCAGTGCTAAAACATTTATATAGATAGAAATCACAAATGGAGTTTTGGTGTTTTCCATTGCATACCAAGCTCTATTGATTAAATAAATAATTGAAAAAGAAGGCAAACCGAGTGCAAAGCAAGCAGCAACAGTTCCAGTCGCGTTTGCAGCAGCGATTCCAGCGACGCCATTTCCAAAAAGCAATGTCGTAATTTCATTTGCAGTTGTGGCAAGCAAACCTGCAATCGGTATCAGCAGCACCAAAACAACTCGCACTGACTTAACCACTTCAGCACCGAGCGCTTTGAAGTCTTGTTTGTGAGCAATTTTGCTGAGGCTTGGAAGTAGTGCCGTTACTAACGAAATCGTTATTACAGAATGCGGAAGAATAAAAATCAAATTCGCTTTTTGGTAGGTTGTTAAACCTGTAGGTATTCCACCAGTAGAACTTGAGATCAAGTTTGCTTCAGTCACAAATCGAGTGACGATGGAATATGCGACTTGGTTGAGAACAATCAACGCTATGGTCCACTTTGCCAACGAAGCAGATTTTCCCAAATCGGCATTTTTCCAATCGGAACGCCAGTTGAATTTGTATCCGGTTTTTAAAAGTAACGGAACCAAAATCAAAGCTTGGATTGCAACACCAGCTGTTGAACCAAGACCAAGAAGAAGAACTTCATTATTTGAAAGAGAAACTAGATTTGACTCATCCGGTTTGGCGATCAAAATGAATGATACAAAAACCGATATTGCTACTAAATTGTTTGCGACTGGAGCAAAGAATGCCGCAGCGAATTTCCCACGTGCGTTTAGAACTTGCTGCAACATTGTGTATGCACCGTAGAAAAAGATTTGCGGCAAACAAAGTCGAGCAAATGCAACCGCAAGTTCGTACTGATCTTTTGGCGTATCTGAGCTTGTATAAATGCTGATTAGAAATGGAGCAAGTGCTACAGATAATGCACTTATTGCAAGTAATGCGACTCCGGTCAGTGATAGCAGGCGATCTGAAAAGGCTTTTCCGCCATCACTATCACTTTCGATATGTCTAACTAATTGTGGAACGAAAACTGAATTGAGCGCGCCGCCAATTAGTAACAGGTAAACAATGTTTGGCAGAGTGTTTCCGAGAGAAAAAGCATCGCTTACAAGAAAAAAGCCCAATGCAGCGGTCATCGCGACATCGCGAAGCACACCGGTGATTCTTGAAGTGATTGTGCCAACAGCCATTAGTGAACTGTTTCGCATCACTGAAGAATCGCTGACCTCACTCACAATTCCGTATTCTCCCGTGAATTGCCTCGGCTAGCTCTAATTCGTTTTAAAGTGTTGCGAATTGCAAATACAAGTAAAAGCGCGAATGCTGCCCCAATTACCCACGCAGCCGCTTGTGCATACGCGGAAGATGAAAGCTGAATCAAGATTGGTTGGCCGATGTGTTTGCCATTTGAGTCAGTAATTTGAAGTTGCAAGTAAGCCGTATCAGTACCAATCAAGCGAGTTGGTATTTCGATACTTTTTCTTCTTCCTGGCGCAATCTCCAAATCCTCAACTGAATCTGGGATAACGCGGACCGAAGGTAATCCAACTGTTTCGATGTGGATTTCGATAGGCACACTTAAGTCGTTGCGTACTGTGATTGGAACTTTTGCATTTTCGTTGGGGAAAATCACACTGCCAGCAGACATAATTCTTACAGCATCATTTAGTTGATCCAAGAATTTAGTGGTCTCAACATTCAATGACTCTTTCGTACTTGTATCTGCAACTTCATTTGCAGCCCGCAAAATTGCAAAGTCCAATTGCTTCTCTTCTATTGCACCTGAAATTAAAGAAGCAAGATTGCTTTTTGTTGTGCGAGCACTCTTGATTAAATCTTTTGTGGACTGATTTAACTTATTTTCTGTCGCATTACGATTTCGATTGCCAACATTAAAGTCTTGAAATTTAGAAAGCTTTACTTGTGCTAGCCAAGGTGCTTTTAGAGCAGTACTGGCAAACTTAAATTTTGCATCCGTTATATCTGTTTGATTGATATCTGGCTTTATGACCAAAAAGCGTTTTACTCCAGGTTGTTCCAATGCTGTAATCAGTAGATCCCCAGCAAAAGCTGCTTGGTACATTCCAGAATTAATGTCACTACCAATTGCATTGCTGAATAAACCTGATGCATACCGATCAATGACAGGTGACTTGTTACCTACTCCATCTCGCACCACACCATTTGGTGTGTAAGTGGAATCTTGTGCAGGGTAAGCCTCTGAATTCAATAGGTTGGTCTTGATTTGATTGGACTTCAACCATTCAAATCCTGAATTTGGATAGTCTCCATCAGGCGCAATGGTGATTTTTTTAAATTCAAGTCCAGCGAAGTAATCTGTTACATATTGTGTGTCTGACAGCGAGAGAGCTGCAATTCGCTTGTAGTTTTCATTATTCAACGCCACGGAATCAACATTTCCGGTTGGAGCGACAAAAGCATTTTGGGAATTCACTGTCGTAATCACTTTGGCCAGCCAATTTTCAGCACCAGAGATTTGATCCTCAGTGGCATTGTGAATTTCAGGCGATGCAATTACATTGCTAGTTGCAATACTTTGGGCCAAGCGCAATGTGTCAGAATCCAATACCCAAGTGACATTCTTGATTTTGCGTCCAACACTCAATACTGAATTTATTCCTGCGCCATCTAGAAATAAATTTGCTGTGTCATCATTAAGAATTGAATCATTAGGTGTTAGTCCTGAGTTAACAATTAATGGCAGAACAGTTGAAACTCGTAATTTATTTATTGTTACAGATTTTGGTAGGAATGAAATAAATGACGTAACTTTTTGAGCTTCACCGCGTACATAGACAGTAATCCGAAGTGCATATGTTCCAGCTCCATTGAATTGCCATTTCGAACCAGGCATGGTGAACGAATATTCATTTTCATTTTGCTCGATAGTCGCTGTCTCAAAAATACTTCTGTAATCAACAGTGTTTGGCTTCTTGATGACTTGTCTAATTGCACTTCTTCCAAGCAAAGCGTCTGTTGAGATTGCTACCTCTGCGTTGCTGATTTGGTTCCCCGAAGTTTCGGCAATTGTGAAAGTTATATTTGCACGATCAGTTAGCCAAAGTTTCGTTTGTGATTTAATATCAATGGTGTTGGTGGGTTTGGCCGCATTAGAAATTGGTAAATTGAAAATCAGCAAAAATGAGATCAACAATCCACTCAAGAACTTGTTCATTTAATCTCCGACAAAATTGCATGTGCTTTTGAGATTAGTTGCTTTTCATCATCGTGAGTAAGCCGCATTGCAATTTGATCTAGACCAACCCAGGCAATTTCATCCACTTCACCTTCTTGCGCAACTAACTCACCGCTCTTTGCCAAAATCAAAAAGTGATGAACAGTTTTGTGAATGGTGACTTTGTCTTGTTGAAACCAAAAATCAATCACACCTAGATCGGCATGAATCTCTCCTGAAAGACCGGTTTCTTCAAACACCTCACGAATAGCTGCATCGTGTGGAGTTTCACCTTCTTCTAGATGACCTTTTGGTAGCGACCACAGAAGTCGGCCACGATTATTTCGTCGCCCAATGATGACAGCCCGCATAGTTTCTAACTCAACTACTAGGCCGCCAGCACTTACTTCGTCGCGTTGGTTTTTGCGCCGTTGGCGCGAGCCCCTGGGATTTGAGGCACGACGGATGCTCATACGTCTAAGGGTAACCGCCTTGCCGTGCGTAGTCTCTGCCCTTGTGAGCGTAGATAGCCAAACTCCAATCCCAAAAATCGCCTTGGAATTAGGCGAGCGCTTTGCAGGCGCTGGATTTGAGTTAGCCCTTGTTGGCGGCTGGGTCCGAGACGCGGTTATGCGCAGGGGTCAGGCTGACCTGGATTTCACCACAAATGCCACTCCAGAGCAGGTACTTGAAGTTGTTAAAGGCTGGGCTGACGGTGTTTGGGATGTCGGAATTCGATTTGGCACCGTGGGCGTAAACAAAAACGGAGCGCAGTTAGAGATAACAACTTATCGGGCCGAGCAGTACGAAGAGGATTCGCGCAAACCAACAGTGAATTTTGGAACCTCACTCGATGATGACTTGGCTCGGCGTGATTTCACGATAAATGCGATCGCACTTTCACTTCCAAGTGGCAAAATCCACGATCCTTTTGGTGGCATCTCAGACATCGCTGCTGCTGTGATAAAAACTCCGGGCGCTCCAGCAGATTCATTTTCCGATGATCCACTTCGCATGATGCGGGCTTGTCGTTTTGCGGCGCAATTAAATTTCAAAGTGGCGGATGAAGTTGTCGCGGCGATGAAAGAAATGGCAAGCCGAATTGAAATAATTTCAGCAGAACGTGTACGCGATGAATTGTCAAAACTTTTACTCGCGCCCAACCCCAGAGTTGGTTTGCAATTGCTTGTTGAAACAGGAATAGCAGAGATTGTTTTGCCCGAAGTTCCCAAACTAAAACTTGAGTTAGATGAACACCATCGACACAAAGATGTTTTTGAACATTCATTGATTGTTCTGGAACAAGCAATCGATTTGGAGCAATTGCATGATCCCAAACTTGAACCGGATCTAATATTGCGACTAGCAGCCTTATTGCATGACATCGGAAAACCAAAGACCCGAAGATTCGAAGATGGCGGTGGTGTTTCATTTCATCACCACGAGGTTGTGGGGGCAAAGCTCGCAAAAAAGCGAATGGCAGCATTGCGATTTAGCAATGAAGAAATTGACAGCGTTTACAGATTAATTGAACTGCATCTTCGTTTCCACGGATACGGAAATGGCGAATGGACTGATTCAGCAGTTCGTCGCTATGTGCGCGATGCTGGCGACCAATTAATTCGGCTTCACAAATTAACTCGAGCTGATTGCACTACTAGAAATAAACGCAAAGCCGACAACTTGGCACGCACTTACGATTCTCTTGAACAAAGAATCAATCAGTTGCAGTTGGAAGAAGAATTGAATGCAATTCGCCCAACCCTCGATGGGCAGCAGATTATGAATTTGCTCGAAATAAAACCAGGTCCGCTGGTGGGTAAGGCTTACAACTATCTTTTAGAGCTCCGCTTAGATCGTGGCCCAATGACTGAAGAACAAGCCACCCAAGAACTTCTTGCATGGTGGCAAGAAAATAAATAATCTCAAAACAAAAACACCGCAACCGAAGTTGCGGTGTTTTTGAATGAAGGGGATTTAGCGTTCAACTTTTCCGTTGATGAAGTCTTCAACGGCTTGTTTCGCAGCATCATCGGTGTATTGAATTGGTGGTGACTTCATGAAGTATGAAGACGCTGACAAGATAGGTCCACCGATCTTGCGATCAAGTGCAATCTTGCAAGCACGGATTGCGTCAATGATTACACCAGCTGAGTTTGGTGAATCCCAAACTTCTAGCTTGTATTCCAAGTTCAATGGCACGTTTCCGAAAGCACGACCTTCAAGGCGAACGAATGCCCACTTGCGGTCATCAAGCCACTTTACGTAGTCAGATGGTCCAATGTGAACGTTGCCTTCACCCAAGTCGTGGTCCAACTGTGAAGTCACAGATTGGGTCTTTGAAATTTTCTTTGATTCGAGGCGATCGCGTTCCAACATGTTCATGAAGTCCATGTTTCCACCAACGTTTAGTTGGTAGGTGCGATCAACAATTACGCCGCGGTCTTGGAACAACTTAGCCAAAACGCGGTGAGTGATGGTTGCGCCAACCTGAGATTTGATGTCATCGCCAACGATTGGAACTCCAGCTGCTGTGAATTTGTCAGCCCATTCCTTTGTACCAGCAATGAATACTGGAAGTGCGTTTACGAAACCAACGCCAGCGTCGATTGCGCATTGTGCGTAGTACTTCGCTGCTTCTTCAGAACCAACTGGAAGGTAGCAAACCAAAACATCAACTTTGTTATCTTTCAAAGCTTTAACGATGTCAACTGGTGCTTCGTTTGATTCTTCAATTGTTAAGCGGTAGTACTTACCTAAACCGTCGTATGTATGTCCACGTTGAACAATTACACCTGACTTTGGAACGTCACACAATTTAATTGTGTTGTTTTCGCTTGCGAGGATTGCTTCAGAAAGATCTTTACCGACCTTCTTCGCGTCCACGTCAAACGCGGCAACAAACTTCACGTCTTTAACGTGGTATTCGCCAAACTGTACGTGCATAAGTCCTGGGACTGTTTCTTTTGGTGATGCGTCCTTGTAGAACTCAACACCTTGGACAAGTGATGCAGCACAGTTACCGACACCAACAATTGCCACTCTGATCTCGCTCATGAGATTCCCTTCAAATTTGTTACTTGATTATTACTGCGACTTTC
>JACCDO010027490.1_pt1 | contig 17843 bp, 13 predicted proteins | sample 7446101 | NCBI WGS metagenome assembly JACCDO01 (sample SAMN15323440, study PRJNA562643) | freshwater metagenome | isolation source: river surface water | place: USA:Blue River Watershed | collected 2017-08-16 | reverse complement strand
TCTCGCGCTCCGCCGTTCGTCCATGCTGACCGTCTCCGACCTCCACGTCTCCTACGGCGCCATCTCCGCCCTGAGCGGCATCTCGTTCGCCATCGAGCCGGGCTCGATCGTCACGCTCATCGGCGGCAACGGCGCCGGCAAGACCACCACCCTGCGCACGATTTCCGGCCTGCTCCGCGCGCGCTCCGGCAAAGTCACCTTCAACGGCGAGGACATCTCCGCCCTTCCCCCGCACAAGATCGTCGCCCGCGGCCTCTGCCACGTCCCCGAAGGCCGGATGATTTTCTCCAATCTCACGGTCGACGAAAACCTGTCGATGGGCGCCTACCTGCAGCACGACGCCGCCCTCAACGCCCGCAACCGCGACTACATCTTCTCGATTTTCCCCCGCCTCAAGGAGCGCCTCCACCAGACCGCCGGCACCCTCTCCGGCGGCGAACAGCAGATGCTCGCCATCGGCCGCGCGCTCATGGGCAACCCCAAGTTCCTCATGCTCGACGAGCCGTCCCTCGGCATCGCCCCGCGGCTCATCAGCACCATCTTCGAGAAGATCGTGGAGATTAACAAAAACCACGGCATCACGATTCTCCTCGTCGAGCAGAACGCCAACCTCGCCCTCGAGGTCTCCCGTTACGCCTACGCCCTCGAGACCGGCCGCATCGTCATGCAGGGCGAAAGCAGGACCCTCCGCGCCGACCCGCAGCTCAAAGCCACCTACCTCGGCGGCTGAGTTGCCGGACCTGACGAATTCAAAAGCCAGGAAACCAGGAAAAAACCACGCGACCCGAAGCCTTCTTCATGGCTTCCCGGCTGCCGCATTCACCTGCCGTTCCAAGAAAGAAGCAGGAAACCCGGAAGCCCTGAACGAAACCTTTGGCTCCGGAAAAAATTCGGAATCCAGAAAGCCAAGAGCCTATCGACCAGCTTCGGCTTCCCGGCTTCCGAATTCAACTCGGTGGCCCAGCTTCGGATTCCCGGCTTCCCGGCTTCTGAATTCCTGCCTCTCGGATCGATTCCTGGTTTCCTCGCTTCCTGCTTCCCAACTATCCCCGGTCACCGCGCCCGCGTCACTTCGCGTTCGCGATCATCTCCTTCAGCGACGCCGCGATCTGCTTCGGGTCCTCGCTGATCCGCACCCACCAGCGGCCGGCCTTCTTCGTCAGCCGCTCCACGTCGATGTCCGACGCCCCACGGATCGTCACCTGGAAGTGCACCTCCGCGTTGTCCGCGTCCTCCGACCGCACAAACACGATCGAGGTCGAGGCATCCTTCAGCATTTCGAAAAACTCCGGGTCGTTGCCCGTGATCACGCGGTTCAATCCGGCAAACACTTCCGCCGGCGTCATCGACTCCCGGGCCTTCCCCACCGCCCGCCCGAAAAACGCGCCCACCGCATCCTGCACCGGCTTCGCCTTGTGCGTCTGCGCGCCCAGAAACACCGGCAGTAATTCCGCCTTCGCCGCCTCGAGGTCCGCCGGCAGCACCTCCGCCGCCGCCTTCGCGAAATCCTTCTTCGCATACGCCTCCCAATACTTCTGAAACGCCGCCTCGATCGGCTTCGTATCGGCGCCGCGCACCAGCGCGACGAGGGACAACATCAGGAATACAAACAGGGGCTTCTTCATGGGCAGGAAGCGCGAGCAAAGCCAACCGTCCCCCCGTTTGGCGAGCCCCAATCCCACCCCGCCCTCCTCCTTTCACTCTCTCCGTCTCTCAACTCTCAACCCTCAACTCTCCTCCCTCCGCCCCCCGCCGGTCCCTCAGCTTCCACCCAACGCCCGCACCCCCGTCACGCCCGGAAATCCCCGCCGCAGCAGCTCCTGGATCGTCCGCAGATTCTCCACGCTCGTCCTCACGCGAAACGGCACCGTCCCCATCTCCGGCACATACACGCAGTAGCGTCCGTGAAAAATGAATACCACCGCCGCGCTCTCCTGCTTCGCCTCTCCCGTCCCGTGCTCGAAGCGCACCACGTTCACCGGCCGCCGCCGCCCCAGCTGCTCGCCCACCCGCACCGCATCGCGCACCGACCGGTTCGCACTCGTCGCCGCCGCCTCCCCCGGGGCCCAGCGGCCCGCCGGCTGCGGGAAATCGTGCCGCAGGGTCGGATAACGCGGCGCCACCCGCGGATACTTCGCCACCACCGGCCCCGCCAACGCCGCCGCATCTCCCTTCACCGCGACCTCCACCGGCAGCCGGCTCCAGCCGAAGTTCACATCCCACGCCCACAACGCCCCCCGCGCCTCCACCAGCCCCACCGCGTGCCCCGCCACCACCTCGTCCTCCTCCCGCGCCCCCCACTGCAGCAGCCGGCTCCACGCCTCGCCGCCCATCGCTTCCTGCCAGCGATCCAGAAACGCCACCGTCTCCACGAAACACCCGTTCGCCACGCCCAGCGGCACATGCGCGAGCGGCGGCTTCTCCGCCTTCGGCACCGCCGCGCCCGCCAGCGCACCCGCCACGCCCGCGATCGCCAGCCAACGCCACCAGGTCCCCCGCTGCATCATGCCCGCACCGTGGGACACCGCCTCCGCGCCGTCAGCGCGAAACTCACGGCACCCGCACCCACCGCGTGATCCCCGCCGGCCGCCCCGCCGGCCGACCCGGCCCGCGGCTCTCGTCCGGCGTCACCCACGCCGCCGCCGGCCCCGTCGGCTCCGCCGCACTCGTCGCCGCCGCGCCGCGCGGCGCGGTCCAGTGCGTCACGCGCCCGCGCTCGAACTGCACGTATCCGCCCGCGTCATACGTCCATGTCGCCTGCACCCGCGACTTGCTCCGGCTCGCGATCAGCGGCGCCCCCACCGCCGCCCGCGCCGCCTTCTCCGTCAGCCCCGCCTGCAGCTGCCCCCAGTCCGCCCGCAGCTCCGTCAGCCCTCCCGCCACCACCAGCCACACGAGCGATCGCGCGATGGTTTTCATGCCCCCGATGCTGCGCCCGCACCTCCGGAGCAACAAGCGGCCAACCGCAAAAACCCCGTAAGAAACCGGCGGGAATTTTTTACCGGAAACGTGAGTCGCCCGCACCCGCGTGCCCTCCGCCACCACGCTCCCTACTCCCGCTCCCTCCCGCCCACGCCGACTTCGAACCTTTCATTTCTGTAATGCTCGCGCAAGCCGCCCGAGAGGACCGTGTGGCATCTTCCGCCCATCGATTTTTCCAATCCATGAACACGCACACCTCCCTCTTCAACCGCCGGCAGGCCCTCTGGGCCGCAAGCGTCCTCGCCCTCGCGGGCGCGTTCGCCGCCGGCGCGCAATCTGCCACCGGTGCCGACAGCAAGTCCGCCGTCACCGTCCGCCGCGACGCCGCTCCCGTCCACCGCGGCCAACTCGAGATGGCCAGCTTCTCCCACGTCGTGAAGCAGGTCGCCCCGAGCGTCGTGAAAATCACGACCTCCACCAAGGCCAAGCGCGTCAACGCCCGCGGCCAGGTCCCCCCGGGCTTCGAACACCCGATGTTCCGCCAGTTCTTCGGCGACCGCCAGATCGAGGCCCCCGCCCAGGCCGGCCTCGGCTCCGGCGTCATCATCAGCGAAGACGGCTACATCGCCACCAACAACCACGTGATCCAGGGCGCCGACGAGGTCCTCGTCGCCCTCGACGACGGCCGCGAACTCAAGGCCAAGGTCGTCGGCCGCGATCCGCAGACCGACATCGCCGTCATCAAGGTCGACGCCCGCGATCTTCCCGCCGTCACCTTCGCCGACAGCAACACCATCGAGGTCGGCGACCGCGTGCTCGCTATCGGCAATCCCTTCGGCCTCGGCGAGACCGTCACCACCGGCATCGTCTCCGCCAAGGGCCGCCGCGCCGGCCTCGGCCTCGACTACGAGGACTTCGTGCAGACCGACGCCGCGATCAATCCCGGCAACTCCGGCGGCGCCCTCGTCGACATCCAGGGCCGCCTCATCGGCATCAACACCGCCATCCTCAGCCGCAGCGGCGGCTTCCAGGGCGTCGGCCTCGCCGTCCCCGCCAACCTCGTCAGCCAGGTCGCCGACAGCCTCGTGAAAAACGGCAAGGTCGTCCGCGGTTACGTCGGCGTGCAGACGCAGGACATCACCGCCGCCCTCGCCGATTCCCTCCACCTCGACAGCCGCAAGGGCGCCCTCGTCGCCGAGGTCGTGCCCGGCTCCCCCGCCGCCAAGGCCGGCCTGAAAAACGGCGACGTCATCGTCTCCGTCAACGGCACCGCCGTCGAGGACTCGCACCGCCTCTCGTTCACCGTCGGCGCCATCGCTCCCGGCACCGAGGTCGAGTTCGAAGTCATCCGCGACGGCAAGACCCGCACCTTCACCGCCACCACCACCAAGCGGCCCAACTTCCGCCAGGGTCAGGCCACCGACGATCAGGACGACCTCCACGCCGGCACCGCCGACGAGGGCGTGCTCAACGGCGTCTCGGTCGACGACATCAAGCCGCAGATGCGCAACCAACTCAACCTGCCCGCCAGCCTCAAGGGTGCCGTCATCACCAGCGTCGAGCCCGACTCCGCCGCCGCCCGCGCCGGCCTCCGCCCCGGCGACGTGATCCTCGGCATCAACCGCAAGCCCGTCGCCTCCGCGCAGGATGCCGTCGAGCTCAGCACCAAGGCCGACAGCAAGAAGACCCTCGTCCACCTCTACTCCCGCGGCACCAAGTCCTTCGTCGTCGTCGACGAATCGAAGGCCGACATCCCCGGCCAGTAACCCACTCGCCAGAGAACGCAGTTCATAGTGTCAGTGTTGTGACTGAAACTCGCCCCGGCCTCGTTGTGGAGGCCGGGGCTTTTCCGTCCCGCGCTCCACTCTAGACTCGCTGCCCCCGCCCCCTACCGTCCCCCACGTTCGCGTCTTCCAACTCCCACCCGTCAACTCCCTCCTCCCACCGCCGCCATTGCGGCGCCCCTGAAAAACTGCGGCCCTTGCCGCAGCCCGCACTCCAAGATTTCGCCCGTTGGCGAAATCCATCAGTGGTAGCCCCTCTCCCCCCGTCTTCCCCATCTTCCCACCATGCGCGTCCTCGTCGTCGAAGATGATGCCAAAATCGCCTCGTTCGTCGTCCGTGGCCTGAAGCAGTCCGGCTACGCCGTCGACCACGCGCCCGACGGCGAGACCGGCCTCGCCCTCGCCCAGTCGACCGACTACGACGCCGCCATTGTCGACGTCATGCTGCCCCAGCTCGACGGCATCAGCCTCGTCAAACGCCTCCGCGCCGCCCGCCGCCCCACCCCCGTCCTCTTTCTCAGCGCCAGGAGTTCCGTCGACGACCGCGTGAAGGGCCTGCAGGCCGGCGGCGACGATTACCTCACCAAGCCTTTCGCGTTTTCCGAACTGCTCGCCCGCATCCAGGCCCTCATCCGCCGCGCCACCTCCTCGCCCGAAGCCACCCGCCTCGTCGCCGGCGATGTCACCCTCGACCTCGTCTCCCGCGAAATCACCTGCGCCGGCCAGCCCGTCGAACTCCAGCCGCGCGAGTTCCAACTCCTCGCCTTCCTCCTCCGCCACGCCGGCCGCCCCGTGAGCAAGACCATGATCATGGAACACGTCTGGGACTACTCGTTCGACCCGCAGACCAACGTCGTCGACGTCGTCATGTCCCGCCTCCGCGCCAAGCTCGACCCCGACCACCAGCGCATCGAGACCGTCCGCGGCGTCGGCTACATCTTCCGACCCCACGCCTGAGCCCGCCCGCCTTCTCCGCTCCACCCGCCCGCCTTTCCCCCCCGCGACGTGCTCGACCGCCTCGCCCAGTCCCTCGCCTTCAAGCTCGCGATCCAATCCGCGCTCGTCTTCGCGCTCGGCGCCGCCGCGATCTTCGCCGCCCTCTACTACGTCCTCGCCGAATCGCTCGAATCGCGCGAGCAGGCCGGCGTCCAACGCCGCGCCGAGATCTACGCCGGCGCCTACGACCTCGGCGGCGTCGTGCTCCTGAAACGCCAGATCGAGAGCGAACGCTCCCCCGAAGAGCGCCCCTACTTCGTCCGTCTCATCAACCGCGACAACTCCACCACCTGGATCAGCGCCCCGCGCGACTGGGTCGAGACGCAGGTCGAACAGATCCCCCTCGGCCCCTTCACCTGGAACCGCCCCACCCAGACCGTCCGCGTCCCGCAAAACGCCCTCCGCGATTTCGCCTTCGCCTCCCGCCCGCTCAACGACGGCCGCATGCTCCAGGTCGGCCGCCTCACCGATAGCCGCGAAGTCCTCCTCCAACCCATCCGCCGCGCCTTCCTCCTCGTCGGCGCCGCCTCGCTCATCCTCTCCGGCGCCATCGGCACCATCCTCGCCTGGCGCGCCACCAAGCCCCTCCGCGCCGTCTCCGCCACCGCGCGCCGCATCATCGAGCACGGCGACCTCACCGCCCGCGTGCCCGGCCCCGCCGGCTCCGGCGAACTCGCCGTCCTCGTCCGCCAACTCAACACCCTCCTCGACAAAAACGCCGCCCACGTCCGCGTGCTCCGCGAGACCCTCGACAACCTCGCCCACGATCTCCGCACGCCGCTCACGCGCCTCCGCGGCACCGCCGAGCTCGCGCTTCAGGACGCCGGCGATCCCGCCGAAGCCCGCGCCGCCCTCGGCGACTGCGTCGAGGAATCCGACCGCGTGCTTCAGCTCCTCGAAGCACTCCTCGACATCTCCGCCGCCGAAGCCGGCGCCCTCAAACTCAACCGCGACCGCCTCGACCTCCGCGTGCTCACGGAACGCGCCGCCGACCTCTATCGCGAAGTCGCCGAGGAGAAAAACATCACCGTCACCCTCGACCAACCCGCGCCCGTCGAAGCCTCCGCCGACGCCATCCGCCTCGGCCAGGCCGTCACCAACCTCCTCGACAACGCGCTCAAATACACGCCCGCCGGCGGCCGCGTCACGCTCGCCGTCGCCTCCGATTCCTCCGGCGCGCTCATCACCGTTTCCGACAACGGCCCCGGCGTTCCGCCCGCCGAACGCGAAGCCGTCTTCCGCCGCCTCTACCGCGGCGACTCCAGCCGCTCGCAACGCGGCCTCGGCCTCGGCCTGAGCATGGTCAAAGCCATCGTCGAAGCCCACCGCGGCACCATCACCCTCGACGACGCCCCCGGCGGCGGCGCCCGCTTCACCCTCCGCCTCCCCGCCTGAACCGAGGGCAGAATTCAGAAGCCGGAAAGCCACGAAAAATCCGCCCGAAAAAAAGCGCAGAGCAGGAAACCCAAATCCCAAGCCTTCCTCCCGGCTTCCTGGTTTCCGAATTCTTCCCCCCTTCCCCGTTCGTTGATCAGCGGCCTTCTTTCGCGCTCAGGAGTCGGGCAAAGACTCCCGGAGATTCAGAAAAGCCGCAGAGGCCAATTCCCCAATCTGCGGCTTTCCTGCATCTCCGGGAATCCTCTCCTCCACGAAGAAATCCGCCCCGCGCTTCCTATTCCTGGTCTCCTGGCTTCCTGCTTCCTCCTTCCGCCTTTCGCCTTTCCTCTTTCTCCCCTCACTTCCCGCGCTTCAGGTGCGCGTCGAACCACTTCAGCGCCTCCGCCTGGATCTCGGCATCGTAGCAGTGCGGCTTGTCCGGCGCATAGTCGCGGAAACGCTCGGGCACCCCCGCCCACTTATAGGCGTCGGCGATCTGCCGCGCTGCCTGCCGCTGGCCCAGCGGCGGAAACAAGGTGTCCTGCGTGCCGCTCACCACCATCACCGCCTTCGGCGCCGCCATCGCCATCAGATCCGGCACATCGATCCGATCCCACACGCCCGGCAGCAGCGCAAACGTCCCGATCGCGCCCGACACGTTGTAGACCTGCTGCGCATCGCCCGTCGTCATCCAGCCCACCGACACCGCGGCTTTGATCCGCGGCTCGAGCGCCGTGAGAATGTTTGTCCGCCAGCCGCCGCCCGAAAGCCCCGTGCACCCGATCCGCTCCGGATCCACTTCCTTCCGCGACACGAGGTAGTCCACGCAGCGGCTGTCGTCGCCGTAGTTCACGCCGGCCCACGTCGTGCCCGCCCACATCAGCTGCCGCACCCCGAGGTAGAGCTGCTTCGTGTCGCGCACCAGTGCCTCGTATTTCTTGAACGTCTCCTCATCGAGCTTCGCCGCGTCGATGCGCTCCGGCAAACCGCTCATGCCCTGCGGCACCCGCCGGCCGAAATGAAACGCATCGATCGCGATCACCGCATAGCCGTGCGAAGCAAACCAGTCGGCCAACGCCCGCCCGCTCGTGTAGTTTTTCCGATGCTCGGCGATCACCGGATGCACCGGCTCGCCCGAAACGCGGTCCGCCCCAAACAGCATCGGCCCGCCCCACTCGTGCATCACCACGATCGCCGGCGCCGGAAGCGGCACGTTTTTCGGCACGTAGAAATAACCGTGCACCCGGAACCACGGCGCCGTGTTGAACTCGATCGTCTCCCGTGTGAACGCCTCCGTCTCCCACTTCGCCGTTGTCACCGCATTCAGCGCCACCGGACCCGCATCGTAGTGCAGCCCCTCCGCGAGCACGCGCCGCGCTTCCTTCGCCCACTCCGCATACGCGCTGCCCGGCTTCGCCTGCCGCCACACCGCCGCACTCGCGTCGAGCGGACGCTGCGCACGGATCGCGCGGATCGGCGCCTCGAGCGAACCGTAGCTGTTCAACGGCTTCCGCCCGAGGTCTTCCTCGCGCGGCAGCGGCTGCGCCGCCTCCGTCACCGCCACCGCACCCAACACCGCCATCATCGCCGCCAATTTTCCGCCGGGGTAGTTCATGTTTTCCACTCAGCGCAGCGTCTCCGCGATGGCGAGCCGGGAAACACGCCCACGCGATTCCCCCGGCGGGCGCAGTTTGCAGTTGTTGCGCGCGCCGTCGCGGCCTATCGAAGTCTCCACCCTACCCTGCAACGCGCCCCACGCCCCACGCACGGCGCGTTGTCCCCACCCTTTTACCCATGACTACCCTGCCCCTCGGCAGCCGTTCCTGGCTCGCCCTCGCCCGTCGTCTCGCCTTCGTCGCCGGCGTCCTCCTCGCCGCGTTTTCCCTCCCGCTTCACGCCGCCGATAACGCCACCATCGCCGGCACCGTGAGCAACGCCGCCACCGGCAACCTCCTCGAGGGCGCCCGCATCGCGATTCCCGCCCTCGGCCGCACCGCGTTCGCCGACGAAACCGGCCGCTACGTGCTCAGCGGCCTCCCCGCCGGCACCCACGAGCTCGTCGTCACTTACATCGGCCTCGATACCGTCCGCGTCTCCGTCCCCGTCGGCGCCGCCGCCCGCGCCGAGCGCAACTTCGATCTCACCACCGCGATCTACAAACTCGAGGCCTTCAAGGTCACCGGCGAACGCGAGGGCGACGCCTCCGCCCTCACCCTCCAGCGCAACGCCGAAAACCTGAAGAACGTCGTCGCCATGGATTCGTTCGGCAACCTCCCCAACATGAGCGCCGGCGAAGTCGTCGCCCGCCTCCCCGGCGTCGCCGGCAGCCCCACCGACGAGGGCCTCTCCTACGGCTTCAACATCCGCGGCATGGACCGCGCCCTCAACACCGTCACCGTCGACGGCGGCCTCCTCCCCAGCCTCGGCACCAACCGCGCCTTCGAACTGCAGAGCATTACCGGCACCATGTTCGAAGCGCTCGAACTCGTGAAGGGCCACACCCCCGACAAGGGCGCCGATTCCCTCGGCGGCACCATCAACCTCAAGACCCGCTCGCCCCTCAGCATGCGCGAGAAACGCCGCACCACCTACTCCGTCACCACGCGCTGGGCCCCGCCGTTCTTCGAACAGGTTCCCCTGCGCGAACAACACCGCGCCCATCCGCTCGTCACCGTCGCGCATCAGGAGGTCTTCGACGTCTTCGGCGGCGTGAAGAATTTCGCCATCTCCGCCAACGCCTTCTACTCCGAAAACGCCGTCGGCGGCACCAGCACCACCTTCGACTACCAGGCCACCCTCGATCCCTCCGCCTACATCTGGGACTACCGCATCTGGGACAATTACAACAACCGGAAGCAGGCCTCCCTCAACCTCCGCGCCGACTACCGCTGGTCCCCCACCACGCGCTTCTCGGTCAGCCTCATCGGCAACAACAATTTCGAGCGCTTCCGCCGCCGCATGGAGGTCCGCGCCTTCACCGGCTCCGCGACCACCGTCCCCAACGCCACCACCACCGGCGTCGTCCCCGGCGCCCACAGCGACCGCGTGACCGTCGTCCGCCCCGTCGCCGCTTCCACCATCGACATCTCCATCGACGGCCCGCGCAACTACTACGTCCGCACCCGCCGCGTCGATTTCAGCGGCGAGCACGAATACCCGCGCTGGCAGATCGATTACACCGCCGGCATCGGCTACACCCACCTCAACAACGGCGACGGCACCGCCGGCACCCTCACCATGCGGCTCACCGGCGCCGGCTGGATCCTGCGCCGCAACGACGACCTCTTCCCCACGTTCACCCAGAATGGCGGTCCCGATTTCCTCAACCCCGACAACTACCGCCCCACCACCAGCGGCCTCACCAACAACAACACCCAGAACGACCAGCTCCTCACCCAGTTCCGGTTCAACGCCCGCTACAACGTCCCGATTTCCGTCCCGCTCTTCGTCAAAGCCGGCGTCTCGTGGCGCGAGCAGGAACTCGATATCTGGAGCCAGGACAACCACCGCTGGCTCTACACCGGCACCGGCCCGCTGCCCGCCGATCCCACCATCGCCACCTACCACGCCCGCGAGACCGGACTCGTTTTCCCCCGCTGGTATTCGAATGCCTTCATGGACAAACGCCGTCCGCTCAACGCCGCCCTCTGGCGCGAGGATCTCTACTACCACGAGTCGCAGAAATTCACCGGCACCCGCGGCCTCACCGAGACCGCCTCCGCCGCCTACCTCATGGCCCAGGGCCGCCTCGGCCGCGACGGCGCCCTCGGCCGCACCGGCTACCTCGGCGGCGTCCGCCTCGAGGACACCACGGTCGACGCCTGGGGCTGGGTCCGCGCCCGCCGCCTCAGCACCGGCGCCCAGCAGACCGCCGATCCCGCCGGCTCCGCCCAGCGCGACTACGCCAACAACTACCGCGAGATCGAGGGCGACTACCGCCGCGCCTTCCCCTCCCTCCACGCCTACCACGACATCACGCCCAACCTGAAGGTCCGCCTCGCCTGGTCCACCAGCTTCGGCCGCGCCGGCCTCGGCAATTTCCTCCCCACCGAATCCCCCGACGAGACCAACCAGCGCGTCTCCATCAGCAATCCCGCCCTCCGCCCCCAGACCGCGAAGAACTGGGACGCCTCCCTCGAGTATTACTTCGAGCCCGTCGGCCAACTCTCCGTCAGCTGGTTCCACAAGACGATCCGCGACTACATCATCAACGACCAGGAGGTCGGCATCATCGGCGGCGGCCCCGACAACGGCTACAACGGCGAATACGAGGGCTGGACCGAGCGCAGCTCCATCAACGCCGGCACCGCCGTCGCCCAAGGCTGGGAGTTCAGCTACCGGCAGCAGTTCACGTTTCTCCCCGGTCTGCTCAAGGGCCTCGCCGCCTCCTACAACTACACGTGGATCGACACCCACGGCATGTATGGCGGCAACACCTACCTCACGCGCCGCGAAGTCCAGGGCTTCATCCCGCACGCCGCCAACGCCTCGCTCTCGTGGCGCCACCGCAACTTCAGCGCCCGCGTCCTCTACAACTTCACCGGCGAATACATCAACACGTTCAACGCCAACCCCGCCCTCCGGCTCTATCGCGAATCGATGAAGACCGTGAATGTCGGCATCGCCTACCAGCTCCGCCCCTCGGTCAGCTTCAGCCTCGATGTCGCCAACCTCTTCAACGAACCCCAGGTCTTCTACCGCGCCGTCAAAGACCGCACCCAGCGCACCCTGGTCAACTTCGTCACCGTCACCGCGGGCGTAAACGGCCGCTTCTGACCGTTCCATCCGGCCCCCCCCGGCCCGCGCGGCCGGGTGCGGCCGGGCCGGCAGGTAGCGCCGGCCTCCTGCTCGGTCCGGCGCCTTCACTCCGCGCCGCGTCGTCCACCGATACCGCTCAAGTTTTTCGCCGGCGTGCCGATAGTCGGAGCATGCACACCGCCGGCACTCCGTCGTGGCCCCGCCGCCTCACCGGTGCCTCGACGCCTCCCGCGCCGGAGCTCTGGTCCGATCTGCCGCGCCGCCTTCGCTTCACCCTCCGCGGCTGGCTGCGACTGCTCCGCCCCGTGCGCCTCGACGCCCCCCTGCCCCGCCCGACGCACGATTTCTGACCGCGGGCAACCGCCCGCGGCTCACAACGCGAAGATCCGGTCCATCCGCTCCGCGAGGTCGCGCGCCGTCTCCACACTCGCCGCCTGCGGCGCCGGCTGCTCCGAGATGCCCCAGCCGCGGTAACCGATCTCGTCGAGCGCCGCCATCACCGCCGGCCAGTTCGTATCGCCGTCGAGCAGCTTCGGCCGGTCGCGTCCCGCCTTCGCGTTCGGATCCGTCACCTGCGCGCTGAAATCCTTCACGTGGATCTTCAGGATGCGTTTCCCGAGCAGCCGGATCCACCGCTCCGCCGGCCCCACACGGCCCGCGTTGCCGATGTCGAAATGCCAGCCCACCCACTCGCTCCCGATCGCATCGAGATACTGGTTCGCCTGCTCCGGTGACACGATGAACGCGTTGCCCACGTTCTCGATCGCGATCTTCACGCCCGTCTCGCGCGCTACCGGAATCGCCTTCCGGATCTCCGCGATCGAGCGCTCGAAACACTGCTCGTAGCTCACGCCGGGCACCCGCGCATCGCCCGGCACCAGCAGCACGCTCGAAGCGCCATACGCCTTCGCGTCGTGCAGGCTGTGGATCAACCCGTCGAGGCCGAGCTTCCGCGTCGCCTCGTCCGGCGCCGACAGCGGCTTCGCCCAGTGGATGTGGCAACACACGCTCGCCGCCTCCAGCCCCGTCTCCTTCAGCGCCGCGATCACCTCCTCGCGGTTCATCGCGCCCATCGGCTCCACGCCGTCGAAGCCCGCCGCCTTCATCGCACGGAACTTCTCCAGCACCGTGCCCTTCACCCCGATCGTCGAATACATGATCGCCTTCTTCAACGCCCGCTTGCGCGCCGCGCCGCTCGCCGGGGAAACAAGGGCCGCCGCCAACGCGAGGCCCGTGGAGGTTTTCAGGAACGCCCGTCGTTTCATGCCTCCAGCTATCCCACCTCCCCGCTCCGAAGCGAGCCTCCGCTCCCGCCGCGGATGAACAAAAATTCATCGACCGTTCAACCGCCGTTCATCTGGACCCGCTAAGGTGGGCCCATGTTTCCGAAGCTCCTCCGTCCCTTCGTCCTCGCCGCGGCCCTGCTCGCCGCGGCCCTTCCTGCCGCCGAGACCCCGCTCGCCCTCGACCCCGCCCACTCCCACATCGAGGTCGCGGTGAAGGCGTCGATGCACTCGTTCACCGCCAAGCTCAACGCCTTCGACTCCCGCCTCGGCATCGACGACGCCGGCCGCGTCGCCACCGCGAGCATCGCCTTCCACTTCCGCGACCTCGTCACCGGCAAGGCCGATCGCGACAAACAGATGCACACCTGGCAGGAGACCGACGCCCATCCCGACGGCAGCTTCATCCTCACCGCGCTCGAACCCGCCGCGAACGGCACGTTCCACGCCGTCGGCAAACTCACCTTCCACGGCGTCACCCGCGAGCTCCGCTTCCCCGCCACCGTCACCCACGACGGTCCGCTCTACGCCATCGACGGCGACGCGGCCTTCGACACCCGCGACTTCGGCCTGCCCGTCATCCGCATGTTCGGCGTCCTGAAGGTCGATCCCATCGTGCACGTCCGCTTCCACCTCCAAGCCCGCAAAACCCCATGAGCCCCCGGTCCTCGAATCCGTCCACGCTTTTTGCCCGTCTCCGCCACGCGCTCGTGCAACATGCGCCCACCGCGCCCGGGCTGGAGCCGAAACTCCACGCCGCCCTCACCCAGCTCGCCGCCCATCCCGGCAAGCTCGTCCGCGCCCAGCTCGTCCTCCTCGCCGCCGAACACCACGGCATGCGCCCCCGCGCCGCCGAGCAGCTCGCCTGCGCCGTCGAGTATTACCACACCGCCTCGCTCGTGCTCGACGATCTGCCGTGCATGGACGACGCCCAGACCCGCCGCGGTCAGCCGTGCGTCCACCGCACCCACGGCGAGGCCACCGGCATCCTCGCCTCCCTCGCCCTCATCAACCGCAGCTACGCCCTCGCCGCCGCCGCGTTTGCCCGGGAATCCCGCCCGATCCGCGAAGCCGCCAGCCGCCTCCTCGAGCGCGCCCTCGGCACCGCGGGCCTCGTCGGCGGTCAGGCCTGGGACCTCGCCTTTGCGCAGACCGACCAGTCGGCCCGCATGACCAGCCGCATCGCCCTCCAGAAAACCGGCGCCCTCTTCACCCTCGCCGTCGAATTGCCCGCGCTGCTCGCCCGCCCTTCCGCCCGCGAACTCCACCTCCTCCGCGCCCTCGCCGTCTACTGGGGCCAGCTCTTCCAGATCACCGACGATCTGCGCGACCTCCTCTCCTCGCCCGTCGGCGCCGGTAAAACCACCGGCCGCGACCGCGCGCTCAACCGCCCCAACCTCGCCCTCGCCCTCGGCGTCCCCGCCGCCCGCGCCCGGATCATGCGCCTCATGCGCCAATCCACCCGCACCCTCGAGGAACTCGGCCAGCTCCAGCCCCGCCGCTGGGGCTACCTCCGCGCCATCGAATCCGCGCTCGGCACCGCCCCGGAAGCCCAAGGCGCCGCCGCCTGAACCAAGACCGGGAATTCGGAAGCCGGAAAGCCACGAACGATTCTCCATCAAGCCGCAGAAGCGGGAAACCCTGAACCCAATCCCCGTCTGCGTCCCGGTTTCCTGGCTTCCGAATTCCTCGTCCTCCGTCGCCTCCGCCCCTTCGTCCGATTCCTGGTTTCCTGGCTTCCTGCTTCTTCCTCCGTCCCGCCTGAACGCGCCCGCATGGACATCCTCGCCCTCGCCCTCACCAACCTCCGCCGCCACCGCCTCCGCGCCCTCATCGGCGCCGCCGGCATCGCCTTCGGCGTGGCCGCCATGCTCACGATCCTCGCGATCGTGAACGGCGCCATCGGCATGTTCCAAAAGATCCTCTCCAGCGACAGCCACTACCTCGTCTTCGAACGCAACGTCTCCGACCTGTTCTTCAGCTCCGTCACCGCCGAACAGGTCGCCGCGATCCGGAAACAACCGGGCGTCGCCTCCGCCCACCCCGTCCTCTTCGGCATCGTCTCCGCCCCGGATCATCCGGTCATCACCTGCTTCGGCATCGAGGCCAGCGATCCGCGCCTCCTCCGCGCCACCTGGCTCTCCGGCCGCCGCGAGGACTTCGGTGCCCGCGACGGCGAGATTTTCCTCGGCGCCCGCGCCGCCGAATTCCTCAAGGCCAAGTCCGGCGACACCGTGCCCATCGGCCGCGACAGCTTCCGCGTCGGCGGCGTGCTCAAGACCGAAAACGGCTTCGAGGACGGCGGCGTTTTCCTGCCGCTCTCCGCCGCACAGAAGTTTTTCCACCGCGGCGACGCCGCCTCCGTCGTCAGCGTGAAACTCCGCGACCGCGATGACGGCGGCGCCTTCAAAAAGGAGGTCGAGTCCGCCATCTCCGGCGTCATCGCGCTCGAGAACCGCGAATTCAACTCGAGCTACAACAGCTTCAAGATTCTCAACTTCACCGCGTGGGCCGTCGGCGTCTGCGCCTTCTGCCTCGGCGGCCTCGGCGTCGCCAACACGATGCTGCTCTCCGTCTTCACCCGCATCCGTGAGATCGCCGTCCTCCGCGTCTGCGGCTTCTCCGGCGCCCAGGTCGCCGGCCTCATCTTCAGCGAAGCCGCCGCCCTCGCCTTCGCCGGCCTCGTCACCGGCTTCGCCCTCGGCTCCACCGTCCTCGCCATCCTGCCGCGGCTCCCGCAGTTCCAGGGCTACGTCCAGGCCGACGTCGGCGGCCCCGTCGTCGCCGGCATCGTCGTCACCGCCTTCGTCACCGCCGCCGCCGGCGCCATCTACCCCGCGCGCTTCGCCTCGCGCATCCAGCCCGCGGAGGCCCTGCGTTATGAATGACCGCGAGATCCTCGTCCGCGCGCAGCGCGTCTCCAAGAGCTACGACCGGGGCCGCATCCCCGTGCTCCACGAGGTCAGCCTCACCGTCCATGCCGGCGAAGTCGTCGCCCTCTGGGGCGCCTCCGGCTCCGGCAAAAGCACGCTGCTCCACCTGCTCGGCGGCCTCGATCGCCCCGAGCGCGGCGAGATCGCCGTGTGCGGCCTCGACCCCACGCGCGAGGACCACCGCCTGATCCTCCGCCGCCGCCACCTCGGCTTCGTCTTCCAGCTGCACAACCTCATCCCCGACCTCACCGTCGAGGAAAACATCCGCGTCCCCGCCCTCGCCAACGGCGCCGACCGCGCCGCCACCGCCGGGCGTATCCGCGATCTCACCACGCAGGTCGGCATCGGCCACCGCCTCGGCCACCGCATCCAGGACCTCTCCGGCGGCGAGCGCCAGCGCACCGCCATCTGCCGCGCGCTCATGAACCGCCCGCGCCTGCTGCTCGCCGACGAACCCACCGGCTCCCTCGACGAGACCACCGGCGCCGCGGTGTTCGCCCTGCTGAAATCCCTCGCCGAACAGGAGGGCATCGCCGTCGTCCTCGCCACCCACGAACGCCGCTTCGCCGCGGCCTGCCACCGGATCATCCGCGTGCGCGACGGCCAGCTGCACGAACTCGCCGCATGAATCCCGTGCCTCCCGTCTTCGCCCGCACCGTCGCCCTCCACAGCGTCGGCTGGCTCGTCGCCGCCAACGGCGTCGGCCTCTGGCTCGCGATCTCGCTGCTCTGGCCCGCGGTCGGCGACGCCCTCGCGCCGCTCACCTTCGGCCGCTGGACGCCCCTGCACATGAACTGGCAGCTCTACGGCTGGTGCGCCCTGCCGATCGTCGGCGTGCTGCTCGCGTGGTGCCTGCCGGCCGACGACGCCACCGCCAGCCGCCGCCACGCCCGCCTCGCCCTCGGCGCCTGGACCGCCGCGCTCGCCCTCGGCGGCCTCGCCTGGCTCGGCGGCTCCGTCAGCGGCAAACTCTTCCTCGACTGGCACGGCTGGACACGCCCGCTGCTCCCGCTCGCCATGCTCGTGCTCTGGGCCGTGCTCGTGCTCCACACGCGCCGCGCCTGGCCCGGGCTCGCGACGCCGTCCCGCTGGCTCCGCGCCGCGGTGCTGTTCGCGCTCCTCGCCGTCCCCGCGGTCATTTTCCACGTCACCTCGCGCCGCGTCTACCACCCGGTCAACCCCGACAGCGGCGGCGCCACCGGCGCGGCGATCCTCGGCTCCGTCCTCGGCATCGTCGGCATCGTCATGCTCCTGCCCGTGATGCTCGGCGTCCCCGAACGCCGCTCGACGCGCTCCCTCAAAATCACGCTCGGCGTCGCCTCGCTCGCCTTCGTCGTCATCGACCACGGCCACACCTCCCACCACACGCTCGCGCAGATCGTCGCCCTCGGCACGCTCGTGCTCTGGATTCCGCTCCTGCCGCTGTATCTGTTCCGGCAGGACTGGCCCGAGGCCGCCCGCCCGTGGCTGCGCGCCTTCTCCGTCTGGTGGGGCGTGCTGATCGTCACCGGCTGGATCTCCTTTCTCCCCGGCGTCTCCGAGGCGCTCAAGTTCACCCACGCCCTCGTCGGCCACGCCCACCTCGCGATGGCCGGCCTGCTCACCAGCCTCAACGGCGCGCTCCTCACCACCTTGCTGCGCCGCCCCGCCCCACGGGGCGTCTTCCTCGCCTGGCAACTCGGCTGCGCCATCTACATCACCGCGATGATCACGCTCGGTATCGGCGAAGTGCACCACCTCGCCGATCTCTACCGCGGCGAACTCTGGGCCGAATCCCTCCTCGGCATCCG